>Ga0181523_10003263_pt1 | contig 14901 bp, 8 predicted proteins | sample PEATcosm2014_Bin_43_FD_119752 | JGI IMG/M metagenome (GOLD analysis project Ga0181523, IMG submission 119752) | Peatland microbial communities from MTU Mesocosm Facility, Houghton, MI, USA - PEATcosm2014_Bin05_30_metaG | ecosystem: Environmental > Terrestrial > Soil > Wetlands > Peat | place...
CCTGGCTGGGAAACTTCCGACGCTTGGTGGTGCGCTACGACCGTTCGCTCACCATCTACGGTGCTTTCTTTCATATCGCCTGCTTCATGATCGTCTTACGGAGGGTTGTGCAATAGCTTCTAGAGCTCAGGGACGGGAAGGAAACCATCGCGAATCCCGGCCAGACCGCCGGTGATACAGGCGGTGGGGTCCGTGTCATTGCCAAAAGCAATGGCGGCGCGGACCACGGATTCGAAGTCCGATTCATCCCTTGCCATGCGAGCTGACCAGAGCGAATTGAAGACATAGCCAGTCCCTTGGGCCGCTTTAGGATGGGATTCGTCGAGAAGGAACTCCGATTCTTTCGCGGAGACCGCATCTGACTGGACGAGGCCTCGGAGTTTTTGAGCGGCGAGATCCCAGCCGTCCGAGTTTCCCCGGAGCAACTCTCGGACCCATAGGGCGCAAAAGGCGCAGCAAAGCTGGGAGCGAAGATGTCCATGGGTCACACGAGATTGGCGGCACGCGTCCGTAAATAGCTCCTTGTCCGAACCGCAATGCCCAGAGCGAGCGCCAGGACGCGCATGAGGGAGCCATTGCCGTTGTCTTGTTCACCGGACCCGCCAGCACAGTCTCGAGGAGTTCCCGGAGCCAGATGACGCAAGGCTGTGCGGGTATGAAGACCGCAGTCAAAGATCCTTTGATCCGGCGTGTAGGCTCCAGGGTGGAACCACTGCAATCATTTTTCCGAACAAACCTGAAGATTCAGTGAATCGCATTCCAAAAGAGTGGCCAATAAGCGAAGCGCCTGGGCACCATCATCCGACCATGGTCCGGGTGGAACCGAATGAAAGGAACGCGGGCACTGGGGAGGAGGAACGAATTCGATTTCCGACCTGGGCGGCAGCGCAGAGGCTGGAAGGAACTCGTGCGGGATACCTCACGCATCACCCACGAGCAGCCCTCTGGAAATGCGATCAGCGGAGCTGAGCATTATCAAAATGCCCGTCAAACATGCAAATTAGCAAAGCGGGCCTCGGCAGCGGCTAGGGTTTCTTCTTTCTTGCAGAACGTGAACCGGACCTGGGAGGCGCCGTCCTGCGCGTCGTTGTAGAAGCTGGAGCCGGGGACGCAGGCTACGCCAATGTGTTCGACGAGATATTTGGCGAAGGAAACGTCGCGCGATTCGGCCGGGTATTTGGCTTCGTCGAACTGGAAGCGAGAGATGTCCGTCATGATGTAGTATGCGCCGCGCGGCTTGTATATCGTGAAACCAGACTTCTCGAGAATGCTGAGGAGGCGCGTGCGTTTTTTCGCGTAAGTGGTGGCGAGATTGGCGTAATAGCTTTGTGGAAGTTTGAGCGCGAGTGCACCGGCTTGCTGTAACGGAGCGGCGGCGCCGACGGTCAGAAAGTCGTGGACCTTGCGAATGGCCTGGGTGGCTTCCGGAGGAGCGATGGCCCAACCGACTCGCCAGCCGGTGACACTGTAAGTTTTCGACATGCCATTGATGACGATGGTGCGGTCGCGCATGCCATCGATGGCAGCCATGCTGATGTGTTCGGTGCCGTCGTAGAGGATGTGCTCGTAAATTTCGTCGGTGATGCAGTAACAGCTCCAGCGAACGCAGAGGTCGCGGATGAATTCAAATTCGGCGCGAGCAAAAACCTTGCCGGTGGGATTGTTGGGGGTATTGAGGATGATGGCTTTTGTGTGCGGGCCGAAGGCCGCGGCCAGTTCCCTTTCGTCAAAGGACCACACGTCGTTTTCGCTTTGCGGCGGAAGCATCTTCACAAAGCGGGGCGTGGCCCCAGAAAGGATCGCGTCGGGGCCGTAGTTCTCGTAGAAAGGTTCGAAGACCACGATTTCATCGCCAGGATTGATGATGGCCATCATGGCAGACATCATGGCTTCGGTAGATCCGCAGCAGATGGTGAGTTCGCGCTCGGGATCGACGGTGACGCCCTGTGTGGCAGCAAACTTTTCGACGATTGCGTCACGGAGCGGCTTGGCGCCCCAAGTTATGGCGTATTGATTGATGTCGTCGGAGATAGCTTGGCGCGCGGCTTCCTTCACCTCAATGGGCGCGGCGAAATCCGGGAAGCCTTGGGAGAGGTTGACCGCGTTGTGTTTCAAGGCGAGGCGCGTCATTTCACGTATGACAGATTCGGTAAATTGCTCGGCCTTCGCGGAGAGCATGCGGCGCGCGATCTGGGTCATGTTGGTTTCCGGTGTGGACATGGGCACTGATTGTAGCAAAGTGCCCGATTGCCAAAGAAATCTCGTTTTCCTGGATGGGGGAGCATCCCGGCGTTGCACAGCGACTCATTCCATTAGTTCCAGAGAGGATTGCGGATCCGATGAGAAACTTCTTCGCTATATTTCTGCAAACGGTGGCCCAGGGTAGACACGCGTTCAATAGGGGCGATCGCTCCAAGTTGCTGACGGTCAAAACCTGGCCACAACGCATGGCCGATTGGATGAGCGACAACGGCTATCTCACCCCCGCAGCCGTGACCCCATCCCCTCGGGGAGATCAGTGAGGGGTGCTGCCAAATAAACAGACTCCAGCGTTAAATGCCTGCAACAAGAGAAAACTAGCGGCTCGGATGGGTGCCCGTGTGGATCGCGGCGGAGACGGTGTTTTTGGGTGTTTCTCCGTAGAGTTTGCGGTACATGGCCGCATTGCGAAGAACGATCTGAACGTACTCGCGGGTTTCGGTAATGGGGATGGATTCGACAAATTCGGGAATTTCATCGTAGGTACGTTCGCTCTTCCACTGCGCCAGGCGTTCTTCGCCGGCGTTGTATGCAGCGGCAGCATATTCAGGTGCTCCGGTGGAACGGGTGAGCTCGGAGATATACAGCATGCCGAGTTCAATGTTGAGATTGGGATCGAAAAGAGTGGCCTTGGTGTAGCGGACTTTGCGCTGCTTGGCGAGGCGTCGGCCTTCCTTGGGTAGAATCTGCATCAAGCCGATGGCGTTTGCGTGGGAAACGACGTCAGCCTGGAACGTAGATTCCTGGCGGATCAAACCAGCAGCAAACATAGGATCGAAATCGTTGCGCTCGGCTTCGCGGCGGAGTTGAGCCTCGTAGGGAAGCGGATAGAGGACCTTCCAAACGTTGGGTGAAACTTCGCTGAATTTGCGGGAGTCGAAACTGGTAACGGCCAGGCGTCCGTAGGCCATGCCGGTGGCAAAGTGGCCTTGATCGAAGGCGGCTTGCGCGGCTTCGACAAGGAAGCGTGGTGAAGCGGTGGCAGCGAAGGCGTCCTTGAGTTCGAGTTCGGCGGAAGCGTCGAAGGCGATGGTGCGTAGGGCCTGCGCACGATTCCAGCGATCGAGAACGTTGGGAGCAACGGGTTCATCGAACGACCGCAATGCCGGAGCAGGTGGAATCTGCGCCAGGAAATCAGGGACCTCTTCCTCGCCTGGGCCGAGCTTATCGAGACGACTCTGCGCCGCGTCCGCAAAATAAGTGGTGGGATAACGGTCGATCGTTTTCTTGAAATAAGCGCGAGCGTGAGCGGGATTGCCACTGCGCTCGGCGTTGCGGCCAAGCCAATACAGCGCATTCACTGCCCCGCCAGAAACCGGATACTTGCGGAGGAAAACTGTAATTTTATCGTCGGCGTAAGGCTGGCGCTCTAGATAGGCGACCCAGGCAATGCGCCATTCGGCGTTGTAAGCATTCTTTCCGCCGGGAAAACCTTCGAGAACGCGTTCGTAGTAGTGCACTGCCTTCGTGCGATCGAGAAGAACCCAATAATAATTGCCGCCGGCCATTAGGGCTTCTTCGGTCCAGTGGCTCTGTGGATATTTTTCGGCAACTTTTTCGATGTTGGTGAGCATTTCGGCTTCGTTCTTCTCGGAACGATATACCTGGGAGAGAGAATAGAAACGCTCGGCATCGGCTTCTGGATTGCTGAGATTCAAGTTGGCGAGGAGATTGGGCGCAGCCTTGGGATGCTGACGGGATTCCGCGGCACGCACGAGGGCGCGTTGGCGAGCAGGATTCGCGGGATCCTTCAGTAGGGAGGCGAGTTTTTCGTATTCGGTGCGCGCTTCCTTCCATTTGTGTGCATCGTAGAAAATCTGGGCGCGCTGATCCTGCAGCTCGGCGGTGGCGTACGGGAATTCGTCGTGCAGCTGCTTGTTTAACTTTGGAAGCGCAAGCGCCGCGTCTTTCGATTCATCGGACAGCGGATATTTGTAATAGAGAGTCTGGTAGTCCTTGACAGCGTCGATTAACTTGCGGGCCGATTCATAGGCGCGCGCACGGGAGAGAAGAAGTTCGGGCTTGGAAGAAGTTGTGGGATAAGCGGCGAGCGCGGCAAGCGCATCCTGGGGGTGGCCAATATCGACGGCGGTGGGAGCGTAAGCCTCGAGAACTTGCTCCTTGATGGCCGTGTTCGGGTAGTCCTTCAGGAGCGAGGAAAAATCCTCAGCAGCTTCGCCATTTTTGTGCAGGGCGCGTTCCGTTTGCGCGGTCCAGAAAAGGGTGTATTGCGAAAGTAGTGGGTCCGCTTTGGCCTTCTGGAGCCAGGTCAACGCTCGTGGATAGCGCGCTTTGGAGTAATCGTCGTAACCGAGAGCAAGAGCCGCGCGCTGCCCCCAAACGCTGGAGGCATGGTTATTGGCGAACGCAGCAATTTTGTCGTAGGAGCCGGGTACGCCGTGATGAAGATCACGGGCGAGAACCCCCAATTCTTTTTGTGCCGCGGCGTCTTCCGGAGTCGCCGAGTCCAGAGCAGGCGCGGTCGTGTCCGGCTGGCATCCAGTTTGGCAGGCAGGCGATTTCGGATGTGCGGATTTTTTCTTCTTGTGGAGAGGGGTTTGCGCGAGCGCAGGGGAACTAACCATCAAAAACAGAGTGGCGCAAATGACCAGAGCCAATGCGCGCGAAGCGACGCTGGCGATGCCGCCGGCGTTAGCGCGATTTGCCGGCCGTGGCGTAAGGATATTCGCCGAGAGTCGAAGCATCACCTTCTGCAAGAATTTCCACCAGCCAGCGGTAAAAATAATCGACCGGATGGTCCATGATGGGCTTGAATCTGCGATCGTATTCTCGATGGGCTTTCTCAATGTCATCTTTCAATCGGATGCATATATCTTTATGTTCGCGGCCCAGTCTGACCTGTTCCGGACGTAACATTTTAATATCCTGCATCGAAACTTTGGCCACGCGATTTGCGCGCCGATGAAGCTCCTGTTCCTCAGGAGTTAACCGGTTGATATCAAATTCTGTGTCCGAAGTAAGGGCAACTTCAGCTGGTTCCAATTCTACCGGAAATTTCGTCGACTCCGTGGGCGCAAAGTCCTGGACCGCGGGCGCTAGGGGTACTGATGGCACCGGAGCGGGTGCGGCTGCCTGGGGTGTCGGAACCTGGGGAGCGGGACGGACCGGAGCAGCAGGAGCTTCCGTTGCCTGCAGGGCGATGGCCTGGGTGATTTTCTCCTCTAAGGGGCTGCGCGGGCCTGGTTGAAGGGCCATGGCGATGAAACGAGAGAGAACTTCGAGTGCCGCGGAAAGCGAAGCGGCGCAAGCCTGGGCACGCAACATGGGAGGTAAGGCGTTGGTGGGCTTGCTGCTAGAGCAGGCGGCCACGACATCGTTGATGGCTTGCTGCAGCTCGACGCTAGAGCGCTGGATGCCCTCGAGATTGTCGCGCAAGGCCCGCGCGACGGCTTGTTCGACCGCGTTGGGTTCTGGTGACATGCCTGTTTTAGGGGCCGTTTAGCCGAGATTTCCCCCCGTTTTTCATTTTGGGGGGTGCGGGGTGGGGCGTCAACGGCGGAGGGGGAGGGTTGTGCCTAAAGGGGTGATGCGGAATTGGGGATAAGGACCGTAACGACCCTGACCGGCCACCTGACCCGGTCTCGGCTTACCCTCGAAACGCTCACTTTTCAGGGGCGATTTAAGGGACTACCGGAAGAAGCAGGGCGGAAGGGTGAGCCGCATCGTGGAGAATGGTGTTGGAAGCGGTTGCCCATTTGTTGGAATTGGCGGCGGATTCCCCGGTGTTCAGGTTGCGATCAAAGCGTGGGAAATTGCTGCTGGACAGTTCCAGGCGAATGCGGTGGCCGGCGCGGAACACGTTGCTGGTGGCCCAGAGGTCAATGGAGAGAGCGTAGACGTGGCCAGGACTCAATGGGGCGGGCTTCGCCTGCGAATCGCGGAATTTGGCGCGGAGAATCCCCTCGGTGAGATTGATGGCGGAACCATCGGGCGATACATCGACGAGTTTGGCGGTGAAATCCGTATCCATGGCCGAAGAAGAGGCAAAGAAATCAAGGCGAACAGGCCCGGTCACTTCCAGGTCGTGTGTGAGAGGCGGTGTGGAGAAAACGAGGACATCCTCACGCTCTTCGAGAGAGCGCTGGTCGCGCGGACCGGGGGGCAGGTGCCCTGGGTCACAGCAGAGCGGGCCACCGGTGGTGGGAACGGGATTGGCCGGATCGTAGCTGAATTTGTCCGAAGACTCGGAGGCAGGAGCGGAAGTAGACAGAATGCCACTACCGCGCGAAGAGTTGGCAGAGCCTCCGGAATGCAGGAAATAGCTGGTGGATTTAGCGCGAACGAGGGGCCAAGCGTCCTCTTCACGCCACCGGTTGATGCCCATGACGAATATCTTTACGGGCTTTCCGGTGGCAAATTCGTTCTGGACCCCTTTGAAGAGGAAATCGTACCAGCGAATGGTCATTTCGTTTTCGTTGTACTTTTCCGCCTCCGGGCCGAAATCGATATCACCGATTTTGCGGCCGCCACCGGCATGACCGCCGACGGTGACGAGAAGACGTTGTCCTTTACGGGCTTCCTCCGTGGCGGCGCCTGATTTTAAGCCAATAAAGTTGCGCAGTGAACCGCCCAGGAAAATGTCATACCAGGCGGCGATGTGAAGGGCAGGAACGCGGACGTCAGCGTAGTGCTCCTCGATATTCCAGCGCTTCCAAAAATCGTCGTAGGCCGGGTGAGCGAGCCAGTCCAAAAAGTAGGGAGCAACAGCGCTGGTAGAGGCATTAACCACTCCCGGGGGATTCAGGTTAAACACGGGATAGTTCGTGAGCGGGAGGGCCTTCACATCTTCCTGCGAATTGGAAATTTGCTCGACGAGGTGCGCCAGGGTGTCCTGTGCTAGACCGGAGGTCCAGGATTCGTTGAACCATTGCTCAAAGGCCCCGCCCTGGTAGGTCCAATTCTCGTGATAGTTGCTGGCGGTCACCACCGGGCAAATCCCGGCAAGATGCGGTGGATCAGAGATGGCCGCGAGCATCTGCGTGGCGCCCACATAGGAGCCGCCAAACATGCCGACTTTGCCGTTGGAGTACGGCTGCAAGGCGATCCACTCGATGGTGTCGTAACCATCTTCCGATTCGTGCAGGAACGGATACCAATCGCCTCCTGAGGTGTAACGTCCGCGGACATCCTGGATGAAGACGACGTAACCGTGAGAGGCAGCGCGTTGCGCGAAATTGATGTCCTCGCCCCAGGGAGATTTTCGGTAGGGAGTGCGCTCAAGCAGGACCGGGAATTTCCCTTCCGTGTCCGGGCGAAAAACATCGCCGCGCAGGATGACACCGTCGCGCATTGTGACGGAGACGTTGCGTTCGACCCTGACAGCGTAAGAGTCATCTGCAAGGATTGACGAAGCAAGAATCAAGGAAAGAAAGAGCGGTAAGAATCGAAGAAGGCGAAGCAAGGAGTTCATGCGGGAGCCTCCGGGGCCAGCCATCGCCGTAGCACCAACTCGTGCAATAAAACGGGATACGGATCGACGCCACTCTACCAGAGGTATTCTCTCTGTGAATGCGTAGAAAGAAAAGAAGGATTGCGCAGATCAGGCATGGCCTAGCCGCTTGGTCATGAGGTAGCGTTGGTGGTCGACGAAACCCCGGCGGCGGTAGAGTTCGATGGCGGGATTGCCGTGGTTCACCTCAAGGTGAAGAAATTGCGCGCCGCTTTCGCCTGAGGCGCTTTCGGCAAGATCGAGTAGTTGGGTGCCTATTCCCTGCCCTCGATGGGAACGCTCGACAAACAACTCGTCGACCCAAGCGCCTTTGCCTCGGTATTCCAAACTGAAATCGAAGCAGATAACCAGGTAGCCGACGGGGTTCTGTTCCTCTCGGACCAGGTAGATGAGGCCGTTGTGGGAATTGCGCAAAAGTTCGGAAAGATTCGCTCGCACAACGGATTCGTGGAAAGGCTCGGACCACGGGTCGTCGGCCTGCAGATGGCTCATGAGCAGCAGCACGACGTCAAGGTCGGCGAGGGTAGCGGGTTGGAACGTGATGGGCATTAGAGCTTCGTAGGTTGAATTCTATTCTGGTTTCAACGTTAGAGTTTGGTCCACATAGGGAACGAGTTGGACGGGCCCTTCCAGCCCACAAAGATCAATGTTGTAAAGAATGTTGTGAGAACTGCCGACGGCGCGAGCATTAGCTTCCGTGTTGGTGACGCGAATGCGTAGGTGGTTTTCGCCGGGAGTGAAGAATTCGGTAATGTCGAGCCGATAGGGGCTCCAGACGAGCGTTCCGACATTGCGGCCATTGAGTTCGACTTCCGCGACAGAGCTGACCCGCCCCAGATCGAGCAAAATACGCTTGCCTTGATAGGAAGGCGGCACGATGAATGATTTTTCGTAAATGGCGCTGCCGGAAAATTGTGCGAGGCCCGTTTTTGTCCAGGATTGCAGGGCGAATGGCGTAGCTCCGCTGACAAAAACAACGGGGGAGCTCAGGTGGTTCCGCTTGCTTGCGGCGATGACGAGTACATTTTTTTCTGGCCGCACGGGTTTCTTGAAATCCACGGCAGCACTGCCGTTCGTTTTGATTTCCTGGCCATTGAAAAACAGGCGGTAGGGTGGTTCGAGAGTCGGGGGCAGAAACGCGATCGTGCCTGGTGGAACTTGGATACGGTACCAGCGGGTTCCAGATTCCGTGGCTGGCTCTTGCGTTTGTGTGCTGGGAGCCAAGCTGCTGGTTATCGCAGGAATGGTCTTACCTTGCCCATCGGCGACGCGGAACGTGAAACCGAAAGTGCCGGTAGATGCACCGCGACCCACACCAACCTTCACAAGGACTTCGTTCCAGCCTTGATGGAGAGTCGCCGGAAAGCGGTCTGCCCAGTTGTCGTTCAGTTCATACCAAAAAGGATGGCGTAACTGACCAAAAACCTCTTGGTGGTTCAGCCAGACTTTTGCCCAATTATCGGAGGCCACGATGAACGTTGCGGCCTGATCGACGGGTGAGTAGAGATAGGTGAGCGCATAACCAACCATCCAGGCGTTGTCGGCGAGACGAAAGACTCTGTTGAGATCGACGGCAGGAGAGTCGTCGTCGAAATGACCGCCGGAAGTTTCCATCCAAATCAAAGCCTTGGATAGATAGGGCTCGTCGCCATAATAGCGTTCCCAGCCGACCAGTGAATCATTCAGGCCGGTGTACTGAGCCAGCGGATCGAATTGCGTCTCCGGCGGATAAACGGTTGCAAAGCCGGAGTCGTCGACGTTGGGAAAAGGACCAATCAGGTTCCAGTTCCGAATCGTGTTTTGTGCCTCGCTTAACCACAGAGGCGACCACGCAGTATCGTCGAAATCCGTTTGGGCAAAACCGAGCGATTCGCCTTCGTTCACTGACGCGTCCTTCACTTGCGCATAAGGAACCGGAACCTGTGCTGGCTCCGGTCTAAATTCCCAAGCCCCAGTAAGAGGAATCGGTTCTGAGGAAGTGAACGGGGAGTGTGCGCGGAACGTTCGCCCGTCCGAGCGCATGGCGATCTCAATGCTTCCCTGGCCCGCAGGAGCTGAGGCCGTGACGACGATGGAATTTGCGTCGTGGGAGATAAGCTTGAGATTGTGCGCGTTGGTGCTGAGGAGATTGGTCTGTTGTGGAGAGCCCTGCAACGTGCGGAAGACCACGAAATAGGCGTCCCAAGCGTCAAAATCTAGCCACACTTCTGTGCCGTTTGGCCGACTTACATAAAACAGTGCTGAGTACTTACCCGTGAGGGCGTCCCATTTTTCCGGAATGCCGGAAACGGAGAACTCCACGCGGTTCGCGCGCGGGTGGGCTGTGTCGTTGACGAGCCAGTAGTAATCCAACCCGGACTTTTGGCGATGTTGCTGAAAGAAGTGCTCTGAAGAACCGGACACAACTTTAACATCCTTGGGGACATTCGCGTCGAGGAGATCAATGAGCGTTTCGACGCTTTCAGAAACATAGAAGGAATGACCGCCGCCGGGGCTGTGCGCTTCCGCGAACGCCTTGGAGGTAGCGCTGGCTCTAGCCCCGAAAATTTCGTCGATGCGCGATTTGAGTATCTTCAGATCGCTGTCGGTTTCCCCGGATATGTTCGGAAGCATGCGAATTCCAAGAAGGGTGCCCCCGGCGCGATAGAACTCTTGCAGTTTTTTCAAAGTTTCGGCGCTGATCACGGAAACAGGCGGTAGCACTACAGCCTGGAAATGTTGCGGGCCGATGACCAGCTCTTTCCCCTCGACTCGAGCGTGCTCGAAATAATAATCGTCGGCTATGTTGTAATCCCACTGGCGCTCGGCGAGGCGCAGGATCAGACGCGTGTAGTAATCGTTCACCATGACGGAGCGATTTTTCCAGCTGGGAGGATCGGAAAGACGCTGATAGTCCGATTGGCTGTTGAACACCGGGGCGGAATCAGCCCAGACGGTAGTCATAGGATAGTAGAGCAGGACGTTGGCGACGTGGCGGCTATCCTCAGCGTTCATGTAGCTAATGCGGCGTGTGTAGTCGGCGTAAGCGGCAAAGTGCGGCCAGTAGGGCTGGTGCAGCCAATCGGGCGGGTAATTCGCTCGCGAAACGTCATAGTCGAACGCGTGCGGGATAAAGAGATTGACTCCCCAGGCACCGATGGAATTTGTAGCTTTGCGCAGTCCTTGCATGTCCAGATAGGAATCATTCCCCTGTACGCCCTGGTTTTCGCAAGCAAATCGACGACCCTCGTAGTCGGCAACGGATTGCGCAACCTTGAAATTGAGAGGCTGCCGGCCGAAATCGCCGAGAGAGTCGACCCCGACTGGATTGAGGCCGCGCTCTAGAGCGAACAAACTTCCTTCAAACGCAGCGCCGGACTGCAAATTTTCTTCCCAAGCGTGACCGCTACGGCCGATTCCCAGTTCCGTAGCCTTGTTCGTGATGCCGGTCCAATAGGAATCCTGGTAGAGCAGAGTTACCGCCGCGAGATAGTCTTGGCGGACTTTTGCGGAGGAGTTGCCACCGTCGTACATGAGCAAGGGAAGCACGGTGCGCAGATCGTATCCCGTGCGCCGCGTAAAGGTGTCATAAAGTGCCGGGGTCCAGGCGATGCGATAGCCGAACACCCCTTCGTGATCGGAAAACGAAAAGCGAATGGTGTTGCCGAAATAAGGACGGAATCGGCGGTAATATTCGCTATAAGAAAGATCGAAATAGAGTTTGATGGCCTCGGGATTCATCAGGTCGACGACGCCACCATCGAAACCCGTGGAGGGCTCCAAATAAAATTCCATGATGAGCCAGTCGCCGGCGGGAGCGCGCCATTGAACGCGCGCAGACGCGCTTGGCAGGTCGAGAGAGCGTAGGCTCTGGCCATCAATCCTTCCACCGCCGAGCCATCGCGCCACCACGACAGCCTGGAGTTGCGAGACTTCGGGCATGGTCACGGTTTGTAGCCCGTGAACGATTTGCTCCTTGTAGGCGAGACTCTTCATGCGGAAGTCTGGGCGTCGCGCCAGGACTTCGCTTTGATGATTTCCGGCCATCCAGATGTTGCGAACTTCGCCCGAAGGCCAGTCGTACTCATCCACAAAGTTGAAAAGGAAGCCGCTGCGCTTCGCTTCCTCGAGGCCAGCGCTGACGGCACTCCACCATTCTTCGGAGAGATACGGGGTCTGTAAACCATCGCGAGCGTGCAAAAAGGCGCCATAGACGTGCTGGCCTACCATGCGCTGGACTTCCTCCTGCACTTTTGCACCTTCCAGCTTTCCGTTCCAGAACCAGAACGGCATCGGTGAATAGACTTTGGGAGGATTCACAAAGTCCCTGTAGAGCGGATCGCTTTGAGTAGTATTTGTGGCGGAGGATTGGGCGGGAGCGAGAAACGGCAGAATTAGGGCAAGGAACGACACCAAGAGAGCTCGACGGAGCATCCAAACTCCTTTTTGTTTGGCCCCATGCCAGAGAACCAGCAGAAATTTGTGGCAGAGGACAAAAAGAGTCTACATCACACGGCCAGGCGGTTAAATTCGTTTTGATCGCGATACAGATGAGGTAGTCATGTGAACCCTGGTGCGTACTTCATTTTAGGTTTTCGGCGACTTTTTGAGGGACTTCTCGCAGTCTGCCTGCATTTTCTTGACGCGCGCTTCCAGATCCTTGTCCGGCTTGGCATCGAGCAACTTCTGAGCCACCTCCAGATTGCCTTGAACGACCTCGTTGACAGTCCGGAGGCGATCCGGTTTGTTAACGCCGCGATAATCGTACATCCCGCCTGTCTGCATAAAATTATTGCTAAGTTCGATGATGTAAACCCGCGGATCAATTTCAACCTTGCCGCTGCTGTAGACTTGTTGCCCCTTGTTCGGATCCTGGCCCGCCCCACCAATTTCCGAAAGCACGATGGCAAGTGCGTCACGGTCTGCTTGCAGTTCGGCGCTTGCTTTTTCGGAATCCGAAATCAATTGACCGCTCTTGATTTTTGTTATTCCAGGGTTTGTTCCCGTGAACCCCGGGAAACTGACTTCCAATGGCAGGGTAGTTCCAGTCAGCTTGGAGCGCTGCGCCATCTCCGATTGCATCGCGTCCATCAGGGAGGAATGCGCGGCGTTGTAGTAGTCAGAACGCATGTTGTAGAAAGGACCGGTGTGCGCCTGCGCGGCAGGCTGCATGGCCCCGGTGTAATAGGCTTCGGCCATCTGTTTATCCGCATCGGCGAGCGCCGTAACCAAGGCAATTCGGAGGACAATCGCCTGCTGTCGAACAGTGTCGTCCGATGCGAATTTAATGGCTTTGTCGAGATTGCTCAAAGCCCCGCTAAAGTCGGAAGACTTGAGGCTGTTCCTCGCGTCGGTAAAACGCTGGTTGCTATCGGAGACGGGAGGCGCGCTGGAACACGCCAAAAGCAGGATGGAAACTACCAGGACCAAAAACAGCCACGGGCGGTGCGGCATTGTCGTTTCTCCTCTCTGAAGAACGGAAACTCCAGGTTGGAGCGCACCTAAGGGCGATACTAAGTCCGCTCTTCGTCAGAGTCAATGGCCACAGCTGCGCGCAGGTGCGCGGCCCGTTGCGGCCAGAAATCCAGTAGCGCAAAGCACCGACGGTCGGGGCACCACGCCAGACAATTGCCACGAAAAGCGGACGGGTGGAGTTTCTGTCAATGTGGACCGTGTTGTCGAATGGCAGTGCGTGGCACCGGACAGGGGGCGATTCCTGGGAAAGAAATGCGGGGGATGGTTAATGCAACTCGAATCAGGTCTTCGGCAAGGGGCAGAGCTCGGATACTGAGTGATCGGCTTCGGGCTATCCGGGAAGCTAATTCGTTGTCGGAGGTCGACAGGGAGCGTCGCACCGGTCTGTCGACAGGCTATGCTTCAAACGTAGAAAAAGGGTCCGTTGATCCCTGGCATCACCACCCTTGGAAAATAGGCTGAGGCCCTTCCTGTTTCGATCTGCCAGCTATTCTACGATTCTGAAGCAACTCCCGTGTTCCCCAATCTTCTCCACCGACCGGGTGCGGACGGTATCGCCGGGGGATAGGACCAGTCCGGTAGCAAGAAAGGTCCACGGATTCGGCATCTTGCGACGAATCTTGAATGCCCGGCAATCCAACAATAATCAACAATCAACGGGAATCTCTGTCCCCCGTCGCCTGTGAACATCCTCTGTCATACCGGTTGGGGGACGGCGTGGTAAAATAAGGACTTCAGGGGGCGACACGGTTTCGACGGAAGCTGTCGCGTCTCGGAGGCATGCCGGGGGCCAACCGCCCGTAACTGGTCGGAAACTAGAACTGCCAACAACAACTTGGCACTTGCTGCTTAATTAATTAAGCGCAACGCTTCCCCGGGCTTCGCTCACGGGCCCGGTAAGAAGCGTCATACAGTGAGCTGGCCTGAGCCTTTCGGTCCGTAAGGCTTGGGCGAGAACCATCGGACTAGCCGGCTGCGTTTCTTGCTCGTTCTAAGCGCGGAAGGTGAACCAAACGGAACTGAGATAAGCATGTAGGCTCCGTGGCGTAGCGCTTTTCGGACGGGGGTTCGACTCCCCCCGCCTCCACCATACTAAGTAATCTGTAATCAATAGATTACAGCAATCCTTGCACGCCTGTGCTCCAGATACGGTCCTCATTGCGTTCTAGTACTGGAGGCGGGGGAACGCGAACGCCCTCCACTTATCTTTAGCACAGCGCATCTCTGCTGATTTCTACGAATGCAGTTTGATGGGAGTAAGCCGGTTTTCCTGCCTAAACACACGGTTCCAAATTAAATTTTCTTAGAAGAGCGCAAACGCATATCCCTGACAAGCGCATTACTTCCGTTGCGCCGTAATCCTCCCAGGATTGGCGGCAGGCGCGATGATCGCTTCCTACAAGCCGACTTGATACAACACTAGGACTTCTGAGGATTAATTCACCCATCGGCGAGTGGGTTGGCGACGTCGCATCAACGAGCATTTGCCGGTTTGCCTTATGTTTACGAGACGTCTCGTTTGAAAACCGCAGGCCGCGGATCAGGGCATATTCGACGGAGCCGCCGTACCATCGGACCACTTGTCTGCCAGAACGAACAGAATCGTCACACGTTCCTCCGGGTCATTCGCCACCATGACAGGTGAGTTGGGATCATCGGCCGCCCAGCTCTTCGTCATGTCGCCGGGGGAAAAAAACATCGCATGCGAGTGCCAGCTC
>Ga0181523_10003264_pt1 | contig 14899 bp, 8 predicted proteins | sample PEATcosm2014_Bin_43_FD_119752 | JGI IMG/M metagenome (GOLD analysis project Ga0181523, IMG submission 119752) | Peatland microbial communities from MTU Mesocosm Facility, Houghton, MI, USA - PEATcosm2014_Bin05_30_metaG | ecosystem: Environmental > Terrestrial > Soil > Wetlands > Peat | place...
CACTTCATCTTCCGCCGCGAACACGGCGAAAAGCTCATGGCGCTGCGCAAGAACAAGCCCATGTTCTTCATCGATATCGCCGTTCCTCGCGACGTCGATCCGGAGATGAACAAAATCGATGGCGTCTTCGTTTACGACATTGATGATCTGCAACAAGCTGTCAGTTCGCACGTCGCCGATCGCAAGAAGGAAGCCGAAAAGGCGGAGGCGATCGTCAATGGCGAGGTTGGCAAATTCCATGCCCGCCTGCAAACTCTCGACGTCGTTCCCACCATCGTGAGCTTGCAGGACCATCTCGAAACCATTCGCCAGGCGGAGATTGATCGGGTTCGTGGCCGCCTTGGTTCCATGACCACCGACCAGGAGCTTGCCGTCGAAGCGCTCAGTCGTGGCATCATCAATAAAATCATGCATACTCCCATCAGCACCCTGAAAACGGCTGCACGTGATCCAGAATCAACGACCGTCATCGATCTGGTGCGCCGCCTTTTTAATCTGCACGATAACCCGCATAACGAAGACGGAAAAAGAGAGACGGTCGCTTCCAAGTCGGCTCGCCGCCCGGAAGCGGAAGACTGATGGCCCGCTTGCGCATCGGCTCTCGCGGCTCGCAGCTTGCGCTCTGGCAGGCTCACCACATCTCCGACCTGCTGCGCGCTCAGGGTCATACCGTGGAACTGGAGATCATCAAGACCACCGGCGATAAAATTACCGACGTTGCGCTGGCCAAAGTCGGCACCAAGGGCATGTTCACCAAGGAAATCGAAGAAGCGCTGGTCGAAAACCGGGTTGACCTCGCCGTCCACAGCTTGAAAGATTTGCCGACCGAGTTGGCCGCCGATTTCGAAATTGCCGCCATCACCACCCGCGAAAATCCTCGCGACGTGTTTTGTTCCGTCAAGTTTGCCGGCATCGAGGCTCTTCCGCAGCAGGCGAATGTTGGCACCAGCAGCCTGCGCCGTCAGGCGCAGTTGAAGGCTCTTCGGCCCGATCTTCAGATTCACCCGCTGCGCGGCAATGTGGACACGCGTCTGCGCAAGCTCGAAGCCGGCGACTACGACGCCATCATTCTGGCCGCTGCCGGGCTGAATCGTCTGGGCAAAACGCAACTGGTCCGTCAGGTGATCCCAGCGGAAATAATGACGCCCGCCGCCGGGCAAGGCGCATTGGGAATCGAAATTCGCAATGGCGACGTTGCAACGCGCACTCTGCTGGCATTTCTCGATGATAGTGCCGCCCGCGCCGCTACCACCTGCGAGCGTGCTCTGCTCAACAAACTCGGCGGCGGCTGCCAGGTTCCCATCGGAGCCTTCGCCGAAGTAAAAGGCGCCCGAATTCGCCTGAACGCGCTCGTGGCCCATCCCGATGGAACCAAAGTTCTGCGCGAAACTCGCGAGGGCGATGATCCCGTGCGCCTGGGGGAAGAAGTCGGCGAAACGCTTCTCCGTCGAGGCGGCGATGTTATTCTCGAAGAGGTTTACGGAGAAGGCTTTGCTCTGCCGCAGCAACCGTGAGGCAGGTCTCAAGTGTCAGGTCTTAGGTCTCAGGAAAACCTAAGATCTAACACCTTAGATCTAACACCTGATTCATGAAGCCCAACGAAAAGCATCCTCTTGCCGGAACCCGGATCCTGGTCGGACGCGCTCGTCACCAAGCCGGCAGCCTTTCCGCCAGCCTGCGCAGCCTGGGCGCTTCGGTGATCGAAATCCCTTTCATTGAGATCCGCAAGCCACAGTCTTACCGGCCGCTCGACGACGCTCTGAAAATTATCAAGTCGTACGACTGGCTCGTTCTCACCAGCGCCAATGGCGTCGAAGCGATGTGGGAGCGCGTCCGTAAACTTCGAATCGCCCGCAGGAATTTCCAGCATCTCCAGATCGCTGCCATCGGACCGGCCACCAAGAAGGCGATTGTGAAGCATGGCCTGAAGGTCAAGATGGTTCCCGAGGAGTACGTCGCCGAGTCGGTGGTGAAGGGACTGCGCGATAAGGTCAACGGCAAGCGCGTCGTACTCATACGAGCCAAAGTCGCGCGCGATGTGATTCCAGAAGAGCTGCGTGCGGCCGGAGCCGCAGTCGATGTGGTCGAAGCTTACGAAACCGTGGTGCCTGAGAAATCGCGCGCCCGCCTGCGCGAGTTGATGAAAAATGCCGCTCGCCGCCCGCACGTGGTGATCTTCACGAGTTCCTCGAGCGCGAAGAACTTCGCCGACCTGCTGGGCAGCTTCCAGGCAGGATCACGCGCTGCCGGTTGGCTCAAGCATGTCCAGTTTGCTTCGATCGGTCCGGTAACTTCAGCGACGCTCGGAGAGTTGCAGATGCCGGTCGCCATCGAGGCCCGCGAATTCACCATGGGTGGATTGATTCGCGCGATTGTGCTCGCGCGCTATGCCGAAACCGGAAAGCAAGACATTGAATCATTGAAGCATTGAATCATTGAAAATCTGAGCTCCCAGCGGGGTCCAAATGATTAATGACTAAATGATTCAATGATTCAATAACTTTACTTCGGCTTCGGGGCTGGGAACGCCCTCGGTGGGTCAATTCCGTCGAGGTAGGCCTGCATCTTTGCCTTGCCGTCGACGGGTAGCCCAGTGAACTCGATTCCATTGCCTACACCTGGGTCGCAGGTTCGGACCACGGCCGTAATTTTCATGTGCTCCGAATCGAGCCAGAAATCGAGGCGCAGCACGGTTCCGAGCGGAAACGGCAGCATGTTCTCGACGTAGCATCCATTGCCGCTCACATCGGTGGCATTGATGCGACTTGGAGCATTGACCCGCTCGTCGCGAATTTCCAGGGGAAGCGAAATCTTGTGCCGGTGCCATTGCCGCCGGTTGGAAGGAGAAATTGTTACCGTCGCGTTGTCCATGGGCAGATAGGTCTTCCAGGGACACTCCTGTTCCGCGACCAACTTCACTCCCACTTGATTTTTCATGGCGGGGCCCGAGTTCATCACCCAAATTACCGTGCAGCGCGTTTTTTTATCTTCGCACTGCACTCCGATGACGTCGCCGACTTTAAGTTCGGTCTCGACTTCCGCGATCAGTGCGCCCTCCGAACTGATATTCTGAGCGCGAGCCTGCTGCGAAAAGGGGCGTCCGTTTGCTGCCATCCCCCATATCCGGACCGGCAGGTCCACCGTAAGGCGAGGTTCGGTTTGATGGTCAGCCATGCCTTATCCTCTGTGCATTTGATGCGATAATACAGCCCTCCGGCGCACCGCGGTATCAGAAAGTGAGCTGGCGCAGTAACGACCAAAGCACCGCTTTCGGCACCGCCACTTATCGTTGAGGGCGGTCTTCTGCGAATTCACGATAGCTGATGACCTGGAACTTTTGCTCCTCCAGAAACTTTCGCAGGTCTGCCGAAGTCAGCAGACGCCGCTCCTCATCGCGAGATGCGAGCAATCGCGTGCGGACCGCCTGCAAGTCGGCATCGCAATAACCGGGATGGCAGACCAATTCCCATGTCCCCTCCGTCAGGCTCGCCAGCGTCTGGCGCAGCAGGGAGCTATAGCCATCGCCGGCATTCTCCAGCGAGCCGGTCTCGATCACTCCCACCACCCCGTCGGGTGTAAGCAGTCCGGCGCGCTTTGTCCGCTGCAGGAATTGCCGCGAGAAGCTGTGCAGTATCCGCACCTGGCCATAACGCTTCCAGAGTTCGCGATTGCTCTTGAACATCTTCGCGGGCAACGCTTTCACCGGAACAATCGGATTGCGGATGGCGCGCACGCCGCAAATCCGCGCGGCGCGCAGCAGCGCAACCAGGACCTCAGGAAAGATGTGAGCGTGTTTGTGGGTATCGAGGTGAGTCACCTGGAGGCCGGTGGCTTGAATTTTTCTGATTTGCGCGGTGACTTCCGCGACCAGCTGATCGCGATCGAAGCCTCCCAACATGGCGCGCGCCGCGAAGGCCGAAAGGCTGGAGTAGAATTTGTCGGGCTCCGCCGAGCGAATCGCCACCAGCGTATCTGCCGCATCGGGCGGCGAGACCGGCGTTCCATCCACCAACGTGACGTGGCATCCCACCGAGAGATTCGGAGCGGAGCGGGCAGCGTTTACGGCATCAGCGAACGCCGCGCCGTTGGCCATCAGTGTCGTCGAAGACACGACGCCGCTGTTGTGGCCTTCCACAATCGCCCGATTCACTCCAGCGGTCAGACCAAAATCATCCGCGTTAACGATCAACCTTCGCACGCAGAAAGTGTAGCAGCCGCGCGTCCAGTTTGACCGGCAAGGGAAGGGTCCGCTATTCTCAGCATTAGTTCTGCAGAAAGTTTTCGCGAGCGGCCGAATGAGACGAGCCGCAATCGCAGATGCGTGGAGCGGGCGGTTAGCTCAGCTGGTTAGAGCGCCTGCCTTACAAGCAGGAGGTCGCAGGTTCGAGTCCTGCACTGCCCACCATCTAAGCTGCTGAAACTACACTACTTGATGACTTTTTGATTTTGTTCTTCGAGCGGCGAGTTTCTTGATTGTGGTGATTTTTGTGGGTACTTTCTGCCACTGGCTAGGCCCTTGTCCCAACTTCAGAGTGCTCTCGTTCTCATGGCTGCTCTTTTTTCGCTCACGAGTGAAAGCAATCAGCAGACCACAATTATTAACCCCGCTTTTACATTCGTCTTGGTTTTCATGACGGTCCTCCTTTTCGTGAAGTGAAATTACAATCTACTCATTGCCCGCAGGCTTCTCGTGCTAACTGCGACGAGCCTGGGTCTTTAGTCCTGATGTGCCTTCGCGAGTCCAGCCTTCACTTTCGTCTTGGTCTTCATTGCGTTTCTCCTTTCTGTAGTGGATGTTGTTCGTCTCGCTGAGTCCCGTTCTGCTTACCGAATGTTCGTGAGTTTTGCAATTACTAGCGGGCCAAGAATTAACGGAATTTCAATTTCATGCCAGCCTTCACATTCGTCTTGGTTTTCATGTGGCATTTCTCCTTTCGTGAAATCTAAAACTTAGAGCCCGTGGATTTCTAAAACTAGCGATCGATCTGACCGAAGCCCGCTTTTACATTGGTCTTGGTTTTCATGGCTGTGCTCCTTTCCTGAAATTTGAAATTACAATCAGCTCAGTGCTCGCAAGCTTCTCGTTTCACTATGTCTCTTTCGGGTTCTCATCTCCGTGTCCAGCCTTCACGTTGGTCTTGGTTTTCATGGCATTCTCCTTTCGTGAGTCTTGAAATTAGTGTGACTGCTTCAACCAACCAGCCTTCACATTCGTCTTGGTTTTCATGGCCTTGCTCCTTTTCTGAGATTCTTCAGAGGTTCATCATCTGAAATGATTGTCATCTTGCCCCCGCTTCCAGTAGAAGTCCATGGAGCCAGTGTGAAGCCATCTGAACTGATCTGAAGGACTCGTGTGCTATCCTTTGCTCGCAAGCAAGCACCCGATGGGGTAGAGATGGGCTGGTGGAGGATGCTGTTGCCGTGAAATTACTGCTGACCCCTTTCCTATTGTTTTTCCTTTTCACCGTCAATGCTCCGATTGCCCAAGAAGCGCCCGCCGCACCGGATAAATCAGGAACCAGTTTTTATGACCAGTGTGGCGCGACTGAAAAAAACCTTGGACAAGGGAACGCCAGTGAAAACCTGCAGAACGGCTTCTGCTTGGGCTACGTTGCTGGGATCTCGCAAGGCGTTGAGTCATCTGAAACGATTCATCATGTGAAGACCGCACAAAAAATCTTTTGCCTGCCTGAAGGTGTGACCACCATTCAGAAAGTACGAATCATCAGGAAATACATCGGCGACCATCCAGAACAAGCAAACAAACCTGCACAGGGACAAGTGCTAATGGCACTGCGAGAGGCGTTTCCTTGCGACAAGTAAAGGCCGGTTGTTCAACCGCTCGGCTTCAATCCGCATGACTGATGGTCAGATCACGCGCGGCAGAATTACCGCTCATAGGACATCCCGGAGACCCTACGGAAATCTGCGCACTGGTTCCGCCGCCAAAGGACTCGAAGGTTTCCTGCGTGATCGTGGTCTGAAGGTGGTGCGAGTCGATAAACATGGTGTCCAATGTGCTTCCGTTCCACATTATCTGCGAGTGGGGAGTGAAGCCGCTTCCCTCCACTATCAGTGGAACTGAATTCGTATCGCTTGGAATGCTGCCGGGGGAGAGCGAGCGGATTTGGGATTGGGATACTCCTTGGCAGCTCTCAAACATCCCACTACATGTCCAGCCAGATGACAGCACGACCAGGACCGCAATGAGGCCAATCAAAGGGAAGGGACTTCGGGAGTGAACAGGAGAACGCATATGGGCCTCCCTATTTACGAACGGCTGGTATTTTACACCCGAACCTGCGGGAAGAGCTATCAGCGTCGCGGGCTTCCATCTCTCCAACAAAACCCCAGCCAAGAACACCCCAGCGCTCTAGGGTGCTGGCGGAACCAGCCTCAAGCTCCTGGCTCACGAAGGGAAGAATCGGGAAAATCGTACACCCGGTGGCGGAGGATTCGGTCGGCGAAAGCTAATCCCACGCTGTCAGCAGGATCTGGGGATGACGCTTACTTTACTTCACCTAAAACCTCAAGGGCTTCCGCCATGCTTCGCACGACCATCAGGTTTGGTAGCGTCTTCTCTGCAAACGCTTGCGCCATGCGGGCAAGTCCGTAAATGTGATGTTGCGGAGCTACGATCACACGCTTTGATGTGGGACTGAAAGTCTTCTCACCGCGGATCACCTCCCGGATGGTGTCGGGCGAAAAATTGACCCCAGTGACCCCGCTGCAATCGATGATTTGTGAAAAGCTTGGCTCGAAGTCCGGATGCGCGAGAATCATGGAACCGATCCTCTCAAGCTCCGGCACATCGGTTGGACCATCGAAGGTGAGAACCACGAGCCTCCGGCTCGCGTCGACCGTGAACTGCGTGCCCATGCCGCAATATCCCATGGTCACGTTCTAAACTCAAGAACGAAAACGATGAGAAAAACAATGCCGAGGAGATTGTCGGTTCGTTGGTTCGCTCGCGCGACGCCTAGGTAGCCGAAACCCAATTGCGGCGCTCCACAAATGTGGGAGGTTCGTAGGTGCTTCCCCTCGCCAGCCGATTCTCCTCGCGCCGTGTGGACCACAATAAGATAGGTCCCAGCGATGCGGCGGTGAGCCGGGCGATGAACGGAAACTCCTTTTCGACTTCGCGGCGCAGTTTGTGAATCCGCTCACTCACGCTGCGATTGACTTTCTTAAACTCTTTTTCCATCACCCAGAGCGCCGCATTGTAAGCGCTGCTGAGCTTCTTCACTTCCCGCTCAAAGCGCTCACGGACGCGCGGATCGGGGTAGTCCTTGTAGCGCTGCCAGCCTTTGAGCATGGTCCCGCACATGCGATAAAGACTCGGCCCATTTTTTTCGAAATCGCGCCAGAACGCCCAATCCAGAAAGCGCTTCGAATCTTCGCGCGAAATTGCGGCGTGCCGGAAGTTGAATTTGTACTGTCCATGGACATCGGCGTAGTCAATGTCGGACAGCAGACGACCCTGTTCCGCCATTTCCTGATAAAGCGGTGTCCCGGGAACCGGCGTGTAGAGCATGAACTGGTGAAAGTCGGTCTGGTGGGCGATGGCTGATTCAATCTCCTCGACGATGTTGTCGGGCGTATGGTGTTCGAGTCCAACGATGGTTGAGCCCTGTACTCGTATTCCGTGTTCGCGGAGCTCGCGCGTGAGTTGCCGCACGTCATTGCCCTGCAGCTTGCTATAGCCGGCCTTGGGAGATTCCAACCCCATCCACACCCAGGAAACGCCGAGTTCGACCAGTTCGAGCATGGTGTATTTTCGAATCGCATTGGCGGAAGCAAAGACGGAAAGCTCCCAACTCTTACCCGCCTGCTTCATCAGTTCGAGCAGGCGCATGGCGCGCGTGCGGTGCAGAAGGAAGTTTTCGTCCATCACGAAAAAGGAATGTACTTTGAGTTCCGCTTCGATGTGGCACATCACTTCAAAGAGCTCGTCGCCGGTCTCGTAGAAGTTAACAAACTTTCCCTTGCCGCCAAAAAACGCGGAGGTGGTGCAGAAGTTGCAACCCATGGGGCAGCCGACCGACGGAATAATTGTCGCTGCCGTCCCACCCTTTCGATTCGGAAGGCGCATTCCCATGATGCGTGTCTCCAGGCCAGAGACAATCAATGGATGACGGATCGGCGCGTGTTCATCTTCTCCCAGGTAGCGGCGCATCCACGAGATGCCTTCTCCCTTCACGATGTGGTCGGCGTCGATCATGTTCTCCACGCCAGGGATGGCGGCCACGTGCCCGCCCACCACGATCACCGAATCGGGCGATAGTTCGCGCACCATGCGGCACATTTCCCGCACCTTGCCGACGTTCACGATAATCGCCGAGATACCCACGATGTCGTAGTGGTTGGTGGTCAATTCACGAGCAAAGGCTTTGCGAGTGGGAAAATCCAGCACGCTGCACGGCGCCGAAATGTTTTCCTGAATCATCATGATGCCCCATGACCGGTGGAACATGCGCAGCGAGAAACTGCCTTGTGCGCGCGTGACTTGGTTGTGATAGAGCTCCATGGGATTGATGGACCGGCTGCCAAATTCGTCGTCTTGCGCATACGGCCCGAAGACCGAACTCAACAGAATGCGAGCGTGACTCTTCTTGGGATGAGTTTCCATATTTTTGATTTCGAGAGATTCGTTATCTGAAGCGTAGTTGCCCGACAGACGTCTTCGCCGTGATCCCGGTTACATTACAAAACTATTACGTGCACTAAAGACGGGCTCCTGCGACCACTTTTATTCTGTTCGCTCATCACCCTGAGGTGGCGTCCGCCAAACCTCACGCGTAGCTACGCTTGGCCTCAACCACGCGCAGGGTTCATACTTCGTGGGTGGTGGAGGCGTATATGACGAGCGTATCGGCTGGAACTGGAAAGGCTGGAACCGATGACGGTTCAGAAGGTGGCGCGCGTTGGCCGGCAACCGTCGCTTCGTTAGTTGTAGGCGCCGCATTCCTTGCATTGTGGTTCTGGTTGTTGCCCATCTGGCTGGGCTTTCGTGTGGAGATGGCGGGCGCGGCACGATGGCGCTGGATTGCGGCCGTGCCCTCGGTACTTGGTTTCGCGGTGGCGCTCCGCTGCATATGGGACTTCGGATGGACGGGGCACGGAACGCCAGCGCCCATGGTTCCGCCGACAAGGTTGGTGGTGGTGGGATTCTATCGCTACGTCCGGAACCCGATGTACCTGGGATTCTTCGTCGGCTGGGCGGGTCTATGGATCATCTTCGGGCGGGCGAATTGGGTCGCGATCGCCGGGGCGTGCGCCGTGTTGCTGGGCACAGCTTTGTTCGTTCGACTCTACGAGGAACCGCACCTGCGAAAGATATTCGGCGCGCAGTATGAAGAATATTGCAGGAACGTCCGCCGCTGGGTGCCGCGGATGCGGGCTTGGCATCAGTAGGCTGGCGTCTCTCGCCGGTCGCGGCCAAAAGAAAGGGCGCGGAACCTATCCGCGCCCTGAGTAAAAATCAGGCTAACAGCAAGAGCGTTTACCTACTGCACGACCAACGCCGGTGCCGGTGTCGCCGGAACCGCCACAGTGGCTTCAGTTGCCGTCACCGTAACAGTGTATGTCCCGGGGATGGTCGCGGGCGTGAGCGTTTCCGTGCCCGGTCCCGATTTGCTCGTGTCGGCTACGGAAGTCGCCGTGATGTTCACGGTCGACGGAAGGCCGCCGGCCACAGTCGGAGCTGTGTACAGGCCGTTTGCGTCGATCGTTCCTGCGTTCGGTGTGGTCACAGCCCACGTTACACCCGTGTTGGTGCCGGCGTTCGTCACTGTTGCCCTAAATTGTGCGGTTTGAGCGGGCCACCCGTCAGCACCATCGTTCGGGAAGACGCTCGTTGGCTGGCTCTGGACACTCACGGCGACCGCGGGGATGGTGACTGCGGCTGTTCCCGCTCCTCCTGAGGTCGGCGTCGCGGTCACGGTTAAGCTAGCGGGAGTTGTGCCGCTGGTTGGCGCCGTGTACAAGCCGGTGGGACTGATCGTCCCAGGCGCGCCGCTGCTCAGCGTCCAAGTCACGGTACTCCGGCTTGCCGTGAACTGCTGTGTGCCGCCGAGGGGAACCTGAGCTGTGGCAGGAGTTACCGTCACGGCCCCTGGACCGTTGCTCCCGCAGGCAACCATGAACCCGAGAAGCACCAGCGAGATGCTAAGGCAGACAATCGCGGAGAGCTTCGACATTTTCCGTCCCGCGAAGCCGACCATGACGATGCCCGCCAGCGGCAATGCCAGCGGGAGCCACGGAGAACGGTTGTCAGCCCGGCGCCGGAATTGGGAGCCCGTGCCCGTGTTCGGACCTGCGGTTGTGACCGTCATTGTAACCGTAGTCGCGGGCATTCCAGCGGCGATTGACGACGGAGTGAAGGAGCAAACGCTGGAGGTCAGCGTTGGGTCCGTGGGAGCGAAAGTGCACCCAAAAGTAACGGGACCGGCGAAGGTAGCGCCGCTCGTGGGTGTGGCGAGGAAGGTATAAGCGAGAGTCGTCTGTCCCGCCAAGCCCGTATGCGAAGCGGCGCCAGTGTTCGTAAAGGTGAAGGTGGGAGGATTGACAGTCTGGCTCAGGATTGCCGATGTGCTGGCAGAGTTGTTCGTGTCTCCGCCGTAGGCGGCAGTGATCGAATCTGTGCCGGGCGGGAGCGGTGAGCTTACTAAAGTGGTAAAGGTTGCCGTTGCCTGGGTGGCGTTCAGGTTAACCAAGGCGCCGGTGCCCAGAGATGCGGCGCCATTGTAAAAGGTTACGGTGCCGGTCGGCGCGTTTGAGCCGGCGGTCGTAACCGTCGCAGTGAAGGTCACAGCGGCACCGAAACTCGACGGGTTCTGGCTGGACACGACGGCGGTGGTGGTGGCGCTCTTCCCGGTAGCGACAATGGCGGCCGCAAGGTGGCTGGCATTGACAGAGCCAAGCCCGGTGACGAGGTTGTAGTTGGTGGTGGCGTCGAAGTTATAGGAATTGAAACCCAGGAAGGCCGAGCCCGAACTGGGGCACTGCATTGCGGTAGGCCACGGGTCCGCAGGGACTCCCGATGTGGGCTGGCCCGCATCGCACCAGGCGCCATTTGAGTAGACGCCGCTTGAGCTAGTAGTGACGGGGTTAAAGGCGCCGTTAGTGGAATTATCTGCGGCAAGCGCATAAAGTATCGGGTTGATATTGCTGAGGTCGGGAGTAGTCTGGATGCCCTTGGCAACCAGATCCTCGCCGATCAATGCCACCATGCCCGCGAAGATCGGGGAGGAAACCGAAGTGCCACCGTAGATGGTGCACGGCCCTGTGCCATTAATGCATCCAGTGAGCATATCCGTGATGCCAGTGGTAGGCGAGTCGCAACTGCTGCCTCCGCCACTTAGACTGATCTGTGTGCAAACGAGATAACCGGGAAAGTTCGCGGACGCCGCCAGGGATACGTCAGGCGAGAAGCGGGTAATGGTAGAACTCGCCTGGCCGAGTCCGCTGGGGTTGATGGCGCTCGAATCGAGCCCTGCCTGCCAGGACGGCTGTGGGAAGCCGCCCGTGCAAACGCCGTTGTCGTCGACCGCGACGCAGTTGCTGACCCCGCCGCCACCGGCGGAGATCCCGATGACGTTTTCCTGGAGCTTCGTCCAGTCGGTGCTCAGAGGGCCCCCGCCGATCCCATTGTTCTTGCACAACGGATCGGTCGTCTTGTTGGTGCCGGCCTCACAGTAATAAGCAAATTCCAGGGAGTCGTTCCACGCCTGCTCGGGGATATAGGACTTTGCGGAGCCGCCATCGCTCCCGTTTGAACTACCAAAATAAGTTGAATTGTATTCAGCGTAGGGGAGCAATGTACCGCCAACGCCGGTGACGTACTGGCTGCTGGCGGGATAGGCGACGGCGTAACCAAATTCTGCCGTGTTACTTCCGGTGATGTTGAAGTCGTCGCACTCGGCGGCGCCGGTGTCACCCGATGAGCTCATGAAGGTGATGCCCTCAGAGTTGGCCTTGGCAAGTTCCGCTTCATCGGAAAGATATGTCCCCTCTATACCGGGACCAGGGTTTTGCGCGCTAAAGTCCGCCTCGGCCAATTCGCACGGCGCGGTGTAGCTCATGGTGATCACGGACTCACCAAGCGTGTCCTGGTTGTCGACGGCGTAGTACCAAGAGTCCCAGACATTGGTGGCGTTAGCCGTGACAAAGATGATCTGCGCGTTGCGAGCGGTGGCGCCAGACCATTCGATATCAAGGTCGGCTTCGGGCAGATCGCTGAAAATGTCCGTCGCGCTGCCGTTTACCAGGACATACTGAAAGTTGGAGGTGTTGCAGGCGGTGATGACATCATTAGTGGTCGTGCAACTGATCGCAGAAAGCCCGAAGTTCTGGCGGAAGTTCGTTAGATCGGACTGGAAAATGCCGGTCTCGCCAACGACAACCAGCTTTTGGTTCGAGCCGTCGATACCGTTTCCGTAGAGGGTGTTGATGTCATAGATGGTCTTGACGTCGCCGGGCGCTAGGAAGGGGTAGGTGTTTCCGTTGAGGGGGAAGGTATAGCCGGGCTGGATGTGTTGGAGTTGCGATTTGGGCCGGAAATCATTGAGGCCACGCAAGCCCGTGACGATCCCGGAGAAGGCTACGGGAATCATGGGTGGGGCGATGTTGGCGAAGTGTGTTTCGCCGTTCACTCTGAAGCTGTGGATCTCGGTTTGGAATGTCTTTTCGACCTGGACGGCGGTGCCGCTGAAGACGATCCAGTTGCGGCCTTTGGCCGTGCGCACAATGATGAAACCTTGTGACTGGAGCCACGCGGTGATTTTCTGAACGTCGTTGGGGCTGAGGCCGAAGCGATCGGCATACTGCTCGGGCGTGAGCCACTTGTGATAGGAAACGGAGTGGGGATTCTGTTGATCTGCGAGGAGTTTGTTCAGCGCCTTCTGCTGCGCGGCCGTAGGCCTGGTTAGGAGCGTGACGTAGCCCATCTTCATCGAAGGGTCAACCAGGCCTTCATCAGAGCCGTGGCGTGCTTGAATCGGAATCCCGCCCCCCAGGCGCACGGTTTTGCCGGAGGCGATCGGCCCGGTGATGCGGTCTGGCGCGGCGGCGGAGCTGAGAGTCGAAAGAATCAGGATGCAGAGGACGAGCGTCAACAGGTTGGACGTTGAAAGTTTGAATGTCGAAAGTTTGGACGAGGTCAGCAAGGCCGGGCGCGAACGTCGCATGGTCACTCCGTGACACACCAGATTGGTTGGGAACTGGGAAGCATTATCACTGCTTCTCCTTGTCTGAGCAAGTAATTCCTCGTGGGGTTGTATCAATAGGAACTATTAGTTGGCGTTTGTGACAAGAATTTAACATTTACTCCGCTGTCTGCGGGTGGCGGGCGAGGGCGCCCGCCCTACACGGGCTCTGGGCGGACGAATGCGTCCGCCGCTAAACGAGCTCTTAGACTTCGGCCAGCTCTTCTTCCAGCAACTGCTTGTTATAGAGTTCGGTGTAATAACCGTTACGGGCTATTAGTTGGTCGTGGGTGCCTTGCTCTACTATGCGTCCCTGGTACAGGACGGCGATGGAGTCGGCGTTGCGGACGGTGGAAACGCGGTGGGAGATGAAGATGGTGGTGCGTCCGCGCATGACTTCGCGGAGATGGTTGAGGATTTTATCTTCGGTGTGGGTATCGACGCTGGAGAGCGCGTCGTCGAGGATCAGGATGCGGGGGCTGCGCAGCAGGGCGCGGGCGATGGCGGTGCGCTGCTTCTGGCCTCCAGAGAGCGTGATGCCGCGTTCGCCGACGGTGGTGTTGTAGCCTTCCGGGAAACTTTCGATGTCCTCGGCGATATTGGCGGCTTCGGCGGCGGCTTTGATGTCGTCTAACGAGGGCTCGCTGTCTCTCCCCGAAACCTCGTGCGACACTCCGTAAGCGATGTTTTCGCGGATGGTGTCGCTGAAGAGAAAAGTTTCTTGGGGAACGAATCCGATCTGACGGCGCAGCGAGTCAAGAGGGAATTGGCGTATGGCGCGACCGTCGATGAGGACCGCGCTGGGCGTGGCGTCGTAAATGCGCGGGATGAGGTTGACGAGGGTCGTCTTGCCGGAGCCGGTGGGGCCGACGATGGCTAGGCTGGAGCCGGCGGGGATGCGCAGGTTGATGTCTTTTAAGACAGCGGTGCCGTTGTAGGCGAAGTTGAGATTGCGGAATTCGATTTCGCCGCGGAGGCTACGAGCAGCGAGCTTCGAGCTTCGGGCAACCTGCTCGCTCGTGGCTCGCAGCTCGCGGCTCGTAGCTTGCTCCTCGTCTTTAATCTCCGGCTGCTGCGACAGGATTTCCTGGATCCGCACCATGGACGCGGTTCCGCGCTGGAAGATGTTGATGACCCATCCCAGGGCGATAACTGGCCAGGTGAGCTGCATCATATAGGTGTTGAAGGCGACGAAATCGCCTACGTTCATTTTGCCCATTAGCACTTGCCGTCCGCCGAGCCAGAGCACGATGACGACGGCGGCTCCGAGCATGAATTCCAATGTCGGCCAGAGCATTCCCATCAAGCGGACCAAGCCGAGGCTGCGGCGGATGTATTCCTTGTTGGCGCCCTCGAAGGCGGCGATCTCGGCCTGTTCCTGCACGTAGGCGCGGATGACGCGGGCGCCGGAAAAATTTTCCTGGGCGCGGGCCGAGATGTCGGAGAACATGGCCTGGATGCGCTCAAAGCGTTCGTGAATGCGGCGTCCGAAATACTGGATGACGACGCTGGCGATGGGCAGCGGCAGAAACGCAAATATGGTCAGCTTGGGGCTGATGGCGAGCATAAATCCCAGGGCGCCGGCGGTGAAGACGATGGTGTTGGCCGAGTACATGATGGCGGGGCCGAGCAGCATCCGGACCGCGTTCAGGTCGTTGGTGGCGCGGGCCATAATATCGCCGGTACGGTTGCGC
>Ga0181523_10003267_pt1 | contig 14878 bp, 14 predicted proteins | sample PEATcosm2014_Bin_43_FD_119752 | JGI IMG/M metagenome (GOLD analysis project Ga0181523, IMG submission 119752) | Peatland microbial communities from MTU Mesocosm Facility, Houghton, MI, USA - PEATcosm2014_Bin05_30_metaG | ecosystem: Environmental > Terrestrial > Soil > Wetlands > Peat | place...
GCGCCGCTGCCACCCAAGGCAATCCGGGCATACCAGCCACCCGTCGCTACGACCTGTGGCGAAGCCCCCATTAAGCGCAGCAAATCCGGCCCGTACAAAAAGCACGGAATCCCCACGGCGAACGAAACGCCCAGCCCGATAAAAATGGCTTGCGCTCCCGCCACAGCCGCTCCGGCCGGATCTTTTTCGCCAATCCGCCGCGCCACCATCGCCGTCGTCGAAAGGCTCAACCCCAATCCCACTGCGAACACCAGGCTTAGCAGCGATTCCGTCAGCCCCACCGTGGCCACGGCGTCCGCTCCCAGCCTGCTCACCCAAAACACATCCACCACCGCGAAGAGCGACTCCAGCACCATCTCCAGCACCATCGGAATCGCCAGCAGCAGAATCGCCCGGTTCAAACTCCCCGTAGTGAAGTCCTGATGCGATCCGCGCACCGCCTCGCGTATCGAACTCCACAACGATGGCGTCGCCGCCTTCGCCGACAGTTCGCCGGTTTGTAGTCCCTGCACAGACATAAAAACCTGTACCTTCTATGCGCACTCCGCAAACAAAAATGCGGTGCGCCAGCCTAAGCGGTTAGTAGATAGAAACGAGGAAAAGGAAAGGCCGCAACAGTTGCGGCTTAAGGTCGTACGATGACGTTTGCGATGAACATCTTCACGTCCCGGGCGCTCCTCGTAAGCGCCTCAAAGTGAACTAACACCGGTCCAACTTGCCGATTAGTATACAGATTCCGGCTCACCCAGGCCACCAGAATCGTCCGCCATGGAACTGCGCTAAACTCTCTCAAGGCGTAATCTGCACCCCCCGCAAGGAGCTACTTGCCGCAAGCATTCGACGTTCTGGTAATAGGCGCCGGCGCAGCCGGCCTCCTCTGCGCGATCGAAGCCGCCAAGCGCGGCCGTCGCGTCGCCGTCCTCGAACACGCCGACCGCATCGGCAAAAAAATACTCATCTCCGGCGGAGGCCGCTGCAACTTCACCAACACCCACTGTCAGCCGCAAAATTTTCTTTCCGCCAATGCCCACTTCGCCAAATCCGCCCTGGCCCGCTACACACCCGCCGATTTCATCGCCCTGGTAGAAAAACACCGCATCCCCTACCACGAAAAAACGCTTGGCCAACTCTTCTGCGATCGTGCGGCCACTGACATCACCAAGATGCTCGAATCCGAGTGCCGCGCCGCTCACGTAAGAATTATTCTGAACGCCAAAGTAACCGAAGTCTCCCGCACCACCGAATTCATCGTCCGCTGTGAATCCGCCGAATACCACGCCGCCGCACTTGTCGTAGCCACCGGCGGCCTCTCCATCCCCAAAATGGGCGCCACCAGTTTCGGCTACGATCTAGCCCGCCGATTCGGCCTCAACCTCATCACGCCCCGCCCCGGCCTGGTCCCGCTAGTCTTCGCGCCTCAAGATCGCAAGCGCTACAGCGATCTAGCAGGAGTCTCCACGGAAGTCACGGCGCAAGCCGCAGGCGAATCTTTCCGCGAAAAAATGCTCTTCACCCATCGCGGCTTAAGCGGCCCTGCTATCCTCCAAATCTCCAGTTACTGGCGCGAAGGCCAATCCATCCAAATCGATCTAGCTCCCGATCGCGACGCCACGGCCGCCATCCGCGAAGCCGGCACGCGCAATCAAGCTGCCGCCGAAAAAGCGTTCCAACAATTTCTCCCCAAGCGACTGGCGGAAACCTGGCTCCGCTACAATAAGCCCACCTCCTACACAAATCCCGCTCTAGCTGCGCTGGAAGAAAGAGTCCACGCGTGGCCTCTAACTCCCGCCACCACCGAAGGCTTCGAGAAAGCTGAAGTCACCGTAGGCGGCATTGACACCAACGAACTCTCCAGCAAATCCATGGAATCCCGCAAAGTCCCAGGACTTTTCTTCATCGGCGAGGTCGTCGACGTAACCGGCCATCTTGGCGGCTTCAATTTCCAATGGGCCTGGTCCAGCGCCGTCGCCGCTGGTCGAGCCCTGTAGGGGCGCAGCACTGTTAAGCCTGATCTTCAAAGGACTGCGCCCCATGTCATCAACACCTGCCCGAAATTGTCATCCCGACCGGAGCGGCCCGACTCTCTCTTCCACGCCGATTTGAGGCGTGTCGGGCCGCGTAGTGGAGGGATCGCGGCTAGGTCTCTGCCCGCCGCAGAGGGGAAGCGGGCGCCTTTCTCTCCAGCTCCTCCACGCGATATGATCAGTCTTCCGATCAGGAGCCGATGATGAATAAAAGGACGAACAACTCCCACGCATTCCAATGCATTTGTTCCATCCTAATTCTGTTTCTTCTCACCCCACTCTCAACCCTCGCCCAAACCTCCAGACCCACCGCCCGCGAAATCATCACCGCAATCCAATCCCACGTAGGCGTCCCCTGGCACGCCGACACGGTGGACACTTTCAAAGCCGGCAATCCCGACACGCGCGTCACCGGCATCGCCGTCACCATGATGGCCACCATGGACGTTCTGCAACGCGCCGCCGCGCAAAATCTCAACCTGATCATCACCCACGAACCCACCTTCTACGCCCATCTCGATAAGCCCGAAGGCCTCAACGAAAACGACCCCGTCTGGGCTGAAAAGCGCGCCTTTATCGAAAAACACGGCCTGGTCGTCTGGCGTTTCCACGATCATTGGCACGAGCGCACCCCGGACGGCATCGAAGCCGGCGTCGTCAAGCAATTGCGCTGGGAAAAATTTCAGTCCCCGGACAATCAATTCCTCTTCCATCTCCCCGGTGCAACCCTCCGCAACTTGGCCGCGACTGTAGCGCAGCGCCTGCAATCCCCAGTCGTCCGCGTAGTCGGCGATCCCCAAATGCAGGTTCACGTAGTCGCACTCAGCCCCGGCGCCGCTGGCTTTGAGCACGAAATGCAAGCCCTCAACCAAAAAGATGTAGACGTGCTACTGGTAGGTGAAACCCGCGAATGGGAAACCGTCGAGTACGCCGCCGATGCGACAACTCAGGGTAGACACAAAGCTCTGATCGTCATAGGCCACATCCCCTCCGAACAACCCGGCATGGAAGAGTGCACCGCCTGGCTGAAAACCTTCATCAAATCCGTCCCCATCCAATTCGTCCCCACAAAACAACCCTTCTGGACCCCGCCACCCCTGTAGCGCAGGGCGAGTCCGCGCTCTTTTCAGCCCGCCGCGTTCTGGCGGGAGCCCTGCGGCTTTTTCTTGGGCTTGCCTGTGTAGGGGTCGAGCACAGTTCGACTCCATGTCCGCAACCCCGATCCGACATTGTCATTCCGATCCCGCGAAACAGGAGAGGAACCTGATTTCGTGCCCCCACCCACCCCCGTTTGACGATCTTCCTCTCTGCCGTTAGTATCAAGAAGCGTTCACCGCGAACCACCCATGAAACAAGCCTATTTTGACTGCTTTAGCGGCATCAGCGGGGATATGACCCTCGGCGCACTCGTCCACGCCGGCGTCCCCCTGGATCATCTTCGCAATGAACTAAAGGCCCTCGACGTACCCGGCTGGGAACTCCGCGCGGAAAACGTCTGGAAAAACGGCATGGCCGCCACCTATGTCCAGGTCATAACCCAGGAATCGCACACCCACCGCTCACTCTCTACAATTGAAACCATCCTGCAAAATTCCCAGCTCGCCGCCCCTGTCCGTGATCGAGCCATCGCTATCTTCCGCAAACTCGGCGAAGCCGAGGCCGCCGTCCACGACGTCCCTATCGAAAAAATCCATTTCCACGAAGTCGGCGCCGTAGACGCCATCGTGGACTTCGTCGGTGCCTGCATCGGCTTCTCATTTCTCGGCGTCGAACGCTTCGCTTGCTCCCCGCTGAATGTCGGGGGCGGCACTGCAAAAATGGCTCACGGCGTTCTTCCCGTACCCGCACCTGCCACGGCTCGCCTTCTTCTGGGCAAGCCCACCTATTCCACCGGCATTCAAAAAGAACTTGTCACTCCCACCGGCGCAGCCATCGTCGCCACTGTCTGCGACTCCTTTGGCCCGCAACCTCCAATGTCCGTCTCATCCATTGGCTATGGCGCAGGCACAACCGACCTCGAAGCCCAGCCCAACGTACTCCGCCTGATGGTCGGCGACGCTTCCGCGAAACAGGAAGGGAATTACGACGAGGAAATCCGCGTCATCGAAGCCAACCTCGACGACCTCAATCCCCAGGTCTACGGCTATTTCCTCGAACGCGCCCTAGCTGCTGGCGCCTTGGACGTCTTCACCACGCCCATCCAAATGAAAAAAAATCGTCCCGGCACGCTTCTCACCGTACTCTGCAACCCCGCCGACGAATCCAAATTTCAGGATCTTTTCTTCGCGGAAACCACTACCCTAGGCGTGCGCAGCCACACCACCCAGCGCCGCTGCTTGCCCCGAGAGTGGGAATCCGTCTCCACCCGCTATGGCGAAGTTCGCATGAAAATCGCCCGCGTCGACGGCCAGGTAGTCCAGGTTTCCCCGGAATACGAGGATTGCCGTAAACTGGCAGAAGCGAAATCCGTCCCGCTCCAGCATGTAATGCAGGAAGCCCTGCACTCCTGGCGCGAATCGCAAAAGTAGGGGGTCGGAGCTTCTGCTCCGACATAAAGTGCTTGGCTATTGTTGGGCTTTAGCCCCTGAGGAAATGGTCTTTGCATTTTCCCCGGGTTTTCATAAGCGTTCTTTAGCCCTGGGATTACATGCGGTAATTTCTGAAGACACCAATGCCCGAACGTAAAGAAAAATTCTATCTCACCACGCCGATCTACTACACGAACGGCCTGCCCCACATCGGCCACACCTACACCACTGTCGTGTGCGACACCGTCCGCCGCTACAAACGCATGCGCGGCTACGAAGTCGTAATGACCACCGGCACCGACGAGCACGGCGTCAACGTCGAACGCGCCGCCAAAAAAGCCGAGATCCCCGAATCTGAATTCGTTGCCAACATGGCCGCCGCCTGGCGCGCCCTCTGGGATGAGCTAGGCATTCCCGCCGAGGAATTCGTCCGCACCACCGACATCAAGCACGTCCGCACCGTCCAATGGCTCTTCAAGCTCTGCCGTGAAAACGGTTTTGTCTACAAGGGCAACTACACCGGCCAGTACTGCATTTACGACAATGCCTTCGTCAACGACGCCAAGCCAGGCGACGTCTGTCCGGACTGCCAACGCCCTCTCGAAACCCTCACCGAAGAAAACTATTTCTTCAAACTCTCTGCCTTCCAGAAGCCGCTGCTCGATTTCTATCGCAAGAATCCTGATTTCATTCAGCCCGAAACCCGCAAAAACGAAATCATCAGCTTCGTCGAAGGCGGCCTGAAAGATCTCAGCATCACCCGCACCACCATTCGCTGGGGCATCCCCGTCCCGGGCGAAGAGCCACACGTCTTCTACGTCTGGTTCGACGCGCTCACGGCGTATCTCACTGCTGTCGGTGGCCCGGACTACGAAAAGCGCGGCATGTGGCCCGCCGATGTGCATTTCGTCGGCAAAGACATCATCCGCTTCCACACCGTCTATTGGCCCGCCTTCTTGATGGCCGCGATGCTGCCACTTCCCAAACAGGTTTGGGCCCACGGCTGGTTCTTGATGGACGCCGCTAAAATGAGCAAGTCCAAGGGCAACGTCGTCCTCCCGCGCCCCATCGCCAACATGCTCGGCATGGACGCGCTCCGCTACTTCATGCTCCGCGAAGTAGTCTTCGGCCAGGACGGCAATTTCAGCTACGACGCACTAGTCACCCGCTACAACAGCGATCTCGCCAACGGCCTTGGCAATCTAGCCAGCCGAACAGCTGCGCTAATCGAAAAGAATTTTGCCGGTAAAGTTCCCAAGCCCGCCGCGCGCCAGCCGCAAGATGAGGCCCTTGCTAGCGAAGCCCAATCCGCCATCGGCGAAGTCCTCGAGCGCTTCGACAAAATGGAATTCGCTCGCGCTCTCGAAGCCATCTGGGCCGTCATCGCCGGTGCAGACAAATACCTAACCACGGAGCAACCCTGGTCGCTCGGCGCTTCCGAAGCAGACCTTGCCCGCAAAGCCACCATTCTATGGACTGCCGCGGAGTTGCTGCGGATCGTCACCGTGCTGGCCCATCCCGTGCTGCCGGACAGCACCGCGAAAGTTTGGGCGCTTCTTGGCCAATCCACTCCCATAGGCTCCGTTGAATTAGATGGCTTGCGCTGGGGCCAATTGGTTCCCGGTACGCAACTCGGCAAGTCGCAAACCCTTTTCCCTCGAGTAGATAAAACAGAAGCAATAGAGAGGATCGAATCCATGGCGAATGAAGAACTGAACTCCGCGTCGGCGGCGCCGAAACCTGCAAGCGCACCCGCAACGCCAGCCACACCGACCGCCGCCGCAACAGTGGCCTCAGTTCCCGACAAGATCGGTATCGAGGATTTCGCGAAAGTCGAGATGCGCGTCGGCCAGATCAAAACCGCCGAGCGCATCGTCGGCGCCGACAAACTATTGAAACTCACCGTGGACATTGGCACTGAAATCCGCCAGATTTGCGCCGGCATCGCCCAATATTACGAACCCGGATCCCTCATCGGACGCAAAGTCGCCGTCGTCGTCAATCTCGCCCCGCGCAAACTCCGCGGCGTCGAATCCAACGGCATGATCATCGCCGCCTCCGTAGGCCCCGAAGGCCGCCCCGTCCTAGCCGCCTTCCTCGAAGACGTCGAAATTGGCTCGCGCCTGAAGTAGGGAATCACTCTATCGGATCGCTGTGCGGTATAGGACGCTTTCATGCCCCACGAGACAAGATGTACTGTCAGACTGGAAATGCACCTGCCTGCTGGATATTCGAAGGTACGTGCAGAATTGGGAGGTGGAGTCGGTCTTGCCGGTGGAGAGATATATTGGGATATTCCTACGCACTGCATTCCACCACATCTACGGAAAATCGGTTCTCGCTTCGTCGTGATTGCGACGGGTCTTGCAGGACCATTGGAAGTTGAACACATGACGCCCGAACAGATTAGGACGTCGCTTGGGTTCAGCGTGCTAGAACTCCCCAAGGAAGAAAAATGAACGCGCATGCGCCCGGAACGCGCAAATGCCTTACGCCCGCTTTCTGGTCGCTGGTCACTGGTCGCCGGTCCCCGCTTCCTGATATCTGATAACTGATATCTGATAACCTACAATCAGCCACGAACTACGCCCATGGAACTAATAGACTCCCACGCCCACATCGACTTTCCCCAATTCGACGCCGACCGCGACGCTATGCTCGACCGCGCCTGCGCCGCCGGTGTCTCCACCATCCTCGCCATCGGCACCGGTCCCGGCCCGGAAAAGCTAGATGCCGCCCTCCCTTACGCCGAAGCTAACGATTGGATCTACACGACAGTCGGCATCCATCCCCACGAAGCCAAGGAAGTCACCCCCGCCCATCTCGAAACTCTCGCGAAGTTAGCCCATCACCCCAAAGTCGTCGCCTGGGGCGAAATCGGCCTGGACTATTTCTACGACCACTCTCCCCGCGACATCCAGGAGCAAGTCTTCCGTCAGCAAATGGAGCTCGCCCTTGCCGCCAAGCTTCCCATCATCATCCATTGCCGTGATGCCTGGCCCGATTGTCTCCGTCTCCTCGAAGAAGCCTGGAAGCCCACCGGCCTAGGCGGAGTCCTACACTGCTTCACCAGTACTCTTGAAGACGCCCAGCGCGGCCTCGATCTCGGCTTCATGATCTCCTTCACCGGCAATTTGACCTATCCGAAAATGCAGAATTTGCGCGACGTTGCGAAAGCTTTGCCCCTCTCGAACATTTTGATTGAAACGGACTCTCCGTACCTCGCGCCGCAATCGCGCCGCGGCAAGCGCAATGAGCCTGCTTACGTGGCAGAGGTGGCGCAGGTCCTTGCGAATGTGAGAAACTTACCCGTAGAGGAAGTCGCCCGGGCCACCGCGGATAATTTTCGGCGATTCTTTCCACTCACCCGGTCAGGGGCGGCCCCGGCTGCGGTGCCCCGCTGATTCAGGGCAGCGGTTCCAGGAGGCCAGTCATCGCCGTTCTCACGGTCAAGGAAATATTTGACTTGGTGCGCGTCGACCTTGTGAAGGTCGAGCAGGAGCTTTCTCGCCAAAGCGCCGCAGCCTTTCAGCCGGTCTCAGAAATCACCAGTTATCTTCTCGGTGGCGGCGGCAAACGCCTCCGTCCCGCGTTGCTCCTTCTCTGCCACGGTTATGCCAGCGGCCGCCCCTCCGATACGCGTAGCGCCATTCGTCTCGCTGCCGTCGTCGAACTCCTCCACAGTGCCACTCTCATCCACGACGATGTGATTGACAGCGCCGACACTCGCCGCGGCCGTCCCTCCGCCAACTCCCGCTGGGGCAATCATCGCAGCGTCCTCGCCGGCGATTGGCTCTACATGCAGTCTTTCCAGATTGCCCTCGAAGAGCGCAATTTCCACGTCCTCGATATCCTCATCGATCTCACCCAGAAAATGGTCGAAGGCGAACTCCTGCAACTCGCCAAAATCGGCCGCATGGATGTCACCGAAGACGATGCGCTCAAGCTCGCCACTTACAAAACCGCCTGCCTCTTCAGCGGTTGCGCCCGCCTCGGCGGCGTTTTGGGCGGCCTCGGCAACACCCACGAAGAAGCCCTCGCCGAATACGGCCGCAATGCGGGCTTGGCCTTTCAGTTGGTGGATGATCTTTTGGACTTCACCGCTTCTAGCGAACAGCTCGGCAAGCCTGTCCTCAGTGATCTGAAGGAAGGCAAAGTCACCTTGCCGCTGATTTACGCCATGGAGAATGGTCATAGCGAAGCCCGCGAACTCGTCGCCCGCGTCCTCGAAGAAAAAGAATTCAATTCCGTCCAGCCCGAAAAACTGGTCGCCCTGGTACGCGATTCCGGTGCGCTCGACCGCGCCCGCAGCCTAGCACTCGTCTATGCAGGCCGCGCCAAAGCCTGCCTCAATGGCCATGGCGATTCCGAATACGCGCGCGCCCTCCTAACGCTCCCTGATTTCATCCTCGAACGCGAAAATTAATTCCGATGCTCCTGTAGGGGTCCAGCACGCTGTACCTCATCTCGGCAACGCGTAAGCAATTTCTGTCATCCCGACCGGAGGCCCGCGCCTTTTGCGGGCCGCAGCGGAGGGATCGTGGCAAGGCCCCTATTCTCTCGCACAGGACTATGAGTGAGTCGCAATCGCCTTTATGATCCCAACCCCGCGGACCCGGAAACGGGCCTGCATTTCCCCCTCGTCCGTGGTAAAACAACCCTCAAGGCGTTCCCTCATGCTCCCCTTTAAACTCATCTACCACGAAGACTACGACCTCAACCTCGGCGCTCACGTCTTCCCCTCGCAAAAATACCGCCTCATCGCCGATCACCTCTCCAGCGAAGGCATCGCCCTCCCCGACAATTTCCTTCGCCCCGAACCCGCCTCCGACGCCGACATCCTCCGCGTCCACACCCCCGAATGGGTCAACAAACTCAAAACCGGTACGCTCACTCCCCATGACATCATGAAGTTGGAAGTTCCGTACTCCCCGGAACTTGTCAACGCCTTCTGGCTGGCCGCCGGGGGCACCATTGTTGCAGCGGAGACCGCTTCTCTTGATGGCTTTGGCTGCAACATTGGCGGCGGCTTCCATCACGCCTATCCCGGCCACGGCGAAGGCTTCTGTGCCATCCACGATGTAGCCGTCGCCATCCGCAAAATGCAAGCCGACGGCATCATCCACAAAGCCATGGTCGTTGATACCGATGTGCATCACGGCAACGGTACCGCCGCAATCTTTGCCCACGATCCCACCGTTTTCACCCTCTCCATCCACCAGTGGAACAATTACCCGGCAAACAAGCCGCCCTCCACCGTGGATCTGAATATGGATGATCGCACGGGCGACACCGAGTATCTGGCAGCCCTGATTCCCGCCGTCTGCGCGGGCCTCGATAAGTTTCATCCTGACATGCTCTTCTACATCGGCGGCGCAGACCCCTACAAAGAAGACCAGCTAGGCGGCCTAAGCCTCAGCATGAATGGCCTGAAGACTCGCGACCAATCCGTCTTTGAAGAAGCCCGCCAGCGCAACATCCCCGTAGTTACAACCATGGCCGGCGGCTATGCCCGCCAGGTTGCCGACACCGTCCACATCCACGTGAACACCATTCTCGCCGCCAAAGCCGCCGCGGAAAAATTCCCCCGTGCCCGCGCTCGCCCCTGATGTTCTCGCTGTCGTAGGGGCGCAGCACGCTGCGCCCCATGTCCGCAAGATCACTCTGTCTCGTCGCGACGTGTCACCCAGACTCTTCCTTCTTCTACAAACTCCCTACGCTCTGTCCTGCAATCTGTTAGCACTCAGGTAACACAGTGTCCTGTTAAATCTCTGGCAGCGCACTCTGGTGTATCCTTCTCAAGTGTGCGTACGTCTCATTTACAGTACGAAGTCCTGAAACTCTGGCGAATAGGCTGCCTGTGAAAGGAGCACGATGAAGCGATTCGTTGCCGTGGCTGTCCTGTTGTCTTTCGTGGCCGTTCCTTCCTTCTGCAAAACACACAGAGAGATGTATCAGGTCTCCTGCAAAGTGCTCTGGAGCGCGGTGAGGGATACACTGCGCAACTCCGGAAAATACGGAATCATCTCGATCAACGACACGGAAATGACCGCCTCGTACAACATCGGCGGAACCCTCGCCGCAAAGCGCGTCAACTCCGTGGTGCTAAACGAGAAGAGCGAAGGTTGCGAGATGCAGGTCCAGACCGCCTACAGCGGGCTGGGAAATAATGATGAGGGCGATTTCAAGAAACGCGTGGATGAGTCTCTGGCCAAGCAGCAACCACAACCCGCTCCTGCAAAAAAACCTGAGAACCCACCACCGGCTGATTGACCTTCAGCCTCGAGGCTTCCCCGCGCCCTTTGCTGCAGCTTGTTGGCTGTTCCGTTGCCGCTTGCGAATGTGTCTTACCAACCCTCGGATCTGCTCCTCCGCAATTCCAATGTGCAGGAACACGTGCCGATACTCGCGGCCTATTGCTTCTTGGTCTCCTCAATGGCCTTATTCATGTTTTCGAACCCGCGCGAGACGATATAAACGCACCCAACGATGGTAGCGACTCGGGTAAACGTCTCGCGATTGCTGGTGATTCCGAAGGTGCTGGTCATCGCCGTGGCCATGGCCACGAGTACCTCGATTAGTCCATAGATAAACTGGTTTTGCCCTTTATACCAATAAGCTAACCATCCGAAGGCAATCACCGCTAGAGCAACCCCCACTTGTATCAGGCCCCAACCCAACAAATCGATTAGCCGGCTCACGCAGCGGAATAAGTCATTTCGGGAGGCTTCCCAGAACATCACCCATGCGAGCCCCCAGAGCAGAATGGGGACGGCAAGTATGAGTTGTTGCCGATGTTTGTCTAGTCTTGCAAGACGTCTTTTCAGGCGTTCGCGGAAGGAGAAAGAAACGAACAAAGCCACCAGCATCAAAAGGCCAATTCCAGTACTCTTTGCGATCTCGATCACCCACGGATGGATGGCAAGCATGTGCGTGTTCCCCCAGCTTTATGCGGTGTGCAGGTAAGGGGGATTTAGCCCTAGAGGGGGCAAGGGCGTCAAGCCGGAAGATGAGAGGGAAGTCCGGTGGGCAACGGGAAAGGGCAACCCGGTAGTACAGATGGATCGGCTCCGCGTTAGAAAACCAATTCGTAATAGATCAGCGGCGCCTTTCGGTACGTTACACGGCCGACCTCGCGAAAACCACACTTCGCGTAGAACGCACCGGCCCCCGCTTCACCTTCAAAGGCATCCAGGCGGATCGCATCGGCTGGCCTGGCCCGGGCACGCTTCGCCGCTTCTCTTAGCAGCAGCCGTCCAATTCCTCGCCGCTGCAATCGGGGAATCACTGCCATGTGCGTCAAATACAGTGCCTTCTTTACCGGCGTGAAATAGGAAACGTCAATCGCCCACGGCTTCTTCGTGGGAAGATGCAGCGTCCCAACAATCTCTTTCCCCCTCCGCGCTACAACGACTTGCGATTGCCGCATTCCGAACAACACTCCCTTTTCGCCCGTTGCCGCGGACCATGGTCCCCGCCCGTATTGTCGCGTGAGTTCCTCCGCTACACTCGTGTGCAGCGCAGCCAGTTCCCGTGCATCGCTTTGTACGGCGGTGGAAAAGGAGATCTTCATCGCTTGGGACGTACTCAGCAAAAATTCCTTTTTGCACAAAACGCGTGTAATTGTACCTGTGCCATCCCCTTCAGCGTCAATGGGTGAAGATTCCTCTCGGAATCTCCCTCGCCCAGCTGGCTTCACTTAGCGACAATTCCCATTCATTCCTGGTTCGCAAGTCCCTTTACATGCCTCACTGTAAGCAGAACGCTGCTAGCCAATGGCAATGCAAACGCACCTAGATGCAGCAACCAGAGCCCAAAATCTGCGCCCGCGGGCTTGGGAGTCGGATACATTGCCGCAACCACAAAATAGATCGTGCCCGAAATCAGAATCGAGATCCCCCCAAACTTGTTGGCCCTGTACCACACTCCGTCATCAGACAGAGTCTGGGCAGTCCGGATGCCATACCAGCGGTTTCGCGGAACTACGCCAATGGCAAGCGGGATTGCGAGTAAGATCATCAAAACTGCCGGAACAGCAAACGGCTGATCCGTCATATTCCTCCTTGGCTCCACAAAGTGTTGCCATGCAATGGAGCCTCACTTCATTTACCAGCTAGCTCCTTCGGTGGTCATGCGAACTTCCCGAAAGCTGCATTCAGGGATTCTCTCCCCGTTGTTTCGTCGATTTGGCAACCTTCCACCATCCTGAAACGAACAGAAGGTCTGCGCCGCTTCAGCAATTTTCTTTAAAGATGAAAACGGCAAGAGTGGCTCACGGCTGGTGCGGCGTCATCAAGGCTTCGCCGCGCCTTTTGCTGCGCCTTGTTGGCTGTTCCGCTGCAATACGCGAATGTATTTTACCAACCCTTGGATCTGCTCCTCCGCCATTCCAATGTGCAGGAACGCGTGCGGATACTCTTTATGTTGCGTTCCGTGAGCGATCGAATCATAAATGTCGCTATCACTCATCTCGACGATTCGCTTCGAGCGAAGATCAGGCACCGCCAGTTTCGACGTTACCGTTGTCCTTCCGCTTCCATCCTTGCCGTGGCAATTCGCGCACTTCTGTGAGTACAGCGCTTCCGAATCCTGCGCAAAGGCGCGGCCACCGCCCACTATCAGCAGAGCGAGTCCAAGGGCAACAATCATTCTCATCATATTCCTCACCGGGCTCCTATTGGTTCCTATCCATGTTTTGCGTTTCTCCCTCAGGTTAACCCGGATTTTCCACAGTGCGGAGTGTGCATTGCCTGGCGATATGCAAAAGGTAAATACACTTCCGAATGAATATCCCATCACCGGTTCCGCCGGGGGCCGCCTCTTTTCCGTGAACCGGGCCCGCTTGCCGGTCAGTCCCGTCTTGGCCAGGGATACCTGTCGCCAGCGAATCCTGCAATAAAAAGCGTCAAATACTGAACAAAAATGCCAAATGGGCAAGAGTGTACCTCTTGTCCATTTGGCGTGGGTCTGTTTCAGCGGCCCTGTCCGGTTCTCTCTTTCCGTTTCTGGTCAACCATCCTCATCTAGTGGCTGATTACCATAACGGTATCACCCTAGTTGCTTCGACCGGCAGAGCTCTCGAAGCATTCTCCCTGCCGATTTGCGAGCCTCTCCTGCAGTCCATGAATGCTGGCCCGCCCGGCTTCATTAATTCAAACCCATTTTTCAATGCATCTTTATGGCTCTGGTTCGCGAACTTGAAAATCTCTCCTCCGAGCGCGCCCCTCAATCCACGGAAACCGGCCCATTGTTCGTGGACACACGAACAAGCGTCGGCCCGGAACCAAACTCAATGCGCCTCAAATCATCGTCCCAGGTCTTGCGCCCTTCCGAACACACGCTGGCATCGCACCGCATCGGGCTGTTGCCGTTGGATTCCAGAAGTACGCCGGACTTGTACCCTGATGGAATCTGTACTTTGATAGGTCCGTTGTTAGCGTGCGCCTCGATCCCGGCTCCCTCCCAGGAATTCCCAGAAAGCGAAAGTGTCACTGGCCCATTCTCTGCGTGGACCGTTTGTTTGCCGCCGTTGCCTTCCAGTGTAACCGGCCCATTTTGGGCGCTGAGATCCAATTCGCCCGTGCAGCCAATAACCGTGACGGGGCCATTCTGTGCGCGAATCTTCAGCTTGCCATCCACATGGTAGAGGCCCATGGGCCCATTCTTGACCTGGAGGTCCAGGGCAGCGGCCTTGGGTGCGCGGATCAGCAGATGCGCAGCCCAGTGCTCGTGCGCAGAAGGGCCAGCAACCCCTAGCTCGCCGTTCTGAAACGTAAGGTGGATGCTGGAGAGCAGGGAATCGGCGTCGCTGCCCGGCTCGACAGCTTTGCAGAGCGTGACAGAGTAAGTGTCCTGGTCCCAGCCCCGTACCTGAACTCCGCCATTCGATTCCGCGAGGATGCGTAGCGTGGGAGCCTCCGCCTTGGTAATAGTACGCTCCTCCGATTGCATCACGGCATCGTGGTGGTCGAACCGGATGTGGAGATCAGAGCAACTGGTGGCCGGAGAGTCGTGCGTAGACGAGTTGTCGATAGTGTTGCGGTGCGGAAGGGCGCGAGACGCGGAAGTGAAGGCCACGGCCACCCAAATTACGACGGCAAAGACGGAAAGAAGCCTGCGGTAAGTCATGGTAATTGCCTCCAGCCGTATAGACGAGCGCGGCAGCCAAATGGTCATGCCCCACTGCCGGGAAATGAGCCGAACAGCGTTCTACGGCCGGGCCGTGGCGGAGTCAGACGCGGGGCTCGCCGTAGGATGGGCTACCCTCGTAATGGCATCCGTCAGCACCCTTTCAATCTCGTCCGGATCAAAGCCATCGGAGCGGTA
>Ga0181523_10003274_pt1 | contig 14851 bp, 9 predicted proteins | sample PEATcosm2014_Bin_43_FD_119752 | JGI IMG/M metagenome (GOLD analysis project Ga0181523, IMG submission 119752) | Peatland microbial communities from MTU Mesocosm Facility, Houghton, MI, USA - PEATcosm2014_Bin05_30_metaG | ecosystem: Environmental > Terrestrial > Soil > Wetlands > Peat | place...
AACCTTGTTATAGCAGAAGATCAGTTGAAAAAGAAACGCAAAACCGCTGAAGAGGACCTCAACTCGCTCAGACAGAGGAAAACGCAGATACCCGAATCCAATATTAAACTTCGCGCAAGGCTCCTTGACGCGTTGGAGCTAAAAGAGGCCACCCTGCCCTTTGTCGGTGAACTTTTGAAGGTCAACGAGAAAGAGTCAGCATGGGAAGGGGCGATTGAACGTGTTCTGCACAGTTTGGGATTGAGCCTGCTCGTCCCCGAGGGGCAGTACAGAAGAGTGAGCAACTATGTCGACAAAACTGATCTTAAGGGCCGTCTTGTCTACTATAGGGTGCCGGATGACACAAAGCTATCAGCACGCAAGATTCCCGAGAACTACTTGTGCCACAAGATAGAAATTAAATCGGGCACTCTATTTTTCAGCTGGATCCAAAATGAGATCAATGAACGGTACGATTTTGTCTGCTGTGAGACGATCGATGAATTTCAAACTCAAAGCAAAGCTATAACCAAACAGGGGCAGATAAAAGGAAGCAAGTACAGGCACGAAAAAGATGATACGCGAAGCCTCGCTGACAGGAAATCATACGTTTTGGGATGGAGCAATGCGGAAAAGATCAGGGCTTTCGAACTTGAGATAGAACGACTGAATAAGAATATCCAGGATTGCAGACAGAAAATAGAACAGCAAGACGGCAGAAAAAATGAACTCAAGACAATGGATTTCTATCTGCACGATCTGCTGAACATTACATCTTTTTCCCAAATCAACTGGAAAGAAGACGCAAAGGAAATAGCCTCATGGCAGGAGGAAAGGGAACTACTTGAGAAAAGTTCAGACCAATTAAGCCAGTTAAAGAAACGACTTCGTACGCTCGAAGGCAAAGTCGATGCCACAGAAAACAAAAGGAGTCAGGCGGAGCGCCAGTTGGGAAAGCTTAAGAACGAGATGGCGACTTACAGAAAGCAATTACAGGAGTGTGGAAGAATAGCAATATTGCTGAGTGAACCAGAACAAGCAGAACATTTCCCGAAACTCAATGCTTACTTGCTCGATACTCCTATTTCGCTCGGAAATATTTCTCAGATACAGACTGATACCCGTCAAAGAATTGAAGGCATTGAGTCCGAGAGAAGTAAGCACGAGAAAAAACTCAGTGAGTCCCTCATCAGAAGGATGCAGAACTACAAGAATAATTACGCTGCTGAAACTGTCGATGCCGATGCCTCTATTGAAGCAATCAGAGAGTTCAGAGGATTTCTCAAAAAGATAGAGGAAGATGACCTCCCGAAGCTTGAAGAGAAATTCAAAAAGCAATTGAATGACGGGGTAATCATGGATATGGCCAACTTCAAAGATACGCTGGAAAAAGACGTCAGCGAGATCAAGACCAAAATACGAAAGATAAACATGTCCCTACGCGGCATAGAATACGATGCTGGAACTTATATAGAAATCAACCATGACAACTCTCAGGACATAGAGATCCGTCAGTTTAAGATACAGTTACGAGAGAGCATCGAACATACTATTGGAGAAACTGATGTATTCAACGAGCAGAAGTTCGAGAGGGTAAAGACTATTCTGGACCGATTTAACGGCGGCGCTCAAGTAGACATCACCTGGACAAACAAGGTTACCGATGTCAGGAACTGGCTGGACTTCTCTGCAGCCAAGAAGAATGCCGAAGACGATACTGTTAAGGACTTCTACAGCGATTCTTCCGGTAAATCGGGCGGGGAAAGAGAAAAACTGGCATACACTATCCTTGCTTCAGCAGTGGCATTCCAGTTTGGCTTGGAATGGAACCAGCTTAAGTCCCGATCGTTCCGCTTCGCTGTAATAGACGAAGCATTTGGGCGCGGTTCCGATGAAAGCACCAGGTATGGCCTTGAACTATTCAAAAGGCTCAACTTACAACTGCTCATAATCACCCCCCTGCAGAAAATCAATATTATAGAAAATTACGTTAACGCCGTACATTACGTTTATAAAGAACCCGAAGGGAACTCGGTAGTTAGAAATCTCACAATGCACGAATATCAGATAGAAAAACAAAAATATCTCACTCCAGTTGGAGAGACAGTCTGAGCACCTTCTTGATAACTGCAGCTGAGATTAAAAAGCAAGCAGAGAAAGCATACGAAGCTTTTCTAATCGCTTTCATTAAAGGTGATCTTTTTTTCCCTAAGGAAATACGCTTTAGGAAAATCAGACCAGGTGAAACGTTAGAAAAGTATTCTCATATAACCGAGTCTATAAAGAGACTAAAAGAACATACCAAAGAAGCAGCTGGATACGGATATACAATTCAGTACAGCGAAGTGAACAACAGGAAAATCGGTAAGCAGTTTTTCCCCCAAAAGATACTCTTCGAGAACGAAGCGGATTACCTCAGGTTCATCGACAAAGAAAAGGAATTTACAAAATTCAAAGAGAATGTTTCAATTATTATCGACGGCTTACCGGTGCTCAAAGACTGGGTTATAAACAATCCTATGAAGGTGATAGATCATTCATCCAAGTGGCAAGACCTCGTCGCTGTCTGTCAATATTTTGTTGGGAATCCAAAACCCATGATATATATAAGGGAGTTGCCGATTGAAATCCATACCAAGTTTGTAGAAGAAAATAAGGGCATACTAAAAAGTCTCCTGGATTATTTGATTGAGCCCGATATTAATAAAACAGAGTCCGATTTTGAAAAGAGATTCAATTTAAAATATTACGAGCCCTTCATCAGAATGAGAATTTTGGATAGTGATCTTGCCCGGCACCTTTATTCAGGCATTGCAGACCTCGTTATCCCACAGTCTGAATTTTATAAAGCAGATATTCGGTGCAAACTGGTATTGGTAATGGAAAACAAAACAAACTTTTCCAACGCAATGAACTTTCTCACCCTGCCCGAGCTTAAAGAATCAATGGCTGTGTTTGGGAACGGCTATCAAATAGAACTCCTGGGCAACGCCCAATGGTTGAGCAACAAACACATTATTTATTGGGGAGATATAGACGCTCACGGCTTTCACATCCTCTCTATTCTTCGCTCTTATTTTCCGCAGACCAAATCCTTGATGATGGATTTTGAAACATTCGACCATTTCCGAAATTTCAGAGTTCTCGGTCCCGTTCTGACCTTTAATTCCCTTCCTCATCTTACCATTGAAGAATCGAATCTTTTTCAGTACTTGCTCTCGCTGAAAGACGGTAACCGGCTGGAGCAGGAACGCATTACCCATAAGTTCGCTCTTAACAAAATTCTGCAATTACTACGCAAGTGAACTTTCTTATGCACCGATATTGAGCAAACGCTTGGACACGAAAACCGTACAACTGGGAAAAGCACCACGCACTCCTTTTGCAATATAACACCGTTTTTACCAACCAGAGCAGCACCCTTGCCACAATCCGCGCTTGCATTACTGAACCGTGCGGCAATTACAGTGACTCGGCATTATAGATCTAGCTGGTCGAACCAAGTTGATGCGATTTTGTTCATATATATATATAACAATCAGCTGTAGTATTATGAGTATACTAGCTGAAAAGTCGGCTGACAAACTTGTATTTATTTAAACCAGTAAGTCTTGCCTATTTCGAATAAGCGTCAGTCTGTCTGCGCAGTTGCAGAATGACGCATGAAGGACTGCCGCTACACTACGTATGGGGTTTCAATACCGGCGGTCTTGTCTTTAGTTATCGAGTTGGAACTGATATTGTCATTTCACAGAAGCGTGGTGAGAGGAAGCGCCATCCGAACCGATATAATCGGCTCAAACGTCCGGACAGCGACTTTAACCTCTATAGACAGCAGCTTTCGGACAAGAGCGGGCCATGGTGAAGAGGTATGTTCAACATTCAAATTCAACTAGGCTATTTCGTTTCAAGTTCATTGCGAGACACAATAAGGAGGTATATTATTATTGTGAAAGACTTTCCGAAGACGGCGATGAAGAGGCACAACAGTGCGGCTGGCTGAAAGACAAATAGGTTCCTTGTGAATGACCGTAGGAAACTGATCGCCTATCGGGTGTTCGATCCTACTGACGCGCATCTATTGGTCAAGAAAGCTGTGGATGTCACATCTCAGATAGGCACACGTGCCGATTAACTATACACGTAGCGCAGCCCGATATGGGGCAAACACTAAAGAAGTGAAGTTTGTTATACTTCCCGGCAGGATACCACCTGCGGGCCGTATATGACAATCCATCAGACCCCATCCCACATATGTGGGATATTTAGCCGCTGTTTGCTTCTGTTAGCCTGAAGCTGATAACGGGCTCTCTTTTTGACTGGTACTGCTATGAGGTAAGGAGACATGATTATTTCAGTGAAAGCTTGCAGTTCTAAAATAAGCAAACGTGGTTTATCTGTCATGGCTGCAATTACCTGGCTCTTCTTGCTTGGTATTGTTGTCGATGTGACCGCTGAGCAAAATAGTCCTATCCCCCAGAATACCACTGCGTCTTCACCGGCTCCAACCTTACCAACTGCCATTGCCGTGGCTGATGTGGCTACGAAGGCAACTGAGGTGGCAAATCTTCTACAGACACTTACTCAGAAGATGGCTTCTAGTCCTCAAGTCGACATGATCCGCACCTATTTACCCGATGTCAGCAAACAGATTGAACAGGACCTGACGGAAACGATGAATATTCTTCGGCGGCAGCCGACGCTTTCCACTCTCCAGGCGCAGCAAGAACAATGGCAGTTAATGCAGATGAAGAACAGCGGATGGCTTTCGGTGCTGACTAAAAGGTCCGATGAGCTTCAGGATGCCCTGACTCGACTGACAGACCTACAGAAGATATGGGTAAGAACCAGCGACCGTGCAAAGGCTTTAAATGCACCTAACCCGATCCTTCAGCAGATAGACCAAACAACTGAGGCCATCAGGAAGTCCCAGACACTCCTGAAAGAACAACTGACATCTGTGCTCGACCTTCAGAGCGGAGCCGCCGATGAGGTGACAAAGTGCGGGAACGCGTTAGCAGAGATCGCTCGGGTTCAGCAAATAGAGGTGGCTGGCACCATCGTGCGGGGAAGCCTGCCACTCTGGAGCCCTCAGTTTTGGACTGATGCGTTGCCGGCAATGCCGGAGAATATCCGGACCATTGCTGCCTCAAACTGGATGGAGATCAATAATTATATCAAGGGCGGCTCCGGGCGTTTGCCGCTGCATGTCCTTCTCTTAGTTGCGCTGATACTACTTTTTCTTTCGATCCGAAATCAGATCAGACAGTGGGAGAATATTTCTTCTGGACTTAAAGTCTTTGATCACCCCTTTGCTGCTGGGCTGAGCCTTACTCTGTTTGTTGTCACATCGCCTGTTTGGGGGCAAGGACCTAGCACTGTAATAGATATTTTACAGGTTTTGGCTCTTGTGCCTATGATAATCCTGATCCATCGTGATGTTGGAGCAAGCCTAGTCCCTGGACTGTACCTGATCGGGATCCTGTTCGCTATGGATACAGTTCGTGAGTTTTTCACCGGTGAGATGCTGATAGGGCAGTGCATTCTTGTGATGGAGTCGATTGCCGGGATTGCTTCTGTGGTATGGCTTATTTGGAGCATCCGGCAGTCCCTTAAATCAACGCCTGAGTCGTCCAGCGTGCGTGTCCTCAAGACAGGGGCTAGCATTGTTCTGATGGTCCTTGCTGCCGGTCTGGCTGCGGCGGTAATGGGCTATGTGCTCATGGCGCGACTGTTGACGCCCGGCATAATTGCATTAGGATCAATGGCACTGGCGCTTTATGCATCAGTCCTGGTAGTCAACGGTATGGCAGATTTCGCATTGCGTATTTGGCCAACCCGCACACTCCGGATGGTGTCACATCATCGTGACATGCTCGAAAGAATGATATACCGTCTCCTCATTGTGCTGGCAGTAGTTGCTTTGATAGCACGCTATCTGAACTATATCGGGCTATTGGTGGCGGCCGAGTCTTTTGGAAGAGCCGTGTTGGAAGCACAATTCGAGCGCGGTGCGTTCAGCATCTCTATCGGTGACGTACTTGCGTTTGTCCTTACTGTGTGGGTGTCTTATCGATTGTCAGCCTTCATCCGATTTGTGTTGCAGGAGGAAGTGTATCCACGCGGTAAAATCCCAACTGGCAAATCCTATGCGCTTTCGAGTCTCCTTCACTATTTTATTCTTGCTCTGGGATTTACTATTGCGATAGGAGCTTTGGGAGTGAACCTTACGAAGTTGACCGTACTGACCGGAGCGTTTGGGGTAGGCATCGGCTTTGGACTCCAGAGCGTGGTGAATAATTTTGTCTCGGGTCTAATCCTGCTCTTCGAACGGCCGATCCATGTAGGCGACATTGTCGAGGTTGGCGATCTTTTGGGGACGGTCCGCAGCATCGGCATACGTGCCAGCACAATCTACACGAAGAAGGGTGCTGATATCATAGTCCCCAATTCACAACTTATCACCGAAAAGGTCACCAACTGGACGCTTAGCAACCAGTTAAGGCGCATTGACTTACCGGTAGGCATAAACTATGGCGCGGCTCCGGTTGATGTGATCAAAGTGTTAGAGAAAGTGGCCATGTCTAACCCTAATATATTACAGAGCCCTGCGCCACAGGGCCTTCTTGTAGGGTATGGAGACAGCTCGATCAACTTCGAGCTTCGGGTGTGGACAGACCAGTTTGATGACTGGCCCAGGATCAGAAGCCAACTCGCAATAGCGGTCTATGATGCTGTGTATGCGGCCGGCTTGGCCTTTCCTTTTCCCCAGCGTGAAGTGCGCCTATTGCGTGATACAGAGGGCGGTACCACTGCCGGGAAGTGATCCCGTAAATAAGAAATAGATGGATCGGCATTATTAAGTCCAAGGATCAACTCGCGAGGGATATGAAGCTATCTGAGAGTGAATAGACTAAATGATATGGTCTAACAACTTAGAATCAGTGAAGGTTTCTTCCGAAGAAGAACTACCCTGACCTGAATAACAGCATTGACGAAGCAGAGTCGCGGAAAGAGGCAAACTGTTCCAGAGTCCGATTTAGTGCCAGGTTGTACTAGAGTCCGGCACCCCCGGGATTTTAATACAGGTAATAGGTTCATATTTTCAGCAATTTGCGACTTCGTCTTTTAGTATGTAGTGGTATAATTTATAAACAGACTCTATGAGCCTCGGTTCTTCATGGTTCAATAGTCGTCCCAGCAGTTGCGTAGTAGTATGAAAATATTGCATTGCGACTGTAAGGCACAGAAATTCTTTGATATCCTGCAGTGATGGCATGTAATATTTCGAATATGAGTTAAACGTGTGGAGATATATCCATGAAAGCGACTGTTTTTGACATGAAGAAAGGTATCTTTCAAGTATCTCTCGACGAGCTATCTCAGCGTCTTCCAGCCGATGGCTTCTTCTGGCTCGACATCGATGGAGCATCGGCAGAAGAACTCCAGTTGGTGGCATCAGCTCTTCATCTTTCCGAAGCGATGAGTTCTTGGCTCCCTCGCTTCGGCCAACGGGCCAGACTCGAAGCGAGCAGGCAGCATATCAGGATCTCCACATGGGGAGTCGGAGCTTCCGGACTGCCAATCGAAGTACATGTTCTTTCCACACAAGAGTGCCTTCTCACGGTCCATGCAGGGTGCGGCAGTTCAATGGATCGGGCACGCAGCATATACTACTGGGATGCAGTCGAGACGACTGAAGCACAGCACTTGGGCCTTCTCATCATAATACTGACCGAGCTGATGGCCAGTTTTGACCCTTTGCTTGAACGCTTGGATGAATTACTTTATGCCTTGGAGGAACAAGTCATCCAGGCACCAACAGAAACGCAGATAGAGCAACTCGTGAGACTGCGTAAGCAGTTGTGGTCACTCCATAGGATTTGGGAGCCACAGCAAGGTGCTGCTACACAACTGTCGTTCTCTATCAAGAGACTGCCAAAAATGAGTGAGCGGGCAGATATAATCAGTGACTACGCAGAGCGCATCTCGGACCTTATGGATAGGATCAGTGATCTGCGCCAAAGAGCCACTGAAGCGCTGGAGAATTACGGTACGAGTGTTTCCAATAGACAGTCACAAGTTATCAATCGCTTGACAATCATTGCTGCTGTTTTTTTACCGCTGACATTTCTGACTGGCTTTTTCGGAATGAATTTTCAATGGATGATTAACCGGCTGCAATCTCTGGAAGCCTTTCTTTTTCTTGGGGTAGGCCTTTTCGTGGCAATGTCCGTTACGACGTTGTTGCTCTTTAGAAGGCGGGGATGGCTGATGGAAAAGCAGGCAAGCAAACTTGGGACATCTGCCGCTGCTCCAACAGTACTCCGGTCGCAAGTAACTGATGCCAAAAACAGCGGAGCAATCGGCTCTCCACCTGCTCAACCAGGATTATAAGAGAGTGATGGCCAGGCTCTCAATAAAAATGGAAAGACATGAACAGGCAAGCAGAAAGTCCGCTGTGTACTATGCTATAAACAGTTCATCGCTAATACTCAGAAGATGACTGTTACAGTAACCCTGTCTGCGAGGGTACCATGAACCTCTACAGTTTGGAAGGTGTCATTAGTCACGTTCGATACTCTGGCTAGTTGAAGGGATATAATGACAAAAGGTAAGACGGAAACACAAGGTATGCGAGTGTCTTTTTTTCAGGGAATTCTCCCCATCAAAGAATCCCAGGTGCCTACAGATATAATTGCCGGCATCACGCTAGCCGCCCTCGCCATTCCTGAGGTGATGGGCTACACGAAGATTGCAGGCACCCCGGTGATTACAGGTCTTTACACCGTCCTAATTCCGATGACTCTTTTTGCATTCTTCGGCTCATCCCGGCACTTGGTAGTGGGTGCCGACTCTGCAACGGCGGCCATACTTGCGGGAGCACTTACCGGGATGGCTGCGTCGGGATCGGCTGAATGGCTTGCACTGGCAGGCGCCCTAGCGTTGCTGTCGGCGGGTTTTCTGATTATAGCTCGTATCATTCACCTCGGTTTTCTTGCCGATTTCCTGTCACGCACCGTGCTTGTCGGCTTCCTGACCGGCGTCGGAGTGCAGGTCGCTGTCAAAGAGATATCAGGGATGTTTGGTCTTGCTGGTGGTGGCCATGGTTCGATCTACAAGATCATCAATGATCTGCAGCAGATCGATCAGACGAATGTTTACGCTTTGGCCATCTCCATATCCGTGCTAGTGATCATATACGGTTCAAAGAAAAAATCCATAAAAATCCCTGGTGCTCTAATAGCGGTGATTGGCGCCATCGGCGCCAGCTCGTTGCTTAATCTTGAAGCTCATGGCATTCAGGTGCTTGGCGAGATTCCCGGCGGTCTGCCAAAGATAGGCCTGCCCGACATCCGCTTGGAGACGGGCCTTATTTTGAAGTTGCTTCCCACCGCTTTTACCATGTTTGTAGTCATTTTAGCCCAGAGCGCGGCGACCTCACGGGCTTATGCTGCCCGCTACAACGAACGCTTTAGCGAAGACAGAGATCTGATAGGCCTAAGCCTGGCCAATATCGGGGCTGCGCTATCAGGGACCTTTGTTGTGAACGGTAGCCCTACTAAGACCCAGATGATTGTCGGCGCCGGCGGACGCAGTCAACTGTCGCAGATCACCACCAGCCTAATTGTCCTCTTCGTGCTTCTATTCCTTACCGGACCGCTGGCTAAAATGCCGATTGCCGTCCTTTCGGCAGTGGTCTTCTTGATTGGCATAGAATTGATTGACTTCAAAGAGATGCATAAGCTCTGGGTCCAACGTCCGCCTGAATTCTGGGTGGCACTGACTACTGCCGTTGTGGTGATCTTCTTAGGCGTCCAGCAAGGCATTATTTTAGCCATGGTGTTGTCACTTATAGAGCACGTGAGGCGAAGCTACCGATCGAAGAACGTAATAGTCGTGCCTGACAAGACGGGGGGCTGGAGGTTTCTGCCGGTAACTGCTCCAGAGCAAGTCCGGCCCGGACTTCTGGTGTATAACTTTGCCCACACGATGTACTACGCCAATGCCCAACAACTCTACGAGCAGGTTGTCGACCTCGCCAATGGAGCACAGCATCCATTGGTCTGGTTCTGTATCGGGGCTTCAGCGGTAGCAGATGTGGACTTCACTGCTGCGTCAACCCTTCGCGACATCCACGGCATTCTGAAGAAGCTGGAGATCCGGCTTGTGTTTTGCGATGTCATCGATCTCGTCAAGGCGGAGTTAGACCGGTATGAGCTCACCGATCTGTTCGGGAAAGATGCCTTCTACGTGAGCATCAATGCAGTAGTAAGTGCATATGACAAGAGGTCGGCTGGCCACAACGAAGACAGGAGTATTTCGCCTTCCGGTTAGCGTTAACGTTCAGGCTATCATTTAGGGTTTTGCCCTCCAAAAATAAGCACTCCGAATAAGCATCGCTAAGGCAACAAGAGTATTTCTTTTCATTGGTGGGCAAGCACTTCTTGTTGTTTTCGAGAATCGACCACTGATCATTTTCTGCTTGTAATTGAGATCGTCAATTTTCTGGCAGCGATAGAGGGTACAGCCAGCCAGCAATCATCATACGATAAGAAATCTAAAAATCAAGGTTATCAGTCAACTATACAGCAGCCACCTCCTTTTTAAACGACGTTCTGTGTGTAAGCATTGAGAATATCACTCTTATTAGCTTGTGAGAAGTCGCCATTAATGCCTTCATCTTAGGCGATCCTTCGGCTATCCTTCTGAGATAATATTGTCTGAATATATTGTCAGACTTTACCGAACACATTGTCATTATATGGATGACTCGCCTCAGATGACGATTCCCTCGTTTCGATATTTTGCTTGGTCCAACACGCTGCCCTGACTGATTAGTGGATGGATCAAGCCCCATGAAAGCTATCAAACTCTTATATGACTTGTAGTTGGACAGTCTTAAAACATACAACATGATTGTGAATGCATGATGAATGGAAGATGACAAATTGTGAATTTAGGCTACTCCTTTTCATATTATCACATGGGACATTTCTTCATAACCCTTCAGTCTCGATTCTTGCTCAGTTTTGCGAAGTTGTCGATGTACAAAAAGTCTGGAGGAAACAGCCTGCCACTGATAGTTAGCAAGGTGGAGGATCGCATTCCTGATAGTCCACGTTAAGGCGTTGTTAAAGAGAAACTCGGCGAAGCAGCCAAGATAGAGGGAGTAAATCATCAGATTTGCGATACTGGTGGCACTGAATATTATCAGTAGTTACTTAGATCCTCGCAGTAATTCATTTTGCGTCCCGTACAAAATATTTTAGATAATTTATTAGGTGCACCAAGTGCTCCTGCAAGACACGCCCGAAGCCCTCTCCCACAAAATCATTATCACCCCGATTGCATTATATGCATCCAGAGCATTGCATCGTGGGGATTTGGTTAATCAGTGATAATTTCCACTGAAACCGGCTGGTGCAGAACTTAGACAATGCTACTTTTCTGTGAAATAGATATACTTATTATTATGCTAAAGTTGTTTATCTGCTCCATCTTACTGGCAATCGTTCTCACATCATGTAGCCTGCAACAATTCTTATGGCCAGAAAAGGCCGTTAATACTATGAGCAAATATGAGAATCCTCATGTCTTGTGCGTGAGCTGTCATGCGACTGAAAAACCTGAATCAGGCAGTGCATTGTTCAGCCCTGGGACTGACCCCTCGTACGTTTGCCTCAACTGTCATGGAGACTACAAGGAAAACCATCATCCGGTTGATTTTGTTCCTACCAACCCATCTAGCATCCCATTGCCCTTATTCGGAGGTGAGGTCAGGTGCCTCACTTGTCATGAAATTCACGGTGGAACCAGCCATGAGGGGACGCCGAAACTCTTGAGGGGAGGTCCCTATACAGATCGCAGGGAGCCTTGCTTTAAATGTCACGTAACAGAAAGCTATGCTCGTATAAATCCTCACGAGATGCTCGATAGTCAAGGGAACTCGATAGACGTGAATGGCAAACCGGTATGTCTCATGTGTCATTCAAAAAAGCCTGATCCGGCAGTGGACTGGACGAATGACGTGAGATTTAGAGCTGACGTGGGATTTCTGTGCTGGCGCTGCCACCCGCCCATGCCCGGTTCCTTTTTTAACCAGCATTTCCTTGTAAAACCTTCGTCAAAAACTCTACAAAATATGCGAGAAACAGAAGAGAGGCTCCTAGTAATCCTTCCACTTGTGCCGAGAGGACGCATCACATGTTCTACATGTCATAATCCTCACCAAAAAGGAGTCATGCAACATGAGGGAGCGGCGAAAGGAGCGGATGCCACAAGCAGACTTCGCATGCCGTCGATCTGTTTTGGATGCCATCGGACGTAGATTGCTCTTCACACTGTTTGCCGCTGTGTGTACTGTTCATGGAGTTGAGTTTTGTTAAAAGTATCGATTACTTAGGTGAATAGAGCATTTCTCAATAGTCAGATCTAGGCATCTTATAAAGCACAATCGACGCTGCGTAAATGACAGTTTTTTGAGGGAATCTCCAAATTCTTGGTCAGGGTAAAATCGATGATTTGGAGGTGAAGCATTTGGACGATAAGTCCTTACAGGAAACTACAGGGAGGCTATGTTATTCAGGTCTGAAGGTTTATTTTGGAAATAAAGTGAACCGTCCCGTTTATTTTCGTATATTTTTCGCTGGCTGAACACTGCCGCTCTCAGGGTGTTTATAGCCTTAGGCTCTATTTACACAAATAGCGAAACACAGCGTCATCGGGCAAAATATATCCTTGCCTTCCGGATGAATCTGTTTTAGTGTCGCCATTCATGAAATGAGCTGCAGACGAAAGGATCCTGTAAGTCTCTTTGTTATTGCAGTCATACTCATTGTACACCTGAAGCTCTTCAATATATCCGGAGTCAAATGGTTTTGGACCGGAGTACCTGTATCTGATCTCAAGCCGGACCACTGCCTCAGAAACGTGACGTATGCTTTTCGAGTCAAGAAATATGTCTACTCCTCCCGCAGCGCCTTTTTGAATCAGCGTCCACTGTTTTTCGCTCTCATTCAGAAAAGGTTGTGTGGCAGCACAAGCAGATAAAAGTATTACTATAATAACCTCGGCAACATACCCTAATCGAGCATTCATGAAATACTCTAACACATTTTTTTAGGGATGACTCAGAGTCAAACTTAGTTCCTTGCGACAGAACGAGCAGTTGATATCATTAATTTATACTGCGTTTTCGGCTGTGTATTTGTACTCGTACGGGAAAAACGTCGCAACACTGAGATTAAGAATAAGCATGACAAGGCTGCAGCTCAGGAGATCATGGAGCAGCTGGGACACGAAAATACGACTACGGGCAGCACTTACATTGCCGATCGTCAGGGGTTAAACTAATGTTGGTTACAGCCGTGGCACAGCCGTGGATTAAAAAACCCCTTGAAATACATTTATATTTCAAGGGGTTATGGTCGGGGCGATCCGATTTGAACGGATAGCCCACCTTATATCTCCTTGTTTTAATTGCTATTATTAGCATCACCTTTCTCCCGTGCCATCTTCATGCCACCCCTCCCTTCTATGACATAATGCTTCTCGCCTGTTGTAAGATTATTATGTCCGAGTTGCACGGCTATTTCGCGCAGAGCATCTTTCTTATGCTTCTTCATGATCCTAGATGCCGTGCTATGGCGGGACGCATGCTTTAAGCATATGTACTTTACCTTGGCATCACTACAAGCCTTTCTCCAGACCTTATACCACCTTGCAGGCGGAATTGGACTTTTCCCATCGATTGAAAATACGAACTCGTCAGGCCCCTTCCCTTCCAAATGTTCTGTCAGCATTATCCACAATTCGGGTGATAAGGGATATTCGACTTCCCCTCCAGATTTCCTGGCAAGTTTTAGCTTGCCATCTGAGAAAGCCTTATCTACAAATACTGTACCATCAATACAGTCTTGAACTTTTATAGCAGGCAATTCGTTGATCCTCATGCCGCTTCTCAACAGCATTAGGATACCAATTCGATACCCATGCCTTTGTGGAACTTTATCCAACACAGAGATTTCCCGCGCAATACCGAGACGCTGTTTTTCCACCGTTGGTATTACCGTAAATTTAGGAAATTGTGGAATATCATTAGGCCGATACTTGATGAATATTCCCCTTAACGTATCCAAAATATCCTGTATGTATCTACTAGACAGAGGTGTGCGTATTGGGCATGTGGTATACCCACATTGATACATGCCACCATCTGCATAATTATGAGTAGCGCATTTCCCGAGGAGTCTAATATAAAATGTTTCAATGTCCAGATAATTAGCATCCCTTATGTCTTTCCCCCTAAAAAAAGGAACGATAAAGCGTTGATGGGCAACTAGGTTATGGAGTCTACTCTTGCTTTTTGCGCTCTTTCTGACTTCCTCCTCGCAAAGTTTCAGCATGCTTTCATATAGATTCTCAAAACGTTTTTTAACTATTTCCGCTGGCAAAAAATCCTCAGCCTTGAAACGGGACTTCTTCTCTCCGGCTTCCTTCCAAGCCTTATTGATATCAATTAGAACGCCTATAGCTTGGGAATACGTCTCAAAAGGCTTGTTCGTTTTTGGATCCGAATATATGTATTCAAGCCCAAAAGCCCGGCCATTAATATAATACCTGTTGGGTGTAGTAAGGCAGGTTGGACAATAAATACCATTAGCATCTAAATTCTTAGCAGCATACTTAACCTTGCACTTCTTACAACGCTGTTTGGTCAAAATTCTACCCTTCACAATCAGTCCTCCGAGGATTGATAGTGGATTATTCGATATGTTCGGGGTGTCTGTCAAGGTCTCATCTCTCATCGATATTCAATATACAAAACCAATATTCTCTTCTGCTCCGACTTTGGTATTATTCCGATCTT
>Ga0181523_10003276_pt1 | contig 14850 bp, 14 predicted proteins | sample PEATcosm2014_Bin_43_FD_119752 | JGI IMG/M metagenome (GOLD analysis project Ga0181523, IMG submission 119752) | Peatland microbial communities from MTU Mesocosm Facility, Houghton, MI, USA - PEATcosm2014_Bin05_30_metaG | ecosystem: Environmental > Terrestrial > Soil > Wetlands > Peat | place...
ATTTATTCGCGCGAAGTGCTCGGACGCAAAAGACCTCGTGTCGGCCTTCTCAGCATCGGCACGGAGGATTCCAAGGGCAATGAACTGACGCTCGAAGCCTTCAAGCTTTGCCGGCGGCTCAATATCCATTTCATCGGCAACATCGAGGGAAACGATTTGTTCAAGGACCGCGTGGACGTCGTCGTGTGCGACGGGTTCGTCGGCAACATTGTTTTGAAGACGTGCGAGAGCCTCGCCGTTGCGATGTTTTCGATGCTCAAACGCGAGTTGATGCGCAATCCCAAGCGGCAGATCGGCGCGTATCTCACGCAAAACGCCTTTCACGCCATCCGCCGGCGCCTGGACCCGGAAGTGCACGGCGGCGCGCCGTTGCTCGGCTTCAATGGCATCGTGTTCAAGGCGCACGGTTCGTCCCGCGAACGCGCCATCGCCAGCGCGTTGCGCATAACTGCCGAAACCGTGCAGCACCGCGTCAACGACATCATCGCGCGTGAAATCGCCCGCGCCAACGAGCGGCTGGCCGCCGTGGAAACGCCCACCCCGGTTCACGCATGAGCGCGTCGCCCGCAAAAAAATTCAAAAACCCGCGCGCCCTGTATAATTTCCAAGGCCGCTCGTGCTCCATCACCGGGGTCGGCTCTTATGTGCCGGCAAAAATCCTGTCGAACTTCGACTTGGAAAAAATGGTGGACACGACCGACGAATGGATCATCACACGCACCGGCATCCGGGAACGGCGGCTGGCGGCGAAGGACGAATTCACGTCCGACCTGGCGGCCCGGGCCGCCGAACGCGCCATGAAAATGGCGGGGGTCACCGCCGGACATCTTGACCTCATCATCGTCGCTACCATCACGCCGGACACACCTTTTCCGGCGACGGCCTGCCTGGTGCAGCACAAAATCGGGGCGAAACGCGCCGCGGCGTTTGATCTCGAGGCCGCCTGTTCCGGTTTCATTTACGGTCTCGAAGTCGCCCAGCAATTCATCATGTCGCGCACCTACGACACCGTGCTCGTCATCGGCGCGGAAAAACTCTCGGCCATCACCGATTGGAAGGACCGCAACACGTGTGTGTTGTTCGGCGACGGCGCAGGCGCGGCGGTGCTGCAACACCGCCCGAGTTCGCACGGTCTGCTGACGGCGGTGATGGGCGCCGACGGTGGCAGCGCCAATTTGTTGTTCATGCCCGGCGGCGGCAGCCGTTGCCCGCCAACGACCGATTCAGTCAACGCGCGCCTGCACTACCTGCGGATGAACGGCCGGGAAACCTACAAGAGCGCGGTGCAGGCGATGTACACGGCGGCGCGGGAAGCCTTGCGACGATGTGAACTCGATATTTCGCAAATCAAATGCATCATCCCGCATCAGGCCAACCGCCGGATCATTGACGCCGTGGGCGAACGGCTCGGAGCGAAACCGGGGCAGATGTTCGTGAATCTGGAGCGCTACGGCAACACGTCGGCGGCGTCGGTGGCCATCGCGCTGGACGAGGCGGTGGCCGCCGGAAGAATCCAGCGCGGCGACCTGGTCCTGCTGATTGTGTTCGGCGCGGGGCTGACGTGGGGCGCGGCGGTGATTGAATGGTAAACCCCTAATCCGTTGCATGACTGACACTTATTTGACGACCGGCGATGACGTGCTATTTTGAAACAATTCTATGAGCGCGAGAAAAATTGAAACCGGCGGCGCCGTGCGGCAGGACGTAACCATTGAATCCCGGCAGACCCGTCTAAGCTTACCCACCGAATCCGTCGTGATCCACAGAAACGGCATCGAATTTCGCAGCCCCGCGCCGTTCAACCCCTGGACGGAAATGACCGTGGCGCTGCAATCGCCGCGCGACAACAGCCGGCTCCAATGCGCCGGGGTCATCGTCGCCTGTTCCGGCAACAAACATACCGGCTATCACGTCTCGATGGTCTTCACGAGCCTGACCAAACAGGGACAGGCGCGCCTGCACGCCATGGCGGGGTCGGAGTTGGGTTTGTAACCGGGGGGGACGCCAATTCAAAGCGAGTCCGGTTTCGGATTTTCCCGGCCAATTGCGAGGCCCGAGAAACGTGGCGGATTTTTTTCTTGATAAATTTGCCCGGGCCAATGAGATTGGAGGCTGAAATTTTTCCCCTGTAAACGAAAAGACGCGCCATGAAGACAGTTTTACACGACAAACGGTTTAAGCTGATCACGAGAGGCCTTTTGGGGAACGTCAGTCTGATTTTGATCGGAATAGTGGTCGCGGGTTGTCCGGGGAGCAAGCCGACACCGGGGACTGCCTCGTCCGGGAAAATCACTATTCGAGGCTCGAACACGATCGGGGAGGAGCTGGCGCCACAACTCATCGCCGAATACAAGAAGAGCCACCCCCCAATCACTTTTGACCTTGAAAGCAAGGGGACAGGGTATGGGTTTGGAGCGTTGATGGGTGGTTTTTGCGACATTGCCGGGGCATCGCGATTCCCCTTGAAGGAAGAACTGGAAATGGCGCGGAATCGCAACGTGGAGTACATCGATCACGTCATCGGCGCTTACAGCGTGGCGGTGGTCGTGAATGCCGCCAACCCCATAGGCAACCTGACGCGTGGGCAGGTGCGGGATATTTTTACCGGCGTCATTCAAAATTGGAAGGAAGTGGGCGGAGCTGACGCGCCGATTCATTTGTCCATCCGCGACCCCATTTCCGGGACGCATCTGGGCTTCAGGGAGCTGGCAATGGAAAACAAACCTTACGCCGACACTCCCAATCTGTTTACGAATTATGAGGCAATCGTTGAAGCGGTGGCCAAAGACGCGAACGGGATTGGTTATTCCAGCCTCGAACTGGCAAATAACGCCGGGGTCAAACCCGTGTCCATCGGCGGAATCGAACCCAACGCGGCCGACGTGGACAAAGGTGACTATCCTTACGCGCGTGTCCTTCACCTTTACACCAGCAAGGGGCATGAAACGCCGGAGGCACTCGACTTCATCCAATTCGTCCTGTCGCCGCAGGGTCAGGCAGTCCTGACGCGAACCGGCTTCACGCCTCATCCTTGAGTCTGGCCCATCGTGGGCCGGTCGTTGCCGGACAAATCACAGGACGAACTCATAACGTCATGCCGGCGAGGGGCATGGGCAAAAGAGGAGTTGCGATTCATGGATGACGAACCGGTTGAACTGCCGATTGACGGTGTGCTGGATTTGCATACGTTCAATCCGCGCGAGGTGAAAAGCCTGGTCCCGGATTATCTGGCCGCATGTCAGGAACGAGGCATCCTGCAAGTGCGCATCATTCACGGCAAAGGCATCGGCAACCTGCGGCGCACGGTGCACGCAATCCTGGCGAAACACCCTGACGTTGTCTCGTTTGCGCTGGACCATCCGCAATTCGGCGGCTGGGGCGCGACGATTGTGCAACTGCGCAACCCTCATCCGACCGGAGGCCAACCTCTCCCATCGGATGGGAGAGGGGCGGGGTGAAGGCGAGGTCCGTTTGATTATCTCAACGGTTCCAAAAACATTTTGCGGATTTCAATGTCGCCGCCTTCGCTTTGGATGCCGATGAAGCCCGAAGAGATGGTGCATTCGGTGATTTTGTTCATGAACTTGCCGTTGATGATGGCTTTGACATCGTTGCCGGCGCACACCGTCACGTTGGTGTTCCATTCGCCGACGGGCTTTTCGGCCGATGGGCCGTGCATCGGAAGCGGCGTGTTGGCGTCCAGACCTTTATGTTCCTTGCATTCCGCGCCGGCCATCACGAATAAATCGCCCTGCCGGCCGGATTTGCCCTGGTTTTGGATGCACATCGGCCAGACCTTGTCCGGCAATTGCATGTGGACGAGCACACCGGAATTATCGGCCTTGGGCGCGATTTTCACGAAGCGCCATTCCACGGTGACAACGTAATTGCTGTAAGCTTGCGTCGTGCGCAGGTATCCGATCGGTTTGCCGGTGCAATGAATGACGCTGTTGGTGACGCTCCACGTCTGCATCGGCTCGGCGTTGTCTTTCATGCAAAATGTCCAGCCGGAAAAATCCCGGCCGTTGAACAGCTCGATGTGATTCACCGGCGTGATGGCAGCCTGGGTGTCCTGCGCGCTGACGGCATTCACGGAAGCGAGCGCGAAGGAGAACAACGCGACTTGGATGAAGGTAATTTTCATTGTGCCGAAAATGGCGTTGCCGTTCTTGCGAATCAAGCGCGACGGCGCGGAATGTTCCAAAGTCACGAACGGGTCTTTCGGACGACTCACGATTTGTGCGCCGGCGCCTGCGTCTCGGTTTTCTGGAAGAGCAGAATGTAGAGGATGGGAAGAATGCCGATTGTGTTGAAGACGGCGAGGCATATATACCAAGCCAGTTGGCCGTTACGCGCGCTTTTCCACATGGCGATCAATTTCCAAACGCCGTCCCAGATTGCCAGCAGAATGATTACGGTGATGAACACGACCAGCAGCGGACCTTTCATATTTTTCGTTGGTTAATGGTTTGGGTTGTTCGGTTCACTTGATGAAATAGCCCGCCGCCTTCCAATGTCCATCTTTTTCCAGCATGAACGTGACGGTTTCAATCGCGGATTTCCCGGCGGCAAGGATCACAACGCGCTTGTGCCAGGTCAGGCGTGGCCGAGGGCAGGTTTGCCACAGGCTAATTCCCCTTGGTTTGGAAAACGAGCAGATAGGGCACGGCGGAATGGCCCTGCGCGTCTTTGAAGCCATGGAAGTTCGGGCTGTTAATCCAGTAGCCGTAGGTCTTGTTGGGGGCCAGTTTGACTTTCAGAACACAGGTCTTGTGATCGGCTTCGTAATGTGGCTTCCCGATGCTTTCCGGTGTGGAATCCTTCCAGGCGGTGCTCCAGCTCCAAGATTGGTCCATCATGTCCTTGCTGAAGGTGACGCGAATTTCCATTTCGCCGGGCGCAACGTCCTTGGTGCCGGCTTCGGGAATGGCCTTTACCACCACGGGCGCAAAGGAATCAATATCCTGCGCGCGGCTGGCCTGCGGCGCGAACTGGCAGACCGCGCCGATGACGAGTGTAGTAAACCATATTTTCGTTTTCATATTTTTGATTTTTAGTTTGGTTTGGTTTGGTTTGGATTGGAAAATCAGAAAACTGCTTAGCAAATCTCCGCTTTTTTTGTGCTATAGCGACTCTTGGCTGGACGCTTCGTGCGTTAAGAACATCTCCGGCGTCACCTTTTCCATCGAAATCAGCTTGAGGTTGGGGTTCTGCTCCATCGCTGTCTTGAACTCGTCAGGAGACGCGGTGAGAAAGGAGCCAATGAGTTTGTCGTCTTGCTTCGTGGTCCGGAAAAAGCTGGCTCCGCCAAGGCTGTCCCTGCCCGAGCGCAGTTGGCAATGTTCATTGAACTGGTCCAACATTTCCTTTGGGGTTTTTGGATTGAATCCATTAACCGGTTCGATTTTTGCCAAATATGCCCCTTTGACCAGTTCCGAAAGCCATTTGTCGGCTTCAGCGGGGTTCTTGGCCACCTCATGTTTGCCTTGGGAAAAGGCCTCCCAGAGGTTGAACTTGGCCCAGTAATTACCGGCTTGGGCCAGTTTGAGCTGCTGCTGGAGATATTGTTCCCCGGTTTGCGGCTGGATGTTGTTCAGCCACTTGCTGTCACTTTCGTTGAGACTTTCTGCGAGTTTGTCCGGTTCCGGCTGTTCGCTCCACCAGCGAATGATTTCCGGTTTGAACGGCGGCTGACCGTTTTGATCGTTCCACCATTTGCCCCAAGCGTTCCAGTCTTTGGCGAAATTTGTTCCGGTCAATCGCACGAGCGAAATTTGGGCCCACCAGCGCGTGTTGGAGTTGTAGTGATAAAGGAGGTGAATCATTTTCGGCACAGATTCCTTATCGCCGATGATTCCCAACGCGCGGGTCGCCATCCAGCGGTCGCGGTTGTCCTTCTCGGCGCGATCAAAAGCGATCTCGCGCAACGCGGGCAGCGCTTGGGTGGAGCGCAGGGCGGCAAGCGTGTTGATCGCCTGATAATATTCTTGCGAGCGCGGGCCTTTGAGCGAGTCAATCAACTTCCGTTCGAGCGTGGCGCGGTCTTCGTCTGACCAGCCTTCGAAGCTGCGCGCATCGAAGAAACTGCGGAACTGTCGTTCCGTCCAGGCGAGAACCGCCTGCTGGTCATCATTGAGCAGCGACGTGAAATCAGCGGCGGCGTTTGTATTGGCTCTCAGCGTTGGAGCCTGGCCGGACAGCTTTGCCGCCGGCGGCTCAAGCAACTGCTGCAAGCCTTGGTTCAACTTCTTTGCTTTCGCCGCTTCAAGCATTTTTCGGGCGGTTTCGTCGGCCTGCCCGGAATCCACGATTTTTTGCGCCCACGTTTCGGCCTGCTCGAATTTTCCTTGGAGCAAATACAGCCGCGCCAGCCCGAACCACGCCGCTGGCGCCTGCGGCGCGGCTTTGAGCAGATACGTCTCGGCCAGATCGTATTTTCCTTGTGACAAATAGATTTGGCCGAGGCCATTCAGCGCGCCCGGCTGGTTGGTATCCAGCGAAATGGCCTTTTGAAAAGCCTGCTCGGCTTCCTGCGATTTGCCGGCATTGAAGGTTGCCCATCCCAGTCCGTTCCACGCGTCCGCCTTGTCTGGTGTGAGCTCGGCGGCCTGCCGAAACTTTGCCGCCGCCTGGTCCCATTTCTGGTCCTGCCACAATTGCCAGCCTTCCTTCGTCCATTCCTGGGCGGCATTTTGCTGGGACTGCTGCCGCGCACGGACAAAATTCGGGATCGCGACGGCTGCCAGCAGACCGACAATGGCGATTGCCACCGGTATCAAAATCACGCAAGCCATCACGACGGCAAAGTGCCGCCAGAACCGGTCGGGTGGCAGGGTCGGCGGAGCGGAGGGCGCGATAGGAGGAATTGTCGAGGAGGCGCGGGGCGTAATTTTCACCGCGCCGGTGATGTCTTCGTAGGCATACGTCAACGCGGCGAAAGTGACAGGGAAGGTGATAAAGAGGCCAACGCAACAGGCGGCTATTCCCACCAGATTGATCAGCGCCAACACGATCAGGAATCCCAAAAATTTCCACCAATGTTTGGAAATGATTCTGCGGCTTAACCGCATCGCCGGCCAGAAATCGAGCCGCCGGTCAATGATCAGGGGGAAGGTAAATATCCAGGCCACAAAAAGATAAACGCCCGGCAAAATCAGGCACAAAACCCCCAGCACCGTCAGCAAGCTCGCCAGGAAGCCGGCAATGACGAGATGGGGAAAAGGTTGTCGAAAACCGGTGAAAGCCGTTTCCACGCCCGCCGCCTCCCGGCGAATTTTTTTCAGGAAGTACAGATACAATCCGCCCATGAGCGGACCGCTCAAAAGGATTCCCAGAATGGATGTTGTGCCTGACGATTTCCCGTCCGATACCACCACCCCTGACGACGAGGCCATGGACAGTACCACCAATACGAACGCCGACATGCCGACGAGCGGCCAGAAATCATTTCGCACCAAAGCCCAGCCACGACGCAGGCAGTTGCGAATGTTCAAAGTATAATCCCGGGCCAGAATTTCTTCGGCCGAGACTGTGGCCGCGGCCATTGGTTCGGCGATAATGGCCGGGCCGGGAATTGAACCGCCCGCCGCGGGCGTTATTGGCGGCGACGATCCGGCAGCCGATGGGACCGGCACAAAGGAACGTTTTCCAAAGGCCTCCCGCACTTCCCGGCGGGTCAGCACGACCAGCGCCCAGATTCCGAGGGGCAACCCGATCACATTTCCTGGCGTCACCACGATTGCCAGGATGCCGGCGACAATCGCGAGGCCGTAACCTTCAAGGCGTTTCATTTTCAGCCCGGCGGCGATCATCAAACTGCTCAGGAGGATTGCGGCGAGTGCCAGGAGCGCCAATCGCCCGTGACCCATGCTGCCGCCCTGAATAGCCATGAGCGCGATCGTCGCCGCCGGAATTGCCACCCAATTGAAAATGCCCGTCACGACCAATCCCATCGCCGGCCCTCTGACCTGCTGCCGGGTGGTTTCCGATACCGCCGGCGGACTGGTTTGAGACCCCGGCGAGTGCGTGATCTCCTCGACGTCGGTTTTGACCTCGCTGACGTGCTGGTAGCGGCGCTCCGGCTCCTTCTCCAGCGTGCGCAACACCACTTCATCGAGTCGCACATCAATATGAACTTTCTTTGACGGCGGCTGGAATTTTCCCAACGGCAATTCGCCAGTGAGCATTTCATAAAACACCACACCGAGTGAATAAATGTCCGCGCGATGGTCCACCGCCTGCGGGTGCTCGATTTGTTCCGGCGCCATGTAATGCGGCGTGCCGACCACATCCTTAACTCCGGTCAGCGAAACCTTGCTGGCCTGCGCCCCGACAATTTTTGCAATGCCAAAGTCGGTGATCTTCACCCGGCCTTTTTTGTCCATCAGGAGATTTTCCGGCTTGATGTCGCGGTGAACGATGCCTTCGTTGTGGGCGAATTGGAGCGCCTCGCAGATTTGTGGCACGATGGCCAAGGCTTGTTGCGGCTTCAATCCTCCGGCTTGTTCGATCTCGCGCAGGTTTGCCCCGTCCACAAATTCCATCAGCAGGTAATGCAGCGCGCCCGCTTTGCCGAAGTCATGCACGGCCACGATGTTCGGATGATTCAGACGCGCCAAGGCGCGGGCCTCGCGATTAAACCGCTCGGCAAAACCGGGGTCGCTGCCTAACGCCGGCGGCAATACCTTCAACGCGACAAAACGGTCCAGTGCCGGCTGACGCGCCTTGTAAACTGCTCCCATGCCGCCTTGGCCGATGAGGCGGAGGATTTCGAGCTGCGGAAAAAGCTGCGCGATTTCCGCGACCGGCGGCGGCACAAACCGCGCGGCGGCGGCTTCAGCCGCCGCGCCCGGTTCGGTTCCGGTGGGAAAACCGGCTTTGATGAGGCATTCCGGACACAGCCCCAACGGCACATCCGCCGGCAGCGGTTTCCGACAATTTGGACAGATTTTAATCGTTTCCACAATATTTGCCTTTCTACCTCTTACTTAGGAAACGGCGGCGAAAGGTTGCGCATAAAAACCGTTAAACTGTTAAAGCGTCGAAGTGTTGAAGTGGAAATACGGCGTGAAGCTGAACCGCTTCAACGCTTTAACGCTTCAACGCCTCACCTGGCCAGCACGGCAAACAGGTATCGCAGCTCCGCGTCCACTTCACCAAGCTCGGCCACCGTCTGGGCGATTTCATCCCGCAGCAACTCGCGGTAACGCTGGCGCAGACGATGCACGGCGGACTTCACTGTGCCTTCACTGACGCCCAGTTTCGTCGCCAGCTCGGCATACGGCTGGGCGGTGCGGTCACCCACCAGGCACGGGTGCAGCGCGGTGAAAAGTTCCGTCCGGCCTTCCTGCTCATATTCTGAACGAAGCCGTTGGAGGACTTCCTCGAGCAACGTCAAAGCCCAACGGCGTTCGTAACTGTGTTCTGGTGTGACGTTGTCAACCGGTTCATGGCCGTAACGGGTTTCCGCCGTGTCGAATTGCAGCGGCACGGGCGTCATGCCGCCGCCGCGCTTCTGCGCCCGCGCCTTGTCCCATTCATCGGCCAGAAAATGGTTCATGGCCGACAGCAGGAAGGAGCGGAACCGTCCCTTCTGCTGGTCGGCCCGCCCGACCCAGTTGCGTTCCAACAGGCGCGCGAAAAACTCCTGCGTCAGGTCCTTGGCATCCTCCGGCGAGTGCCCGCGCCTTCGCACGTAGGCATAAAGTGGATACCAATAGGCCTGGCAAAGTTTTTCCAGGGCAGCCCGCGCGTGCGTGGTGTCGCTGCGCCCGGCCGTCAGCACCATGGACCAGTGCGTGGTGACAAACACCGGGCGTTGCGGCGGCTCATGGTGAGTCGAAGTTGATTCTGGCGCGGTTTGCCCGGAAATGCTCACGGGCGTGAACGTAACGCCGCCTGCCATAAACGCAAGCCTGCTCAACCTTGAAGTTTTTTGCGCGCGAATTCAAAAACTGTCGCGGGTGAAAGCGCCTTCAGACATTCGTTCGGCTTCTCGTAAGTGCAATGCGATTTAAGGCAAGGCGAGCAGGGCAGATCAATTCGCAGCACGCTGTTGAGTTGGCGATACGGGCCGGTACGGCGCGGTTCGGTCGGGCCGAAGAGCGCCACGAGCGGTTTGCCGAGCGCGGCGGCCACGTGCATCGGGCCGGTGTCGTTGGTCACCATCAGTTCGCAGAGCCGCAGCCACTCGACCATTTCCGGCAAGGAAGTTTGTCCGCACAAATTCAGACAGCGTTCCGGCGCGGCACGTGAAATGATTTCACCGAGCGGCTTGTCTTCCCCGCCACCCGGAATAGCGAAACGCGCATCGGCAAATTGTTCGGCCAGGAGCCGGACCAGCCCGGCAAAATTTTCAACGGGCCAGCGTTTATTGGGCCAGCGCGCGCCGGGTTGAATCACAATCCAGCGTGCCTTGCCGGTCTGCCACTTCGATTTGACAGTGTTGGCAATTTCGGGACGTTCGGGCAGCCATTGGAAATCCCAGTGCAAGGGCACACCGAGCTGCGGAAGCACGGCCAGATACCAGTCCACGGCGTGCGTGTGGAACGATGGGCGGCGGATGGCGACGTCATAAAATCCGCGTGCGCCCTCGCGCGGTTCGTCGAGGCCGATGAGAAATTTTCCGTTGGTGAGCCAGGCAAACGCACCGCTGCGCGCGAGGCATTGGAGGTCAATGACCCAGTCAAAATTTTGCGCGCGCAACCAGCGGATGCTGCGGAGCATTTCCGGCCAGTGGAGCGGAGACGTCCAGCGTTGGCGTTCAAAGCGCACAACACCGGTCAAATCAGGATCGCCTTCGAGGAGCGGCGCGAATTGCGAATCAATCCACCAAAACATTTCGCTCGCGGGCAGATGCCGTTTAAGCAGACGCAACACGGGCAGCGCCTGCACCACGTCGCCGAGCGAACTGGGTTTGAGAATCAGGATTTTCAAAAAGCGTCAGTTGCGGGCATCAGCAAAGACGATCACACGAAACACTCACAGTCTTCCCTTGGTGCTCGGCAGTTGTCCTGCAATGCGTAGATCACGCCGGCAGGCGGCATCCACGGCGCGGGCGAAGGCCTTGAACAGCGCCTCGACGATGTGATGCGGCTCGTCGCCGTAAAGCAATTCGAGGTGCAGGTTGCAGCGGGCTTCATTGGCGAAACCTTGGAAAAATTCGCGCGCGAGGCCGAAGCGGAACGCGCTCGACATGTCCTGGAGTCTTTCGGATTTGGCAATCCGCTTCTGGGCGAATTGGTTGAGTCCGCGCCAGACGAGATGTGGCCGTCCGCCAAAATCCACAACGCAGCGCGCGAGACATTCATCCATCGGCACGTAGGCTTCGCCGGAGGACCCCGACCCGCGCGCCGGGGTGGACGGATTCTTCGGATGAAATCCGGCGCCGTAGCGGCAAATGCCGCGTTTGCCGCCGAGCGCGCGCGCAAACGCCTGACCCAGCGCGATGCCGCAATCCTCAACCGTGTGGTGCGCGTCCACTTCCAAGTCACCCGCGCAGCGGAGTTTCAAATCCACGACCGCGTGTCTGGCAAAGAGCGCAAGCATGTGGTCAAAGAAGGGGATGCCGGTTTTGATTTGCGATTTGCCTTTGCCGTCGAGGTTGAGGTTGACGGCGACACGGGTTTCTCTGGTGTTCCGCGAAATTCTGGCCTGCCGGGCTTGCACACGGCCATTAAAACAAACCGGCCGGCAAAAAACAAAGCACAATTGCGCAGTCAGTGGGACGCGGCCGCGGGAGCGTTCGTTTGCCCCGCGAGTGTTTGTTTGAGTTTGTCGATGTGCTTTTGCAGCGCTTCGGGCGTGGGCGAAGCGAGCGTGGCCTGTTCCCAACGGGCGATGGCGGCGTCGGGATTGCCAGCTTTTTCCTCGAGTTGCGCGAGGTTCGTCTGGAGCTGCTCGAAAATAAAACGGCTGTCGAAATTCTCATTGGTCATTTTGAGCCGTTCCGATTGCGAAACGCCGGGCTCCTGGCGCGCCCAGCTTCGCAGCGCGGCCTCCCAAATATTCCGCGCGCGGTCTACATTCTGATAATTTTCAAAATAGATGCGGCCGAGTTCAAACAGTAATTGCGGGTCGTCTGGATTGTGCCGCAAGCCATCGCGCAAAACCTGTTCGGCTTCAGGAACTTTATTCAATTTCGTGCGTAGCCAGAAAGCAGTGACGACGTAGGTCTTGATGTTTTCGGGATCAAGTTTGGCAGAAAGTTTCAGCCACGGTAAAATTTCCCGCACGCGGCTGCTGGTGCTCAAATCGTCCGTCGGGCCACCTTCGTCCAGATGTGTATGGCGGTTCGGGATGAAATGACGGCCAACAGCGTCAATCCAGTCGCGTGGCGGCCCCATGAAACTGGTTTCTTCGCCCTGATTGTGGCTGGCGACGGCACCGGTATCTTCGGCCATGTGCGGCGTTTTGAAGGCTTCGTTGTTGTCGAAAATCGTCGGATAATAGCCGCTGTGATAATAGGCATCGGCCTCAACAAAAGAACTGTTCGCAAAGATGCGGCTACTGTCGCCGAGCAACAAATTGAAAAAATTATCCGATTGGTGGCGGATGTTTTCCAGAGCTTGAAACTGCGGCTGCAAATCAGCGGCGAGGCCGAAACAAAATATCAGCAGCGCGAACAACAGCAAAAAAAATGTCCGCGGCGATTTCATTTTCAATTAACGGCTTTGCGGCGAAAAACCAGACAGGCGGCAACAAGAAAAACCGCCGTGTAAGCCAGCGAGTAAAGAATGTCGAGGCAGAAAAAATTCCAGGTGATGAGCGGCCAGTCGTGGACGATTAAATTTCGCATCCCGAACGCCCATTCCAGATGCGGGATTGCAAAATAAATTGCGTAAAAAACAGAGCGAAGAGGCTCGGCCAACGACAGGGCGAAGGCGTCGAGGTATCTGCCGATGGTTAAAATCGCCACGACAATGACGAAGCAAATTGTGGAGTTGGACGATGGCGCGGCGAAAACCAGTGAACCGAGCAGTGTGAGCGCGATGACCGCGCCGAGCATGACCCAATGCAAAAACGCAGCTTGAAAATAGTTCAGCAATGGCCAGGTATGCTCGCGGCTCGCAGCGAGCACACCGAAGAAAGCGTAAAAGCAAATCAAAACCAAGCCGCAGGCGAGCCAGCAGCCAAGAAATTTCCCGAAAATCACTTGCGTCCGCGTCAGCGGTTTGGCGAGCAGCGGCAGCAAAGTGCGCTGTTCGCGTTCCGCCGGGATTTGCCGCGCAGTGGTGGTGATGGCGATGACGAGCGACGAAATCCAAATGAGCAGGAGGCAAAGTTCCTTGATGTAGCGGATGATCTGGTTGTCGTTGAAAATGTTGACCATGGCCATAATGACGCAGATGACGATGGTCAAAATGAACAGGACGTAAAAATCCTTGCGGCGGTAAAGTTCCTTGATGACGACGCCAGCCAATGCAAAAACGGTTCTCATGCGACGGGTTGGAGTTGGTAGCCGGTGATTTCCAGAAACGCTTTTTCCAAATTAGGATGCTGCGCGACAATATCGCTGACACGGCCAATCGTCTTGAGTTCGCCGTCGGCGATAATGGCGACGCGGTCGCAAATGGTTTCGACTTCGCCCAATTCGTGCGACGCGAAGAAAACGGTTTTGCCTTCGTTCTTCAATCGCTGGATGATTTCGCGGACTTTCATGCGGCCAACCGGGTCAAGGCCACTGGTGGGTTCGTCAAGAATCAACAAATCGGGATTGTTGATGAGCGCCTGCGCGAGGCCGATGCGCTGTTGCATTCCCTTGGAATAAGTTTTGATCTGGCGTTTGCTCGCGTGTTCAAGCTCCACGAGCTTGAGCAATTTCCCGATGCGTTTATCCGTTTCACTTCGCGACAGCCCAAAAATTTTTGCGTAAAAGCGCAGCAGTTCCTCGGCGGAAAGAAACTTGTAATAATAGGTCATCTCCGGCAGATAGCCGATGCGCTGGCGCGCGATGGGCTGACGCACATCAATGCCAAAAAGATATGCCGCGCCGCTTTTCGGCGTCACAAAACCCAGCAGGACATTGATGGTCGTGGTCTTGCCCGCGCCATTGGGGCCGAGAAAACCAAAAATCTCACCGGCGCTCACTTCCAAATCGAGGCTGCTCAGGGCGACTTTCGTCGTCTGCCGGAATTCACGACTGGTGAATTCGACACGCAATTTTTCTGTTTTCAAAATAACACTCATCTCAGCAAGCGGTTTGCGTCAGCGGCTTTTCTACTAATGGAAACAGCTGTGAGTGTCAACTGCCCGACAACGCGACTCAAATAAAAAGGCTCGAAGCAACGCTCCGAGCCTCTGAACCAAGCCGGAGCTTATTAAGATAATATCGTTCACAAATTGCCCGTTGTGACCACATCAGTCTCTCACTCAACAATGTCGATGCCAGAATCCAACTTAAAGCCAGGCCAAAACTTTGGTCGCCCGGGCCTGGCAATAAAAAAGCCCAAGGCGTTTGCCTCGGGCTTTTGTTTCAAACAACAAACCAAGTTTCAATTATGGCAGCGCATGCGGCGGATTCAGCGTGCTGAGACTGCAACTGACTTGCGGTGTGGCCCCCACTGTGAACGTGGTATAGGTGCCCTGTGCCGGGCAACCGGGAATGGCAGCGTTGGCATTCAGCTTGATATAGGGCGTTAGATCCGTGGTCAAGCCGGCAGGACCGGCCCCGGTCGATTTGCCCTGTTCCAAGGCCCATTCGTTGATGGCGGCGTCAATCTGACGCAGGTTGTTGATGCAAGCGTTGGCTTGCGAGGTGGCGCGAGCTCGGACGAAGTTGGGAATGGCAATCGCCGCCAAGAGGCCGATAATGGCCACGACGATCATGATTTCCACCAGCGTGAAACCCGC
>Ga0181523_10003278_pt1 | contig 14845 bp, 11 predicted proteins | sample PEATcosm2014_Bin_43_FD_119752 | JGI IMG/M metagenome (GOLD analysis project Ga0181523, IMG submission 119752) | Peatland microbial communities from MTU Mesocosm Facility, Houghton, MI, USA - PEATcosm2014_Bin05_30_metaG | ecosystem: Environmental > Terrestrial > Soil > Wetlands > Peat | place...
AAAGGCTCCATCAATAGGCCGGATACAGAAGCGCAAGACCAACCTTCTCCAAATCATTATTTTCGGCTTGCAACGCGCGGCCGGTCCATACAGAAGGGCCAATTAGAGACATGAGGGCCGACCGGTCGCGACAGCCCATGAGCGGGTCACAACCACGTTCATGTACTGTTGGCAGACTGCCTTACCTTGAATTCCCGAGTTCGTGACAGCGTCGCATAGGCCGCTGACCGCATTGGCCCCGAGACCGCTTGGCGGGCTCGCCGACCACGACGAACGGCGCCCAGTATTTGGGATCGGCCCCAATAGTGCCCTGAGATACTATGCCCGAGGGGCCACACCAAACGACAATCTGCCCTCGAAATCTGCCCTGAAACTGACGCAATTCGCAGGGGCATGGGTGCATTCGGCGGGACTGAAACGCATGTTGGCTTCCGGCCTTCCGCCTATATCTGAGCCAAATGCGCCTTCGAGCGCGAGCGGCGACCGCGTGGCCTGCTTCGTGGAAAGCGGTGACTGTGCGCGATCGCTAGGTTCGCATTGTCAGTCTCGGATGTTATATATCTGACGAAACGGCGCCTGCTCGCGGAGATAGTCTGAGTAGTGCCGCATGCGATGACACCCCGCTCAAAATCAAGATGACGTGCGGTACTTCGCATTTTCGACCCCCTCCCGATCCCAGCGCGAAGACCGAATCGCGCCTACCGATGCGAGGGAATCGCAAAATCGATTTTGCAAGGAAACAACGAGCTGCTGCCCGAAAACTTGCAAATACCACTACTTTGCACGCGGCAATCAAACACGCAGTTCAATGGCATGTGCTTCTTCACGCACGACCCTTTAGAATCTCAACCGCTGACCCTCGAAATGCTCTCACTATGAGTTCTGGAATGTTTCACGGCTGCCGTCTCTTGTGTTAAGGCTAATTAGTGCCCATCCATTGAGGTAATGCCGATTAGTTGGATTAAACGCGTAGGCGCGTTTGTTTTCATGCTTGCGCCCTTATGGCTGCTCGCTGTTATCCTGCAGATAATCGCCCGGCGCGGCGAGGGATATCGCGTTGTGCGCAAGACAATCGAATTGTGGCGTGAGCAGCACCGCGGCCGAACGCCGTCAAAAGTGCAAGAATCAAGGAACAAACAAAAACCTTAAGTCGTGCGAGCTGCTTCCGTTGCGACGTCGGAGCGGAAGGAAATCCCGCGTGACCTTAAAAAGGGTGTTGGGGTCGGAGCGAGCACGTACAGTCCGGACGTCGCACAGTGGGACCGCGCCGGGGGTCTTGGCCTATCGAAGTTACGACCGGGTCGCGGAGTGCGACCACAGAAGCATGGCTCCGGCGCCAGTCGGCAAGCCGATTCCAAACTAAGTTTTGTGCTCAGCCCGTGCACGAACACGCGCGTCCGCCAGAAAATCGATCGCCTCACCGACGCACAGCGCAACACCGGCCGAGCAGCCGAGCTCTGCCAGGTGGCGAGCAATAAGTTCGTTCGCTGGCGAGCCACCGCATATAAGCAAGATCTCACAATTGGTTCGCGCTGCGCCAAAAACGTACAGACATCAACTTTTTGACACAGAGGTGTGCTGTGGCGTCTGCAATCGTGTGGAGGGAAATGTGCGGCACCTTTCCGTATGGATTGTTGAGCTCATAAAGCTCGCAGGGGGACGGCGGCTTCACCCTCTCGTGGCACAGTGCCCTGTCTGCCAGCAGATGGTTCGCCTCCATGTCAATAAGGCTGGCCGTCGCCACGTGATCGCGCACGCGCGCGACTTATATGAAGGGGCTCGGTTCTCCGCCCACTATGCCGCCAAATTCAAATGTGTCGGCTCGGGCGGCCGTAAGTTGTTTGATCCCCGGCCGAACGAACACCAACGCTTCAAATTACCCAGTTCTCTGTTTAAAGAATAAAGTGCCTCGTGAACTATGAGGCCGTGGAGGATGGATGATTGTTATCGACACCCGCCGGTTGTCGACTTCATTCGCCACCTCCTCGCAACTGCCGCCAGTTCGCGAACGCGAAACTCTTGTTTTGACTGAGGCGTCTTCGGCGGTTTCAGCGCCGTGCCGAGTATGACTGGTAATGTCTTACAGACGCGCCATCGCCAGTATCGCCAAGCAATAAGGGCATCTTGCATGTGGGCTGGGCGAGAGCGACGCGGAATTTGAAGGCAACGGTCATCGCGCAAGCACGCCGAAGGTTATCCCTCTCTGGAAGCCTAACAGCCGGCCGCATGTTTTCGCCTTGCTTGGCCGTTCGAGAATAAGCTGTTGATGCTCATGTCTAAATCAGCGTGCGAGCGGCGCAGCCCATGTATCTTTCCCCGCAGGGCGGGTAAGAGTTTCAAATTGACTTTTCTAGTTGTCAGAGTAAATTGTCGAAGTGACAGCCTGAGCGGGTGTGCGGGGGCCGTCCGAAAAGTTTGATAGCGCGCGCGACTGCTTTAATCGAGCAGGCGCAGCGCGATTGCGTTCGAAAATGAAGCAATGGAGCGAAGAGATCTTCGCGATGAGCTCGCTTGCTTTCCTGAAAAACGCGGAACGCTCGGTAGCGGATAAAGCTTGGCATTCGCCAAATGATTCGGCTGACTCTACGGTCCCAAAAAGCCGTCCTGGTGACTATCCTGGTCCACGTCAGGGTGAACTAAACGTTACACCGACGAAGATTCTCATTCATGGCATCAACTACGCGCCAGAATTGATCGGTGTTGGGCGCTACACGCGGGACCTCGCCGAGTACCTGGCGACGCAGGGACATTCGGTCGAAGTTATAACAGCTCCGCCACATTATCCGGGATGGTGGGTGCGACCGCCTTATCGCTCGTACGCTTACGCACAGGAAAAATTGAATGGGGTCACGGTTCGGCGTTGCCCTTTGTTCCTTCACCGAAGTGGTAAAGGCATCTGGCGTTTGCTCATTCCGTTGAGCTTTGCCTTGGCTGCGACGCCAGTGGTCGTTTGGAGGATCATCCGGTCGAGACCTGACGTCGTATTGTGCATAGAACCGACATTATTTAGTGCGCCGGCGGCAGCCTTGGCAGCCAAAATCGTCGGCGCGCGGCGGATTCTCCACGTGCACGATCTGGAAGTTGATGCGGCATTTGCCGTCGGCCACCTTAGCGGCGGTCTCTTTAAGCGGATGGCGCTCTCCGTCGAACGCATAATCCTCCATCGCTTCAAAAGGATTGTGACGATCTCCGATCGGATGCGGGACCGTCTCCTAGAAAAACGACAGCTGGCTGATCGCGTGATGGTTATTCGAAACTGGGTGGATCTCTCTCGGATCAAGCTAGTTACCGGGCCTAACAGTTTTCGCAATGAGATTGGTTTGTCCGAATCAGATTTTATCGTGCTTTATGCTGGGCAGATTGGGGCCAAACAATCGCTCCATCTTGTGTTCGAGGCTGCCGAACAGCTCGCGGCGGTCAATGGGCTTCATTTTGTTATCGCTGGCGATGGTCCGCTGAAGGCGCGCTTCGTCGATCGATATGGAAATATGCCCAATGTTCATTTCTTGCCACTGCAGCCTGAAGAGCGGCTTTGCGAACTACTCAACATCGCCAATCTGCACATTTTGCCGCAAGATGGCGCGGCGGCAGATTTGGTGCTGCCGTCAAAGCTCGGAGGAATGCTGGCGAGCCGCCGTCCTATTCTCATTCAGGCGGAGGAAGGAACGGAACTTTATCGGCTGCTCAAGGGCGTCGTGAAAATAGTGCCTCCGGGAGACGTGGGCAGTTTGGTCGGCGGCATCATGGAGGCGCAGACCGGCGATCATGACATAAGCGGCTACGAAGCGGCTGCAGCACATTTTGCGCGGGATCAACTTCTTCCGCGCTTTCTCGAAATCCTCACAGCTGAGCGAGCGTCGGGGCGCGCTGCGCCGCTTCCGACGCAGGATGCCGACTACGAAGGTGAGGCCCTTGGTCTAGCCTTTGAGCCGCATCAGCTGATTGCGAGCAAGTAGAGACGAGATCGCAATTCCGATCAACGCCGACAATCCATCGATGGCGAAATCGCTTATCCGCGCGTGTCGCCCGGGGACGAAAAGCTGCAACAATTCAAGGCATGCTGTAAACGCGATCGCCGCAGCGGAAAGCAGGTAGTCGCTGCGCGGATAGCCAAGCGTGAAGGCGGATCCGGTTATGAAAAACATGGCGAAATGTTCAAGCCACGACGGAGCTCCTGTTACCAGGCGAAACTCCGGTGGAACGACGGTCAAGGCCACAGCCGCCGCCAGCAGGATCCAAGCCAACAGGCGAATGAGTTGTCGCAGAGACACAGCTATTTCGGCTTTCTGGCGGCTTCCGACAGGGCGTGACGTATCACTGGTCGGACCTCTCAGCCAGGATATCTTGTTGGTACTCTTAACGCCGGACGTCTTCGATTATCGGCGTTTGCAGGGTGCCGGGACAAGGTTTCGTTGGTGAGCACGCCGTAAAGGCGCCACCTTTTGCACGAGATGCGGGAGCAATGGTAGATCGTATCGCGTTGGTAACAGGGATCACCGGCCAAGATGGCGCGTACTTGGCGGACCTGTTGCTGAGCAAAGGTTACCGGGTCCATGGCATAAAGCGACGTTCGTCGTCGTTTAATACGGCCCGGATCGACCATTTGTATCAAGATCCACATGACCCGAGCGTCCGATTCTCGCTGCACTACGGTGATATGACAGACTCGACGAATCTCATTCGGATTATTCAAGAGGTGCAGCCGACTGAGATCTACAATCTTGCCGCTCAAAGTCATGTCCACGTCTCGTTCGAGACGCCTGAATATACGGCAAATGCCGATGCGCTCGGCACCTTGCGCCTGCTCGAGGCCATTCGCATCCTACGGCTGGAGAATGATGTGCGATTTTATCAGGCGTCAACGTCTGAGCTTTACGGAATCGCCCCAGAAGTTCCGCAACGCGAAACAACGCCATTTTCCCCGCGCTCGCCTTATGCGGCGGCCAAGCTCTACGCCTACTGGATCACCGTCAATTACCGGCAAGCCTATCGCATGCACGCCTCGAACGGCATCTTGTTCAATCACGAGGGACCGACCCGGGGCGAAACGTTCGTGACCAGGAAGATTACCCGCGCGGTTGCGGCCATCGAGCTGGGCCTGCAAAAAATGCTGTTTCTCGGCAATCTGGACGCCAGGCGCGATTGGGGCCACGCCCGCGACTATGTCGAAGGCATGTGGCTCATTCTTCAACAGCCGGAGCCCGACGATTATGTTCTAGCAACGGGAGAACAGCACTCGGTCAGAGAATTTGTCGAGAAGGCGTTCGCGCATGTCGGGCGGCAAATTGAATGGCGAGGATCGGGTCAAGCAGAACAGGGGATCGACGCGCGCGACGGTCGGGTCCTGGTCGAGGTTGACGCGCGATATTTTCGTCCCACCGAAGTGGATACGCTGATTGGTGATCCCAGCAAGGCGCGACAAAAGCTCGGTTGGCGCCATACGGTCTCATTTGATGACATGGTGCGCGAAATGGTCGAGACCGACTTGAACGCGATGCGTCGCTCCAGGGTACTTCGCGAAATCCATGACTAGCGCTCGCTCCTTTGCGCGGCGAGGGGTCAGCAAGCGAGGCGCAAACCCGGCTGGAATTGACCAATTGTTGAGCTTAATGTTTACAACCAAAGGAAGTGATTCGCATGATCGGCCCCAGAGACATTTTCGATTTACGCGGCAAGCGCGTCTTCGTTGCGGGACATGCCGGCATGGTCGGCTCGGCGATTGTTCGGCGTCTTGGCCGCGAATACTGCCACATTATTGTTGTTCCGCGACGGGAATGCGATTTGCGCCAATCGGAGGCGGTCGAGGGGTTCTTGTCACGCACCAAGCCCGACGCAGTTTTCATTGCCGCGGGCAAAGTCGGCGGCATCCGCGCCAACAGCACATTCCCTGCCGAGTTTATTGCCGACAATCTTGCCATCGCGCTCAATCTCATTCGCGCCGCCCACAGTACGGGGGTAAAGAAGCTGTTATATCTCGGGTCCTCCTGCATTTATCCGCGACTGGCGCCGCAGCCGCTGACGCCAGAGATGTTGCTGAGCGGGGCCCTGGAGCCGACTAACGAATGGTACGCCGTGGCCAAGATCGCGGGTATCAAACTCTGCCAGGCCTATCGCCGCCAATATAGCGATGACTTCATCGCGGTTATGCCCACCAATCTTTATGGGCCTGGCGATAATTACGACCCGGAAAACAGCCACGTTCCGGCGGCGCTGTTACGGCGCTTCCACGAGGCCAAGATGACCGGCGCGCCGAGCGTGACGGTTTGGGGGACCGGCTCGCCGCGGCGCGAATTCATGGCGGTCGATGACCTTGCCGACGCCTGCGTGTTTGTCATGAAACGCTATTCAAACTCTGAGTTCCTCAACGTCGGAACCGGCGAGGACATGAGCATCGCAGACTTCGCTCGATTGATTGCCGATGTCGTCGAGTATCAAGGCGAGATTCTCTTCGATCCGTCGCGGCCGGATGGTATGCCGCGCAAGCTGCTCGACGTTTCGCGTATCAACGCACTTGGTTGGCGAGCGACAATCCCGTTGCGCGAGGGACTGCATCGGATGTATGCCGACTTCCTGGCGCGATTTGTTGCGACCCGCGGCGAAGCGGAGAGACGCGTTTCGCTTTGAAGAGCTAAGAGGATGCTCGCGGTGGTGCCGGCCGCTGCATCAGGACATGCCGGTGTCATCTCATGGTTGCCACCAAGCCCAATGCCGCCGTGACTTGCTCCCACTGTGCGACCGAGATTGGGTTCGTCAAGCAGCCAGATTTGCCGGACGGGTTTTCGCTCGTCTGCTCCAAGTGCGCACGCCGAAAAATCTACCGGCTTTCCGACGTTCATGACCCGAAGGGTCAGAATTAAGATTTGTGAATAATGTCGACGGCTGATTGCGGATGCCATGGGTATCAAGGCGAGATTCACTTCGACCCATCACGGCCGGATGGTAAGCCGCGCCAGCTGCGCGACGTCTCGCCTATCGACGCGCTGGACCGGCCAGTGACAACCCTGTTGCGCGAGGGACTGCATCGGATGTATGCCGACGTCCTGCACGATTTGTTGCGACCGGCGCCGAAGCGGAGGACGCATTTCGCTTGAAAGAAGAGGCGCCGCTAGCTACAGGACCGATCAATTGGAATGCCCAATCTATCAGCAGACATCTCCAGGCTCTATGTGATCGGTGATATTCACGGCCGCTCCGATCTGCTTGATCGCATCGCGGCCGAAATAAAGCGAGATCTCGAGCAACGGCCCGATTCGCAATGCATGACGGTCACCCTGGGCGACTATGTTGATCGTGGACCCGACTCGCGTGGCGTGATCGAGCGGCTGATCCATAATCCATTTCCAACGCGTTATGTTGGGCTCAAAGGCAATCATGAGGAACTGTTTCTGTCGTTTCTGGCCGATCCGGCCGTTGGCCAACAATGGCGTGAGCTCGGCGGGCTCGAGACGCTGCATTCCTATGGCGTTGCGGTGGGTGCGCTGATGATGGGAAAAGGATTCGAAGAGGCGTCGCGCGCATTGCGCGATGCCGTTCCCGAGGACCATTTCCGCTTTTTGTCGTCGCTAAGAAATTCCCTGACCGTGGGCAATTATTTCCTCTGCCATGCTGGCGTGCGACCAAGCGTCGCTCTTGATCGGCAACGCGAGGAGGATCTGCTTTGGATCCGCGACGAGTTTCTCAACAGCAAAAACAGTTTCGGCAAGATCGTGGTCCATGGCCACACCCCGTCCGACCTGCCGCAAGTGCTGGCCAACCGCATCGACATTGATACCGGTGCCTACGCGACGGGCCGGTTGACCTGCCTGGTTGCTGATCAGGAGGGCCAGCGGTTTCTCGCGACGTAGTGAAAATCAGCGCTGCTTGGCGGCAAAAACGCCGGATCGAATGACTGCGGGCGTTACCAGCGTCTCGAGCGGATGGGGCGGTGTCAGGCAAAGAGCTACGCCAGAGGTCGCGCGATCCCGCCTGGCAGATGACCGCAATCGATCAGCGGCCGGTTGACAAAATGCAAAGCTTTTCATGTGAATAGTCCTAGTGTCGTGAAGACTTTGGCGGGCATGGACATTTGTCCTATGGTTGGTTCGAACTGTACAGGCCGGCAGCGATGATCAGCCGGTTCCGCGTACGCGATGTGTTCGCCTCGATTCTGCTGTGCTTGCTTGTTGCCGGTTGTGGCGGGTCAATGCCGCTAATTGGCGGCTCGACCGCGATTGAGGCGGCCGCGCCGCCGCAGCAACAGGCGATGTTGCCGCTAGCAGCTGGCGACAGAATCCGAGTTACCGTCTACGGCGAGGATCGAATATCCGGCGAATATCCAGTCGATCCTAATGGAATGATCTCGCTTCCGCTTGCGGGGACCATCAAGGCGGCGGGCCTGACCAAGCCCGAACTTGAGACCGCGCTCGCCGAAAAGCTGAAAGGAAGTTACCTACGGAATCCGAAAGTGACCGTCGATGTCGTGACTTTTCGGCCATTTTACGTGCTAGGTGAAGTTCAAAAGCCCGGCGAATATCCATTTCGCAGCGGTCTAAATGTGCTGAGCGCGATTGCCATCGCGGGGGGTGCGACCTACCGCGCCAATACCTCCAAGGTCTACATTCAGCGTTTTGGGTCGACTGCCCTCACCGAATATGCCCAATCCCCGACCGTTGCCGTCATGCCAGGCGACGTCGTGCGGGTGCCGGAGCGCTATTTTTAATGATGGTTAACAGAATTGTTCCGCCGCAACTGGAGGTCGCAGCCGAAAATTGTCGTTACGCCGCCTGCAGCATCGAGGTTGGTGGTTTCGTTGATACCCCTCATGCGTGCGTTCCGTGCGTCCAGTATACGCGAGATTGACTCATCGGCGTGAATAAATACTGATACTGCGGCTGCGCGTGTGGGGTACAAACTTGTTTGTTGGGGCTGACCCGTTTTGTGGCTGTTTGGCGGCTTATTTACGCCAGAGCCGCCGGGTATCCGGCTGCACTTGGCTTGCGGCGGTCGCGCTCACGGTCATGATGGCGAACACTGCGCAAGCGCAAACTAGCGCTGCCCCTCCGATTCCATCGGCGCAGATCTTCTATTCGAATATTCAACCCCTGACCGACATTGCGGCACAGGCGCAAAACGATCCGCGGCCGAGTTCTACCGATGGGGCGCTGCAAATCTATAATTGGCTGGTGTTTGGCAGCCTCGCGGTCGGCGGCGCTTACGACAGCAACGTCACCCTGTCACCGTCCAATCCAATTACCGCCTATGGTTTGCGGCTCACACCCAATGTCATCGCCGAGTATAACACCGGCATTCAGCGCACGTTTATTTATGGCACTGGAGATTTTCGCTACTACCCATCCCTCGACCGCACGCAAATCTGGAACTCGGCGGCGGGTATCGTTCATATCTGGGAAATCGAACGCGGTTTTACCTTCAGAGCGCAAGCCCAGATCGCGGAGGGTGAAAGTCCCTTGGGGTTTACCAATATCGGCAACAATGCTGTCGTTGCCATTGAGCCGGTGCAGGCGACTTCGCTATACGGCTCCACGTCGATCCAACGCGACATCGGCTTATTTTTTGGCGCCCTCGGGGGCAGCGTCACGCACCAAATTTTCAGTGATACGCAAACGGTAGACACCAATATCGCGGTACCCGAGAGTTACCGCGACGGCACCACTTCGACCCTGAGTGGGCGGCTCGGCTACAATGTATCGCCGGTGGTCTATGCGTTCGTCGAGCCGTCGTTCAATACCGCAAGCTACGATAATTCAAGCCTCAATTCGGACGGCTATCGTTTCGTCGCTGGTCTTGGCTCCGGCCGCATCGGGCTCGTCAATGGCGAGATCTACGGCGGCTTTATCAACCAGCACTTCGACGATCAATCGATCGCGCCGCTGACGGCGCCCGTCTATGGCGGACATTTGTCGTACTATCCGACCCGGTTTTTGACCCTGACGGCCTCGGTCGCCCAGGAGGTCGCCACCTCCGACTACAACACCCGCGCCTTCCTTCCCGGCAGTATTACCTACACAAACACCAGCTCGTTGAAGGCCAGCTGGGACGTCAACCGGTACATCACGCTCGCCGGAACCTTTCAATATAGTCATTGGGAGTATTTGGGCTCGACGCTGCTGCAAGATTATTGGACCACCAGCGCCGATTTTACTTACTGGTTTACCCCAAAGTTTGGACTTACTCTGGATTACTCACGTATTATTCTTGATTCCAACATTGTGGGCGGCAATTATGCGGATAATTTTGTTTCGGCAGGCGCAAAGACTCGCTTTTAGCTCAGTGGATAGCGGAATCGATGAGGCCGTTGAGGTGATCTCGTCAGCAAACCTGCGATTGGCGAGATCCAAGCCACCACGGATCGTATTGGCCTTTTAGAATCAAAAGGTTGACGTTAGGCGTTCGGCTCGATAAAAAGGTTGTACCCGCGAACGTTGTACGCGCGTAGGCTATCTAAATGATTGGGGTCGGGCACGTGCGCAGGACGGTGTCGTTACTGACTGCCGTAGCAATGCTCACAGCGAGCATGCCGCCGGTCCCCGTATTCGCGCAGGCCTTGCCGGCCGCCGTGGCGGTGAGGTCGATTAATCCTGTCGTGCTGCAGACTTTTCAGGCTTTCCCCAACGGCGGCCCGGCTCTTGCCGAGCGCATTCGGCTGCTGATCTTGCAGAACAATGATCTGGCCAGCGACGTCGCGCGCGCGATTACAACCAACGGGTTTTTGACGCCGGCGCAACGGGAAGCGGCGGCACAGGGCCTTGATGACGCGCTCAGGCGCTTGGGAGTAGGCGGGCAAAACCCCGAACCGGCAGCAGCCCCTCCAGATTCCGGAGATTCCGGCTTACTCGGCAACGCGCAGTGGTTGGCCTTCATCGCGGCGCTAGCGGCGGCCGGTGGCCTGGTCGCTTATGAGGCTACGCGACCCAAATCGTCGGCCGTGAGCCCCAACTGAGGCTGTGAATTCGCCCGCGGGAATAATCTGCTGCGGCTTGCCGCCCGCTGCCACGGCGGTGAGTTGACCATCAAAAATTCTTTTGCTGGGGTCGGTCGGACGGAGATCCGTGCGAATCAGCGCCCGTGAGCAGTCGATGCATGTGACCCGGCCAAGCGGTTTACCAACTGCGAGCCGCGATGCGGCGCCAGCGACGAATTCCATCTGTTTTTGGGCGGCAAATTTGGGGCTGGCGTGGGCACCATTCTGGCTTGGCAGCAATCGGCCGATCGCCTGGTACGTCAATGCGCTCTACTTCGGCGGCTTGGTGTTCTTGTTGGAAGCATCACGGCTGCTGTGGCCGCAGCCGCTGGCGGTGCCACTGCGGAAAATTGCCTTCCCCGCATTCGCTTTCCTCGGCATCAGTGTTTGGATTTTCCTGCAGGCTGTGACCTGGACCCCGATCCAACTGCACAATCCGATCTGGCAGTTGGAAAGCCAGGGGCTTGGCTTCAACATTCCGGGAAGTATCACCATCAATCGCCCCGAGACGGATATTGCGCTCGTCCGCTTGCTGACCGAGGGTGCTGTTTTCTGGCTTTATTTGCAGCTCTGCCGCTCGCCGCAGCGGGCCTACCGCAGCGTCCAAGTCGTCGCCGTCATTGGCGCCGTTTACGCCGTCTACGGCATTGTCGCGTTCTATGTCTTTCCGGGAACCGTGCTTTGGCTTGCCAAAACGGCCTATCTGGAGTCGGTCACCTCGACCTTCATCAATCGCAATTCCTACGCGACCTATGCGGGCTTGGGCCTTCTTTGCGCACTTGGTGTCGGGTTGAGCGAATACGTCCGCGGTGCGGCTCAAGCCGCTAATTCACTCGTTCGACAGGGGGCCGCGTTTGTCGCCGCCACCGCGGGTCCTGCCGGTGCCTGGGTCGCGGTCGCATTCGTGCTCGCCATGGCGCTTGTCCTGACCGGCTCGCGCGGCGGAATTCTGGCCACTATCACGGGTACGCTGGCGTTCGCCGTTCTGGTGCTGATGCGTGGCCGCGGCGTCCGCGCCGGGCTTGCCGTGTTGATCGGCTTGGTGACGGTCGGCATCGCTATTTTCACCTTCGGCGACCTCTTGGCCACCAGGTTGTTGCAGCTCGGCTTTGATGCGACCGACCGGCTTGCCGTCTATCGATTAACGCTCCTGTCGATTTTTGACTCGCCGTGGACCGGTTTCGGCTACGGCACCTTCCGGACGGTGTTCCCGATGTACCGGGATTCAAGCGTCGGCCCGGTCGGGATGTGGGACATGGCGCATAACACCTACCTCGAAATCATCCAGGGGCTCGGCATCCCGGCCGCGGCCTTGTTTTTCGCCATACTGTTCGGTCTGGTGGCGCGCTGCGCCATGGCGGCGTTGACCCGGCAGAGTTCCTCGACGGCGCCGCTGGTGGCGGCGAGCGCCACGGTGATTGTCGGGCTCCACGCTTTGGTCGATTTTAGCATGCAGATTCAAGCGGTGGCGTTGACGTGGACGGCTTTGTTGGGAGCCGGCGTCGCCCAATCCTGGTCGAGCCGGCAGCTTTCCTGAAGCGACCGGGGTTCCATGCGGCGGTGCGGTAATTGCCTTTCTTTTGCCGCCCCCACAATGCTAAGTTGCTGAGCCGTAAGGGATGAATCGGGGGTAGGGCGGAATGCACGGTCGTGTCGCGCGCTCGCAAGTTCCGGATCTTGTTCCGGCGGCGCAAGAATCCGACGCCATCGACCTGCGTCAGGTCCAGGATTTCTTCTTCCGCCGCTGGCAGGTGATCCTGGGGACGGCGGCCGTCGTCGCGGTCGTCACCTTTATGGTGCTGCTGGCGGTCACCCCGCGTTATACCGGTACCGCGCAGGTCCTGCTCGATCCGCAAAAAGACAAGCTCTTTGGCGCCGAGAGCATGATCTCCGAGCTGAGCCTCGAGACCGGCAACGTCGATAGCCAGATTTCGGTGATCCGCTCGACCAACCTGCTGCGTCGCGTCGTCGAGAAGACCCATCTGACCCAGGATGTTGAATTCGGCCTGCCGGCAGCCCCCGGCCTGTTTCGGCTGTTCACTTCTTGGTTCTCCGCTGAGCCGGCGGCCGAGCCCAAACCGGCGCCAACGGATACTGGAATTCCTCCGGATGTCCTGCGCGCCATCGGCCGCTTGCGCAAAGCACTGGACGTTGCGCGGGTGCAGCGCACCTATGTGATTTCGATTTCCGTGACATCGGAAGATCCGGCCAAGGCGGCCCGCCTCGCCAATGCGGTGGCCGATACCTACGTCGTCGACCAGCTTGATGCCCGCTATGACGCCGCCAAGCGTGCCTCGGTGTGGCTGGCCGAGCGCATGGAGGGCCTGCGCGACCAGGTTCGGCAATCCGAAGAAGCGGTCGGGACGTTTCGTCGCGAACACAACCTTCTGACCACGACCAGCGAAACCAAGTTGACGATATCCGAGCAACAGCTATCGGAACTCAACGCCAAGCTGGTAGCAGCGCGCGCCGAAACTGCGGAAAAACGCGCCAAATATGAGCAGGCGCAGCACGTGCAAAGTAGCGGCGGCAACGTTCAAGCCATTCCCGATGTCGTGCGCTCGACTGTGGTATCGCAGCTTCGCGCCCAACAGGCCGAATACGCCCGCAAGGCCGCCGACCTGGTGTCCCGCTACAGTGACAACCATCCGCAAGTGATCGACGCTCGCGCTGAGTTGCGCAACATCGAGCACAGCATTGCCGCCGAAGTTGGCCGCATTATCACCAACCTGAAGAACGACTACGACGTCGCCAAGGCAGGTGAAGATTCGCTGCAGCACAGTCTCAATCAAATGTCGGGGTCGAGCGGCCTCGACAATGATGTCGGCATCAAGCTGCGTGAGCTCGAGCGCATCAACGCCGCCAACAAGACGCTGTTCGAGAGTTTCCTGTCGCGGACCAAGATCACCCAGGAGCAGTCGACGTTCCAGGAGCGCGAGGCGCGGGTGATTTCGCCGGCCACCAAGCCTGGTGCTCCGTCTTACCCGCGCAAGCCTTTGGTGATGTCGCTCGCTTTGGTCGTCGGGCTTCTCGTCGGTATCGGCGGTTCGGTGGCGCTCGACATGCTCAATGCCGGTTTTAACACCCCGCGCCAGGTTGAAGAAAAACTCGGCGTCCCGGTATTGGCCTCAGTCCCGCTGCTGCGTGAGAGTGCCCGGCAGATCGATGGCAAGGCCGTCGATCCCGCGACTTATACTTTTGCAATGCCGCTGTCGCGCTTTGCCGAGGCCATTCGCGCCGCGCGCATGGGCGTGCAGATGTCGGATGTCGATCACCCCGCCAAGGTGGTGATGGTCACCTCCACCATTCCTCAGGAAGGAAAGTCGACGATCTGCATGAGTCTCGCCTTCTCGGCGCTGAAGGCGAACCAGCGTGTGGCGCTCATCGATGCCGATCTGCGCCACCCCTCGATAAGCCGGTTCTTCGGCCTGGAGAAGAAGCCCGGGCTGGTGGACTTCCTCACCGGCAGCGTCACCCTCGACAAGGCGCTGGTAAACAACCACGGCCTCACCATTATCCCGGCAGGATCGAAGTCGCAGAACCCGCCCGACCTGTTGGGTTCCGCGCGGATGGCGGGATTGGTCGAACAGCTGCGTGAGGCTTACGACTACGTGGTGATCGACACCCCGCCAGTCGGGCCGGTGATCGACGCCCGGGTGGCGATGCAGCTCGCCGACAAGGTCATCTATGTGGTGCGCTGGCAGTTGACCACGCGCGAGATCGTGGCGCAGACCCTGGAGACGCTCGATGCCGACCGCAAATTGGCCGGTATCATCTTCAATCTCGTCGACGAAACCAAGACGCCGCGCTACGGGCCCTATTCGTATTACGCCGGCTACTACTACAAGAAATATTATCAGGGTTGATGTGCGTGAAGGAAGGCGC
>Ga0181523_10003279_pt1 | contig 14844 bp, 11 predicted proteins | sample PEATcosm2014_Bin_43_FD_119752 | JGI IMG/M metagenome (GOLD analysis project Ga0181523, IMG submission 119752) | Peatland microbial communities from MTU Mesocosm Facility, Houghton, MI, USA - PEATcosm2014_Bin05_30_metaG | ecosystem: Environmental > Terrestrial > Soil > Wetlands > Peat | place...
ACCCGCACGTCATCAAACGCAAGATGCCCAAGTGGCACGTCAAACGTTCGTGGCATGCCGACTGGCTCCAGCCAACCGGGCCACCCACGGCAGCCATCCGTTCACCTTAACTGAACGGTATTGCGCTTAGCTGAGCAGTGGACCCTGAGCCGGGGTCGGGGAGCGCCGATCGGCGGTTTGGGGGTATCCCTATGGTGCCGGTAGGGGACGCTTTCACCCGTGTAATCGCGATATTGGGACGGACTGGGGGAATTGGTCGACCAGCAGTCCCGTCGTGCCACGATTTGCCGCCCGATCCAACGTCACCCTGAACGTCACCCTCCCTGGTCACACCCCATTTGCATGCGCGGTGATGAGAGACTCGACGGTGGTGACGGAAGGGGCGGAAGGAGACGCCGTCCAAACGGAGATTCAGGTCGAGGAGGCAACGGTGCAGCGAGTCTGCGAACATTCGGACCTGCCCCACTGAATGGCCGAGCCCTCCCGGATCGGCAGCTGTTGCCACACTTCAGGGGAATGAGCACCCTGGCCCGCATCGCTCGACTGGCTCGATCCAGCCAAGCGTCGCCGGTTCGTTCCGAGTCCAATCCGCGGCTCGCCCACGATCCCGCGTCACACCCCCTGAATACCTTGAACACGATTGCAAGGGGTCCCCCTTGCCGGGGAGAGGGAGTCGGTGTGGCCTGGATGCGGATGATGGGAGCGGACTCTGTCGCCTACCACCGCGAAACCATCATCGAACGCGGCGACGACTTCCCTGGGGCCGCCTTCGAGTACTACGCCTCGAGAGGCGAGACCCCGCTGCTCTGGGGAGGATCGGGTGCCGAATCCCTCGGCCTGATCGGCCCCGTCGACAACCCCTCCTACGACGCGATCTACGGACCCGGCGGGGCCCGTCATCCTGCGACCGGCGAGCGAATGGTCAGCGCCAGGCGCCCGGGCATGGAGCTGGTCATCGCCGCCCACAAGTCCGTCGCCGAACTCGGGGTGCTCGGTCGCGCAGAGGACATGCACGCCATCATGGACGCCGAGCGGGACGCCACGCTTCGCTACCTGGACGACCTGACCCGAGAGCGGGGCGGACGCCGTGGGGTAGCTGCCGTGCCTACGGCCACCACCGGACTGGTCTACGCCCACGCCCGCCACGCAACCACCCGGGCCGGCGATCCGGGGCCCCACGACCACGTGCTCATCGCCAACGTGATCGAAATGCTGGACGGAAAAGGCGGCACCAAGGCTCCCGACACCACCCTGTGGCGGGAACACCTCCACGCCGCCACCATGGTCGGCCGGGTCGCCTCGGCTGCCAAGGCGGTCCAACTCGGCTACGGCATCGAGGCCGATCCCGGTCCATCCGGCAAGCTCGGGCACTGGAAGATCTGTGGCATCCCCGACGCCGCCCTGGCCGTGCACTCCAAGCGCTCTGTCGAGATCCAGCGCGCCGTGGCCGAGAAGGGATTCTCCACCTACCAGGCCCGCCAGGTGGCGGCCCGAGAGACGAGGAAGCAGAAGCGCCACACTTCGGTCGAGGACCTGTTGCCGAGGTGGCGGGCTGAGCTGACCCGAGCCGGCTTTCCGCCCGATCAGTTGCTGGCCGACATCGAACGGGCCGGACTCGCCTACCACCGCCAGCACAACCAAGGGTTCGAGATCCTCGGCAATCGAGCGCTGACCGCGATAGCCGAGGACCTGTTGGGACCAAACGGGACGCTGTCTGCCCGCAAGGTGTTCGCCAAACGGGACGTCATCGTGGCCGTGGCCCCATCGGTCTTCGGGCTGCCGGCCGCCGAGTTGGACAAAGTCACGACCCGCGTCCTGCGTGACCCCGACGCCATCCCCCTGATCGGGGTGCCGAGAGCCTCCGAGCAGGCCTATGGCACAGCCCATGTCATCGCTACTGAGCTGGCCATCGAACAAGCAGTGGAGCGAGGCGTCGAGAACCGGGAGGCGGCCAGGGTCACCCCCGAGGTGGCAGCCGGGGCGGTGGGCCGCCAGAGCGCTGACCTGGGGTCTCCACTGACCCCCGGCCAGCAGGCGGCGGTGCTTGGGATCGCCACCTCGGGCCGGGGAGTGGAGTTGGTCGAAGGTGTGGCCGGGTCGGGCAAGACGACGGTCATGGCCGCCGTCCGGGATGCCTTCGAAACGGGCGGCTTCACCGTGGTGGGCACCTCGACCTCCGGCCAGGCGGCGAGGACCCTCGGCCGGGAAGCAGGACTGTCCGAGTCGCGGACGCTCGCTTCCCTGCGCTGGAGGCTCGAACACGACCGGATGCGGCTCACTCGCAGCCACGTCCTGGTGCTCGACGAGGCCGGGATGGCCGCCGATCGGGATGTCGCCTTCCTGCTCGACCAGGCCCGGCTGGCTGGATCCAAGGTGGTCATGGTCGGTGACGACCGCCAACTCGGTGCCGTGTCGGTCGGCGGGGCCATGGGAGCCCTGGTCGAGCGCCACGGCGGGATCGTGCACACCCTCGACCAGAACGTCCGACAGCGCACCGAGGCCGAACGGGAGGCCCTGGCCGAACTGCGGGCCGGCAACGTCTCCCGGGCCGTCGGCTTCTACCTCGACCACGGACGTGTCATCTGCGAGCGGACCCGCACCAAGGCGCTCGACACCCTGGTCGACCAGTGGGCCGCAGACACCCTTTCCGGCAAGGACGCCGCCATGTTCGCCTGGAGGCGGGCCAACGTGGCCGAGCTCAACCGCCTGGCCCGGGAACGCATGGCAGCCGAGGAACGACTCACCGGGCCCGAGCTGGTGGCCCCCGGGGGTGCCCACTATGCGGCCGGCGACCGGATCGTCACCCTGGCTCCGGCAGCAGGGGGACAGGTGGTCACCTCCGAGCGGGGCGTGGTCACGGCGGTCAACTTGGAGGAAGTGCGCATCGCCATCGAGATGGAGGACGGCAGGCGGTTCTGGTTCGAACAGGAAGAAATCGGACGGTCCCAGCTGGCCCATGGCTACGCCACCACGGTGCATCGGAGCCAAGGGGCCACCCACGACATCGCCCATGTCTTCGAAGACGGGGGTGGGCGGGAGTTGGCCTATGTGGCCATGAGCAGAGCCAGAGAGCACACCCAGCTCTACCTGGCCGCTGACGACCTCGACCAGGCCCGCGAGGACCTCTGTCGCAGTTGGGAGACCGAACGACGTTGGAAGTGGGCCATCGACACAGGTTCGGTCGGCTCGGACACGCCCGGAACGCCCGCCGAACGGATCGCGTCTCTCCGGCAACAAGCGCTTCAGGCGGAGCGGGATGCCCTGGCCACCGCCATCCCGAAGACCCTCACTTCCCAGCTCCGCCAGGTCGAATCCGACCTGAGGGCAGCCACAAGGAATCTGGACTGGCTGCAGAAGGAGCGCGGGCTGCGGTCAGACGGCGAGCTGGGCCGAGCCGCTGCCGAGCTGCTCTCGGCCAGGCAGGACGCCTTCCAGCGCGAGCGGATGGCTGCGAACAAGGACTATTCGAGAGCCGTCCGAAAGATTGGCCGCCGTGCTGCCCCAGCCGACAACCAGCGGGTCCAGATTGCAGAGGACAGGCTGGAGAAGTTGTACCGCCCTGAGGAACAGAAGCTGACCGGAGCCCTGGACCAGGCCACCCAGAAAGTCGAGGAGATCAGCCACGAAGTCTCCGATCGGGAGCGGTGGATGGACGACCACCTCCACGCGCCTGCCCACCTTGCCGAATTGGGTGCGAAGCTCCGGGAGGTCAAACATGAGAACGACCACGAGCGCTGGACCGTCGAAGGAGAGCTGAACCCCCGACCGGAAGCGGTTCCGGTCGCCGCCTTCAGCTGGGAACGAAACGACAGCCGCAGCATCGCCAACGACCGTGACTACGGCTTCGGGATGTGACCTCCTGCCTCGGACCATGCTGGCCTCGGTCCGGCTGTCGACTCTTAAGGATCTCCCACTGATCCGAATCCGCATCACCATCGACACCAGTGGCATATATCCATGATGACGCTCAGAGGATATACTGGACCCATGAGCAAGCACCTGGTCGACATCGACAACGACCTCCTCGCCGAAGCCACGTCCATCCTCGGGGCGTCGACGATGAAGGAGGCCGTCAACCGCTCCCTCGAGTCGGTGGTGTTGGCTGCTCGCCGTCGCAGCCATGCCGACCGTCTGGAGGCGATGGCCGGACTCGACCTGGATGACCCCTCGGTGATGTCCGGCGCGTGGCGCTGAACGCGCGGTATCTGGCCGACAAGAGCGCGCTCGCCCGCTTTCCCCATCCGGTCGTCGAGGCACGACTCCGACCGCTCCTGGAGGACGGCCTGATCGCCACCTGTGCCATCGTCGACCTGGAGGTGCTGTTCTCCAGCCGGAGGCTTGCCGACTACGAGGCGGTGCTCCTGGAGCGTCGCAGCCTCGACAGCGCCCCGATCACTCCAGAGGTGCTGGACCTCGCCATTGACCTCCAACACGAGCTGGCCAAGCGCGGACAGCACCGGTTGGCCATCCCCGACCTGATCATCTCGGCGGCCGCCCGGTCGGCCGGACTCGTCGTCCTGCACTATGACGCCGACTTCGAACGGGTCGGGGCCGTCGGCGGTGCCGAACACGAGTGGGTCGCTCCCCGGGGCAGCCTCTGATCCGGCACCTCCCCGGATCGAAACGTCGGCCCGTTGCCAGGAAGCGCGGCGGAGCCCCGCACCGCCTCTACCAGGGAGGGTGACGTTGACGACGCTTCCAAGGTGACGTTCGGGGTGACGTTCAGGGCCGGTCGCAGGCCAACGTCACCTTTCCGCTCGGACCTTCGGAGAGTCGAGGGTGACGTCGGGGGTGACATCGATCCGGAGGATGGGTTGGGACCACGGCGCACCGCCTGGCACCGATCACGACCGGAGGATCACCATGCGCAACAACCCGACCTTGAAGTCGCCGAAGCCGCTACTCAGCGTCGAGGAAGCCGCCGTCCTGTTGGGGGAGACCCGATCCACGCTCTACCGGTCCATCAAGGCCGGCACCTTCCCACTCCCCATCTTCAGGATCGGCCAGAGGATCCGCATCCCCCGCAGATCAGTCGAACGCCTGCTCGCCGGACTTCCGCTCACCCCGCCCGAGGACGCAAGCGTGACTCTCTCCCATCCGAGCATGTGGTCGAGGAATCAGCTCGATGCTGCAGGAGCTCCGGATCCGGTAGCGCCCGAGGAAAGCATCTTCCCTACGTGAGCGGCGGCTCGCCGGTCCTCCTCGGGCACGGAGTCGGTGTAGTGCCGGGCCATCTTGACGGTCGACCAACCGAGTCTGGTCTGCTTCTGCGCCTCGGAGATCACCGGATCGAGCGCAGTGGCGTGGAAGTGGCGCAACGAGTGCATGTGCACGTCAGCTGCCACCTTTGCCTTCGACCGCACCGTGGCGAAGGTGTGGCTCATCGCATCAGGGTGAGGTGGGATCAGCCCACCGGGCTCGGAGGAGAACAGAAAGGACTGGGGATTGAGGGTCAATCCGCATGCCATCGCCAACGAACGCTGTGCAAGCTGCAGCCGCCTGAGGATCGAGCCGGTGTCGGAGTCGATGGCCACGGTTCGGATACTGGCCCGGGTCTTCGGCGATTTCAGGATGGCGCCGCCCTTGGCCGCCACCACGCTCTGGCTGATCCGCACGGTCCCGGCGGAGAGGTCGACGTCGTTCCAGCGCAGGGCGCAGACCTCACCCCTCCGCATTCCGGTCGCTGCCACCAATCGAAGCACCGCCGCGAAGCTCGGATCGAACGTGTCGGCCGTGGCGATGAGCGTGCGCACCTCGTCGAGGCTCGGAGCCCGCACTTCGTCCCGCTCGTCCAGTGCCCAGGTGGGCAGCTCCGTGTCGGCGATCGGATTGGGCAGCGTGCCACCGCTCCACTTTCGGGCGAGCCGGCAAGCCCGATGCATCAGGGCCCGGATCTGACGGACGCTCGCCTCCGCCAGCCCGTCGGCCTTCAGGCGACGGAAGTACTTCTCGACGTCGTAGGGGCTGAGGGTCGCCAGTCGCTCGTTCCCGATCGACCCGTGCACGTGCTTCATCCACATGTTCTCGTAGCGTCGGACGGTCGACGGGGAGAGGTCCTCCCAGCCGTTGTCCTTCCATCCCTGGATGGCATCGTTGATCGTGGTTTGCACGTTCCAGCGGGGTGCCTCGACGACCGGTGGTGGGACCGGCTCGTCCTCCACCGCCGCGACCAGTCGGGACAGCTCGCGCTCGGCGGCCCGCTTCCCGCCACGAAACGTCTGGTAGCCGTGACGCACTTTGCCGTTGGCATCGCGGCCGAGGAACACCCGCAGTTCCCACACGTTCGGCTGCCGTTCACGCATGCTTCCGGGCACGTGCCCCTCCAGACCCTCTCCCAATTGTTGGGCAAGATGTTGGGTTTTAGGCTATCTGGAGGGTGTGACGAGGGCAAAAACCGCCTCTGAACTGGTGGGCCGTGCGAGTCTCGATCTCGCCACCTTGGGATTAAAAGTCCCCTGCTCTACCGGATGAGCTAACGGCCCGCCGAGGAGCGTATCGGCTCTGCCCACCACGCTCGGAGCATCGGTACTGTCGGGAGGACGTCCCTTTCCCCAGCCGACGGCAAGGAGAGCCCCACCGTGTCCGTGCTCGACAATCCAGTGTGGTCGGCTCTCACCGGACCACAGCGGGCACTCGGCACGGCCACATCCCTGGCCGCCCGGTTCTGTCCCGAGGTCTCGCCTTTCGGTGGGTTTGCCGACGCCCCCACCCGGACGCACTGGGACGACCTGGCCGAGCTGGCCGGTCCGGGCCGCGTCGTGGGGCTGATCGGATTCGGTGACGGCATGGAGCAGCCACCACCCGGTTGGGCGATCACAAGGGAGATCACCGGCGTCCAGATGGTGGGGAACCGGGTCGGTCCTGAACCGACTCGGTTCGGTCCGGCAGGTTCCCTTCCGGCCGACCGGCCGATGGACGCCCCGGTGAGCCTCGGAGGCGACGATGTCCCCGACATGCTCGCCTTGGTGGCGGAGGCCCAACCCGGACCGTTCCTTCCCCGTACCGTCGAGTTCGGCGGCTACCTCGGGATCCGCCGCGAGGGGCGACTGGTGGCCATGGCAGGCGAGCGCCTCCGTCCGCAGGGCTATGCGGAGATCAGCGCAGTGGCCACTGATCAGGGCCATCGCCGCCAGGGGCTGGCCGATTTGCTGATCCGGGCAGTGGCCGCCGGCATCGTCGGTCGCGGCGAGGTCCCCTTCCTCCATGCCTCGGCCACCAACACCGGCGCCATCCGCCTCTACGAGGCGATGGGATTCACAATGCGGCGGACGGTGACCATCCAGGTGGTCGCCACCCCCGGCCGCGGATAGGCGCGCACTGGCGATTCACCCGTTCGCTGTTCGCTGTTCGCTGTTCGCCGTTCACCGTTCGCTGTTCGCCGTTCGCTGTTCGCCGTTCGCTGTGACGTCAGCCGGCGCTACCCCGGTTCGGCGAGATCACCACGGCAGATGGCTGGTTGCCGACGGTCACCCGCCCGATCACCGAGCCGCTGACCAGGTTGACGTGCACCAGTGTGCCGTCTACCCCGCACACCCATGCGGTCGCTCCCCCCGGGGCGATGGCAAGTGCCTCGGCGATCGTCCCAACGGGGATGGGTGCCCGCGGCTGGCGCGTCTGCAGATCGATCGGGGTGATGCCGCCCCCCCCGCTCACGTAGGCGGTGCTCGACGACGGGAGGCCGGCGATGCCGGTCGGATTGCTTCCGACAGCGATCGCCGGTTCCGGCGCCATGGTCGCGAGGTTGATGGGCAGTACCACACTGGTCTGGAAGTCGGCCACCAGCGCAGTGGTGCCGTTGGGCGTGATGAAGAGCGCCTCGGGCTCTGCACCGGCCGATGCCGGTGAGCCCGCGACCAGGGTCGACAGATCGATGGGGGACACGCTCCCGTCCTGGTAGTTGGCCACCAGTGCCAGGTTGCCCGCGGGTGCGACTGCAATGGCCACGGGCTGCCTGCCCACCGCAAGTGGGCGCCCGGGGCGCAGCGACGGGAGCGCGACCGGCGTCACGGTGTTGGCCCCGAAGTTGGCCACCAGCGCGAGTGCGCCGTTCGGCGTGACGGCCACGGCATCCGGTTCGAGTCCCACGGTGGTCCGTTTGACCACCTTGCCCGAGGCGACGTCGATCTCGCTGAGGGTGTTGTCGCCCCTGTTGGTCACCAACACGTCGTTCCCGTCCGGGGTGACGGCCAGGGCAGCCGGCAGGGTGCCGGTGACGATCGGCTTCTGCACCGTGGACGTCACCGTGTTGACCACGGCCACCGTGTTCCCCGGATTGGCCACGCTGGCCCCGGTGGCCACGTAGGCGGTGGGTGTCGACGGCGTCGCCGCCGGAGAACCGGAAGTGCAACCGGCCGCCATGGCGACCGCTCCGGTGACAACCAGGGCCGCCAGGACGCGGCGGACCCCGCCTCCCTCGGCCGCGCTCCGGTCGGGAGCGCGATGCGAGCTCGACGGGGTAGGTGCCATGGTTGTCGCCACGGGGTTCGCCACTGATCTGGTCGGAGGGCGCCGGAGCATCGGCTGATCGTAGGTCGCCCCCGCCCCCGCCGCCGCCCTAGCCGCGTGGTCGTCACTCCTTTCGAGTAGTCGGCACCCCTACGGGGGAGCGACCCTCCCTGGGAGTACGCTCCCCCCATGGAGACCGAGTGGGCCACCGAGGATCAGGTGGGTGTAGTGGATGGGAGGTGGTCGGGTCCGGACGCCGCCGGCCGACCGGACCCGACGGCAGTCGAGGAACGCCAAGTTGCCGTGCACCCCGGCCCGCCGGCGCACGGCGGGCCCGAGGCGCCCGAGGCGCTCGTCGACGTCGTCGACCGGCTGCTCGACGACGTGGAACGGGCCCTGTCCAGGCTGGACGACGGAACCTATGGCCGATGCGGGGCCTGCGGAGCGGACATCGAGGACTCCCGGCTGGCCGAGGAGCCCACGACGCAGACCTGTGCCGCCTGCGCGTCGCCGGAAGGCGACTGAACGAGCGGCCGAGTTACTTCTCGGTCTCCAACTGACCAAGAGCAGCCCCGAAACGGGGAGTTCATCCCCATAAAGGCCTCTGGCCAGGACTTTTCTCGTTGAGAGAAGTTGGCTGTCCTAGGACACTGACGAAGTCTTGCGGACTTCTCGCGGACCGTGTGAGGACTGCTCACCGTCCTTCCAGACGACTCTGACGGCCCCCCAGGGCTGTCCCAGAGGTCCGAAGGGGTTCACCGGTAACCCACACACACTGCCCACAAGGCGTGATCGCCGTCACGGACGATCAGGGGCGGATGCTCCACTGGTGAGGTCGCCAGCAGGCTCGACACCCGTCATGACGACCACCCACCGGCAGTATGCGGAGGTCTTTTCGCCGATGCCCGGTCAGCGCTTTTGGATCGTCCACAGTGCCGTCCCCGGTGCCCAGGGAAACCCACAGACTGCTCCCTGCCCGTAGGCCACCGAGGGATCTTGACGGACCGAAGCGGCAGGCCGCACCAGGCGGAAGCCTGTATCGACCACGCCGGCGACTTTTCCGACCGGGAATCCGTCAAGCCACCGACCGAAGCACGCCGCCGCAGTGAAGGCACCCCATGACGGTCGACCAAAGCTCCGGAGGCCGTGTCGCTCGGAGAATTGGGCCACAGGCGATGATGGTCCCGATGGTCAGCGACACCCACGCCAATGCCGGACACCTCGTCCCGACTGTACTGACCCGCTCAGTAATCCGGCCATGATGCGTCCCGTCACGACGTGGCGGGCGACTGCTTCGGCATGGTCTGGGTGGCCGGGATGGAGAGGGGGGGCGGCGGGTCAAGCAACGAGACGATGTTCTGATTGTCCGGACAGACCGCATCGAGGGCGGCCGAGTTGATGGCGGTGGGGGGCAGGTTCGGTGGGCTGGCGTCGGGCCGGTTGATGTCGAGCGTGGTGGTGAGGTCTCCCACCGTCGATCGGCGCCACTGGCTGATGTTGGGGATGGAGATCCCGAACCGCTTCTCCAGAAAGAGCAGCATGGACGTGTGGTCGAAGACATCTGAGTTCACGGAGCCACCGCGTGAGAACGGCGAGAGGACCAGGGCCGGGACACGCAACCCGAGCCCGATGGGCCCCCGTATCCCACCGGTCTCAGCCGGCAGGGTGGCGGCGGTGAGGAATTCACCGGGCGTGCCCACGGGGGCCACGGGCGGGGGGACGTGATCGAAGAACCCGCCGTTCTCGTCGTATGAGACGAACAAGACGGTCTTGGCCCAGACCTTGGGAACCGAGACGAGCGCGCTGAGGACCTGGTCGATGAACCACTCCCCGTTGTTCGGGGCGGCCGAGGGGTGGTCGGAGTCGACTACAGGGGGAAGGATCCAGCTCACCGATGGCAACGTGCCGCTGTGGATGTCGGCTCCGAACTCGTCCGGCCACCGGGGCAGGAAGGCCCGCTTGTAGAGGTCGGTCCCTTCCTTGAGGAACTGGCTGAAGTAGAGCAGAGCGTTGAAGCCAAGGTACAGGTTGATCTTCTCCAGCGGCCCCACCGACGTGTCCGCGGGCTGGTACACCTTCCAGCTGATGTTCTTCTCGGACAGGGCCTCGGGCGCGGTGAACCAGTCGCAGCTCCCGACGGCGGCCGGGGCCTGCATTGCGGTAGGGGTGGATACGATCGGCCCGCCGTTCTTGCCGTCGGGGTCGAGCATGCCCGACAGGTAGTAGAGCCGGTTGGGCATCGTCGGGCCCAAGACCGAGCCGTAGAAGGCATCGCACAGCGTGTAGGCGTTGGCCAGGGCCCAGCGGAAGGGGAGGTCTGCCTGCGTCATATACGCCATGACCAACGGGCCCTGGTCCGGACCGTCGAACGCCGGCTCCGAGTGTGTCGCCACGAAGCGGTCCATGGCGCCCATGTTCCAGCTCTCGTGCTGGGAGATCCACCCGTGGTCGGGTTTGGAATTGTCGCCCGCGCACTGGGCCGAGACGGTCGCCGGGTCGAGCCGGTAGGGCAGGAGCTGCCCGGCCGGCACGTGGCCCGCTGGTGCAGTGGCCCAGGCCTGGCTGAACGGCCCCAGGCTCCCGGAAGGATGATCGTCGAACCCCTTGGCATCCGGGTAGGTGCCGAAGTAGTGGTCGAACGACCGGTTCTCCATCATCAAGAAGACCACGTGCTCGATGGCGTCGAGATCGTTGCCGGCGGGACGGACCGCCGTGGAGCGGCTGATCGTCGCGCTGCCCCCGCATGCCTGCAATAGCCCGCCCAGGCCCAGGGCCAGGCCACCGCCCAGCACGCCCCGCCGACTAAGGGAGGTCCTGTCGGCGAACTCATCACCTTCCATCGGCTGCCGTCTCCTCTCGCGTACGTCGGACCAGCGTTCCCCGCACGTGTGGTGCACTGTATCCAGGACTGCGGCACCGGCTGACTGGAGCGATGTACCCCTGATCGCACCGGTCGATCAGACGAAACGAGTGGCCATGCTCGCGCCAGCAAGCTTGTCTTGGATCGTGCCAGGCATGGCGCGCCCACCCTGCGGTAACGGATACCCGTTCACTCCCGCGATAGTGCAGGGGTGGAGAACCTCTCATTCTCAGATTCCATCGTCATCGGTCGTCCCCCAGCGTTCATCTACGACATGGTCTCCGACGTGACCCGGATGGGCGAGTGGAGCCCTGTGTGCAAAGCATGCTGGTGGGACGAGGGCGATGGCCCCAACGTTGGGGCGTGGTTCACGGGTCGCAACGAGACGCCCGAACGGACATGGGAGACCCGTTCCCAAGTTGTGGCGGCGGAACGCGGGCGAGAGTTCGCGTTCGTTGTCGGCGGGACCCGGGTCCGTTGGGGCTACACCTTTGCTCCCGTCACCGAAGGGACCCAGGTCACGGAGTCATGGGAGTTCCTCCCGGATGGAATCGCGAGATTCAAAGAGCGTTTCGGAGACCAGGCTCCCACCCAGATTGCCGATCGCACCGAGGCCGCCCGTCAGGGGATTCCGGTGACCCTTGCCGCGATCAAGAAGGTCGCTGAGGCGGAGTAACCGCGGTTCGAGACCACCTTGGGAGCTCTCATTGCAGCCGCCTCTCGGCATCTCAAGAGTGAGATCTCCCTCGAGCGGTCCGGGTGGTGCGTCATTCAGGTTGTAGCCCGAATGCAACTTCGCCCGATTGGGATCGCTATCGGTAGCCTGATTCGTCCCAAGTATGAGGGTCCGGCCCTTAAATGGCGGGGGTTGTCCCGTCAAAAGCGGGGTTGTCCCCATGCGGTGGGTTCCTTATGTTGAAAGACGTCCCACCGGTGGAAGGCCAATTCCGTGATGAGTCGCGTGCGTAGGGATCTGGACCGTTCGTCTGGCGGCGCAGCATGTTGCTGGCGGGCGGCAGTCAGTGTCGCTCTTTTCGTGGCAACAGTGGGGACGCTCGTGACGCTATCTCCGCCCGCCCGAGCGGCGGTGCTGGGTGGCACCCCTGTTCCGGTGGCCGGTGTTGACGCTTTCGGTATCGGCTCGGGCCAGCTCGGGAGCCCGGGCGGCCTGGTCGTGGACAGCAAGGGCGACGTGTTCGTAGCTGACCAGTCGAACAACCGCGTGCTGGAGTACAGCTTCAACTCGAGTACCGCCGCATACGCCAAGGTTGGAACGACGGTGGCCGGTGTTGGGGGACTGGGCTCGGGTTCCAACCAGCTGAACAGTCCGAGTGGGGTGGTCCTCGACGCGAAGGGTGACCTGTTCGCCGCCGACAGCGGCAACAATCGAGTGCTGGAGTATGCAATCAATCCCACTACGGGCTCCTACTCCTCAACGGGGACGACTGTGGCGGGCGTGGGGGGGAAGGGATCGGGGTCCAATCAGCTGAGCAGTCCGAGTGCGATGTCCCTGGACGCCAAGGGGGACCTGTTCGTGGCCGACGGTGGCAACAATCGAGTGCTGGAGTATGACCTCAACGCTGTCTCCGGCACCTACACCTCGATCGGCGTGACAGTGGCCGGCTCAGGGGGAGCGGGCTCGGGGCCCACCCAACTCGAGAGCCCGAGTGGGGTGGCCTTGGACGCCAAGGGGGACCTGTTCGTCGCCGACAGCTTCAACGGCCGGGTGGTGGAGTACGTCTACAACTCGTCCACGGGCGCCTACGCTTCCGCAGCGACGGCGGTGGCCACACTGCCAAATCTTGCTCAATCAGTCGCTTTCGATGCCAATGGTGACCTGTTCGTCTCCTACGGCTACCTCGGCTACAACGAGGTTCTGGAATACGCCTACAACTCGGCGACCGGCACATTCGCCAGCGCTGGGGTCGAGGTGGACCCCGCCGCCATGGTCGGGCCGACTGGGATCGCCTTCGACTCCCACGGCAATCTGTTCGTCATCGAGACCGCACAGACCTCAAACCCCAATCAAACAGTGTGGGACATGGTTTTGGAGCTCTCCTACACAGCGTCCACCGGCACGTACGCTCCCCAGGGCACGGTGCTGGGCCAACAGGGGCGGGTCAACGCCGGAATCAGCGCCATGGCCGTCGACGGTCAAGGGGATCTCTTTGTCTCGGATACGATCAACAACACCGGGGTCAACGAGTTTCACGTCGATCCCGCCACTGGTGCCTACTCCCCGCTCGGTACGTTCATTGGTGCTGGTTCCACCGGACTGGCCGTAGACAGTGCCGGTGATGTGTTCATCGCCAATCCGGGGAACGCCGTCGGGGTCCTGGAGTACGCCTACAACCCGACCACGGGTTCCTATCCGGCCGCCGGCATGGCCGTGCCCGGTGCCACCCAGTTGTCACAGCTCGTCGCTGGTTCTCTCGCGATCGACAAGAATAACGATCTGTTCGTCGCCGACGGCAGCCAGGTGCTCGAGTTCGCCTACGACGCGACCACCGGCACCTACGCGGCCACTGGCACGACCGTTGCCGGGGTGGGCGGTACGGGTGCCGGGGCCAGCCAGCTGGCCGGCGTGGGCGGCGTGGCGCTGGATGCCAATGGCGACCTGTTCGTCTCCGACCCTCCCAACCACCGGATACAGGAGTACCTGGTGAACTTCACGACCGGCGTATATGCGGCCAACGGCATCACCGCGGCCGGTACGGGCGGGAGCGGTGACGGCCTCAACCAGCTGTCCGCGCCCGCCGGCACACTGGGCGGCGTCGGCGGAATCGCCGTCGACCAGAACGGTGATCTCTTCGCCAACGACACGGGCAACTTTCGGGTCATGGAATACACCGGGAACCCGAGCACCGCTACCTATTCGGCCAGCGGCACCGTGGTCCATAGCGAGCCCGCAGACAACTGGCCCGAGCAGGGAGGCGTCGCTGTCGATGCCCATGGCGACCTCTTCTTCGACAGCAATCTCACCAGCGCCGTTGTCTACGAGCTACCGGCAGCCAGCACTCCACCGCCGCCCGTCCCGGTGGTGACTGGGATCACCCCGGCCAGCGGACCAGCGGCCGGAGGTACAACGGTCACCCTCACCGGTTCCAACCTGACCGGTGGCAGCGTGGTCTTCGGGTCGACGGCCGCCACCAACGTGACCTGCACTGCGAGCTCGTGCACGGCCACCTCGCCGGCCGGCACCGGCACGGTCAACGTGACCGTCACCACCAGTGGCGGGACCAGCGCCGCCGAGCAGTTCACCTACCAGTCCGCACCGCCGCCCGCCCCGGTGGTGACTGGGATCACCCCGGCCAGCGGCCCGGCCGCCGGAGGTACAACGGTCACCGTCACCGGTTCCAACCTGACCGGTGGCAAAGTGACCTTCGGGTCCAAGGCCGCCACCAACGTCACCTGCACTGCGAGCTCGTGCACGGCCACCTCGCCGGCCGGCACCGGCACGGTCAACGTGACCGTCACCACCAGTGGCGGGACCAGCGCCGCCGAGCAGTTCACCTACCAGGCCGCACCGCCGCCCACCC
>Ga0181523_10003280_pt1 | contig 14841 bp, 12 predicted proteins | sample PEATcosm2014_Bin_43_FD_119752 | JGI IMG/M metagenome (GOLD analysis project Ga0181523, IMG submission 119752) | Peatland microbial communities from MTU Mesocosm Facility, Houghton, MI, USA - PEATcosm2014_Bin05_30_metaG | ecosystem: Environmental > Terrestrial > Soil > Wetlands > Peat | place...
CTTCTCCTTCAGAATGCTCCTCGGCTGGTAAAGCGGAAGCGGGCTCTGGTGGAGACCAACCCGCCGAGGAATAGCCAGTCGGAGACTCATCGGGACGATGGTCCGGGGAGCCGGCTTCGGTCGGTTCCCCGTTAAGCTGAAAGCCTACATCGTATCGAAAGATCTCCTCATGCCTGAAAAAACTCATCGTCGCTCCCTGCGAAGTTGTGGTGGTGTTCGCTGCCTGTTCAAACTCCTCCGGTGGCCGGTAGCCTAGAGCCGAATGTAGCCGTTGGCGATTGTAGTACTGCTCGATGAAAGCTTCGAGGTTGGTGCGCAAGTGATCCAGATCGCGATACTCATGGGCGTAGATCTCTTCTCGCTTGAGCGTTTTCAGGAAGCTCTCGCAACTGGCATTGTCGTAGGGATTCGCCGGCCGGCTCATGCTCGGAATCATCCCGTGCTGGTTCAAGATTCTCACGTAGTCAGCGGAGGCGTACTGCACTCCGCGGTCGGAGTGATGCACCAGGCCCGACAGTGGCTTGCGCTCCGCAATCGCTTTCTCCAACGCCGCAATCGCCAACCGGGCCGCCAGCGTTCGCTCCGATTCCCAGCCCACCACCTTGCGGGAGTAGGCATCGAGAATCACGGCCAGGTAGACAAACTCCCGCTGCAACCGAATGTACGTGATGTCGGCCACCCACAGCTGGTTGACCCCGGTCAGCTTCATCCGGCTGGCGAGATTGAGGTAAACCTCTAACCGGTGTTGCGAATCCGTGGTGACCACGAAGGCACGCGGCTGCACCGCCAGTAAGTTATCCTGGCGCATGATGCCAGCCACGCGCTTGTGGTTCACCACCATCCCGCGCCGTCGCAGTTCGGCCGCAATTCTGCGGTAGCCATAGCGCCGCCGGTGCTCGACGGCGATCTGCTGAATCGCTGACCGCACTTCCATATCCTCTTCCCCCGGCATTTGTTCCTGCAGGGAACGATAGAAGCCGGCCCGGCTGACCCCCGTCAGCCGACACATCTGCTCGATACTCAGGCCGCCTTGCATCGGCATCAGTTCTCGAATCTGCTCGTAGATGCCGTCTCGCCAGACTTGCTTCTGTTCTGGCGTCGAGCCTCGATTTTTTGCAAGGCACCTTTGAAAAAATCCACCTCCAGGGTCTTGTCGGCCACCAGTCGCTTCAATTGCGTAACTTGTTGCCGCAGTTCCCGTTCCCGCAAGTTCGCCGGTGGCCCTTCACCGTCTTCCATCGGCTCCAACTGATCACGCCATTTGTAGAGCAGTCGCCGGTGTACGCCGAGTTCCTTGGAGAGCGCGACGATATTGTCGCAACTCTTCAACCGCTCGACTGCCATCCTGCGGAAAGCCCTGGGGTATCGACCTATTGCTCGTTTTTTCGCCACTCGCAGTTCCTTTCCCTGCTAAGTGTGCCAATTACGAGTGTCTCAATGGGAGGGTTCAGTCCACTCTCTCCCCACGCACCCCTGATTTGCTTTCAGCAAATTGCGCTGCAGGTCATTGCTGTGGCGTGATCTCCCAGACGACACCGCAACCATAAGGAGCGCATCCTGTGCCGCCTTGCGACGCCGTGCCGTATAGCTTGCCGTTAGCATCGATCGCCACGCTACCATACGGCATTGCCCCGTCGCTGCCGCCAGTAAAGTCGTGCAGCGAGGTGTACGTCCAACTGTTGCCTGAGGGTGTCAGCTCGAAGACGTTACCGTACCCGTAAGCGCCCTCGCTACATGTTGTGCCGTAGACATTACCTGCACCGTCCATGACGAGAGTGCCATTCGGCCCACCGCATCCGTGGGCACCGGTGTTAAAGCTGTAAAGGGTTTTCAGTGCCCAACTGCCGTTCGACGGCGTCAGCTCGAAAACCGTACCGCCGCCATTCCTGCCGCCGCCAACAGTGGCGCCATAGAGGTTGCCCGACGGGTCAAATATCAGGCCAGCGTAGGGAGCAGCTCCGTCGTTTCCGTCCTGAAAAGTGTAGAGAATATTCTCTCTCCAGCCGCCGTTGGCGGGCACCAATTGGAAAACAGTGCCGTAGCCACTAGAGCCGCCGGCTAGTGTGGTGCCATAGAGGTTGCCCATGTTGTCGAAAATCACGCCCGCAAGGGGGTACTGGCCATCGCTCCCCGAGAAACTGTAAGCTGTGCTCTCCGTCCAGCCACCATTGAAAAACGTCAGTTCATAGACAGCGCCGTCATCGCGCTCACCGCCAGAGCGTACCGTTCCGTAGAGATTGCCGGCCTGGTCGACAGTTACCTCACTGTAGGGATAAGATCCATTTGCCTCGTTGAAGCTTTGGAGCACCGTCTCCATCCAAGGGCATAGCGCGGTTTTGCAAGCTGCTGGCGGCGGCTTCAAGTTGAATACCGTACCCACTCCTTCGGGAGGTGCTCCGCCACCACTCGTCGTTGTTCCATAGAGGCTTCCATCTGGACCGATGATTACCCCGGCTTCGGGAGAAGCACCGTCGTTGCCGCCGGCAAAGCTGTACAGCGGACGAAACAGAAAGCCGGAATTCGTATGCTTGAGCTCAAACACCATTCCGTACCCACTACCGCCATTCCTGGTAGTCCCGTAAAGGTTGCCGACCTGGTCAATGGTCAGACCGGCATACGGATTGGCTCCGTCCCGAGGCACTCCGGTGAAGTTGTGAATTACGCTGAAGGTCTGCGCTTGTGCCGATGACCCTAGGACTGTCAAAGCAAGCGCAATCAAGATCGTGACGGCGTTACGGAAGCTGCGCATGGGACGCTCCTCTCTGCGCAAGAGCTTATGGAGAGCATTCTCCGCTACAAAGTGCAAATTTTCAAATCCACAGTTGGGGCTGAGGAGTCCCATCAAAATAAGCGTTCCCGTGGCGATATCCCGAGTCTTCGGGGGGAAATTTTCAAGAGGGCTGGGGTCATTCAGGCTTGCCCTTGCTCCATCGGGCTTTGGCTGCCCTTCTCGCTATTGCGCTCCGTTCTTGTGTCTCGTGTGACGTTTTTGTGCCGTGACACAAGCAAAGGGAGGGCGATTGAGCCCTCCCCGTGGTTTTTCTCGGATTGATTCTTAAGGCTTTATTGGCTGCTCGTCCTCCTGATTCTCGCTTGGGGTGCGAGGGGTCGGCAGTTCAAATCTGCCCGTCCCGACCATTCTTGATTCTTGGCACGTTGGAAGATGAGGTCAAAGGGCTTTCTGTATGTGGGCCTGACGTTTACACGATCCGTCGCGCAGTTCAAAAGTACCATCTTACTTAAGCAGTTGCCCTCTTTCCGCGTGATTCCGCGTAAGGTATAGAAAATGCGCTTTATTTGCGAGTTCTAAAATCCTTTCAGTAGTAAGCACATGATTCTCCGGAACTGGAGTGCTTAACCGACTCTGCCGCACCTTGGAGTGCTCGCTCCTGCCCTCGCCATTCGGATATCTTTCGGGACCAGAATTGCTCATCGATCTTCCCGTCCACCTTGTCTTCGTACATCTTGTCCATGCGCGATCGATCAGCGTCGTGGTCTATCCCTATCCAGCGCAGGTCATTCACGACACAGCGGATTCCCCGCAGGTACGTATCTGGAGTGACTGGTGCGAAGGCAAGTGCAAACGCTTCATCTCGCTGTTTCCGGCATTCCTTGCCGCGAAGAATGAATGCCCGCGGAGCCAGCCCGGCTGCTGGTATTTGAGCCTCTTCATTTTCGGAGACGTCCATTACAACACCGTCGGCAATGCTTTGGTCGCGGACGCGGTGATCAAGAGCCTGGCGGAAGACCCGCCGAGCAAGAAGTCAGCAGATTTGTCCCCGCCTCGGGTCCGGTGAGCCCGTACACCGGTACAGCATGACTTGCCACTGTGTCAGCCCATCCGCCGAACCACTTATTGCATCGTTGGCACGCCTGAAATCCGAATCTTGGATGCACTTTGGCGCTCCAGGTCAGAGCCCATCGGAAAACTGTTGTTGTGTGTGGGAACCATGAAATTCGGAACAGTATCCGGATGGTTGCAAACCAGACAATTCATGACAGCTCAACTGTGCGCACTTCGTGATATTTTGGGCACGGGAATTAAGGACCGCGAGGGCACGACCCATCATGAAAAACAGCCATGAAGGTACTCCATTCAGGACGCCGGCCCGCTTACGGCAGCTGACCCTGAATCTCATCCGCGGGGGAGCACCTGTAGACTGCCCGGCGATGTGGCGCTTGGGATGGCTGCCGTGTTGTCGACAATTTGTTTAGAACACGACTGCGCGACGGGCAACGTCACAACATTGCCACCCCACATCAGCAGATGAACAACTTGTCATCCGCAGGAAATCGGCTCTTCATGTCTAGCCGCTAGTCTGACAGCAACGGAATATTTTCCGTCGACAAACAGGTCGAACAAGGGAAGAAGGCAACGCGCAGATGACGCGAATCGCAGGCGTGGGCAGTGCATTTCCACGCCAGTACTATCGCCAGAAACAAGTAGCAGAGGCGCTTAAACAGCACTGGAACCATGGGTTGGAAAATCCGAAGGTCCTCGACCGCCTACTGTCCCGCGTCGGTGTCGATGGACGGTATTTGGCTTTGCCCATCGAAGCCTATGACGACCTGACCACTTGGGGAAAGTCGAACAACGCCTGGATCGAGATCGCCGAAGATCTCGCGGAACAATCGATCTGCCGAGCGCTCACGCGCGCCGGCCTCTGCGAAGCTGATCTGGATGCAATCTTCTTCGTCTCGGTTACTGGCGTGGCGAGTCCCTCGATTGACGCGCGCTTGATGAACCGGATGAACCTGCGCCCGGACATCAAGAGAAATCCAATCTTCGGACTCGGATGTGTCGCCGGCGCAGCGGGCCTGGCCCGTGCTGCAGACTATGTCCGAGCATTCCCCAAGCAGTGCGCTGTGCTGGTTTCGGTGGAACTCTGCTCGCTCACATGGCAGAGGAAGGATCTCTCTGTCGCCAATCTCATCTCTTCTGGGCTCTTCGGGGACGGCTCGGCGGCGGTGATCGTCGCCGGGAGCGAGCGCAGTGTGGCCGGCCCTCAAGTGCTTGCCACGAGGTCATCGTTCTATCGCGGAACCGAAGATGTGATGGGTTGGGACATCTCGGAAGAGGGTTTCAAGATCGTGCTGACGACCGAGGTCCCGGACATGGTGCGCAAGCACCTGGCGCGAGATGTTGATGGCTTTCTCGCCGACTACGGCATCGATCGCAGCGATATCGAGACGTGGATCATGCATACTGGCGGTCCCAAGGTTCTGGACGCTACCGCTGAGTCATTGGGCCTTCCCGATGGTGCGCTCGATGTGTCGTGGCAAGTTTTGCGGCGCGTAGGCAACCTCTCGTCTGCGTCGGTGCTGCTGGTGCTGGAAGAGTTCATGAACCGGCGCCGCCCCGCCGCTGGCACTTACAGCATCCTTGCAGCCATGGGCCCTGGCTTCTGCTCGGAACTCGTGCTGCTGCGCTGGTAGAGACCATGGTCAAATCCATCTCTCAAACCGAAGTGCTCGTGGCCGGTGGAGGTCCCGCTGGATTGGCGGCGGCTATCGCAGCTCGGCAAGCGGGTTTCGGGGTCACGGTCGTTGACTGTGCGCAGCCTCCCATCGACAAAGCGTGCGGCGAGGGCATCATGCCGGATGGATTGGCGGCACTTCGCCAACTCGGCGTCGCTATAGGCCCCGGGCAAGCAGCGCCGTTTCGCGGCATTCGTTTCCTTAACGACGACGATGCTCAGGTGGAGGCAGATTTCCTTCACGGTGCCGGCTACGGAATTCGGCGCCCAGTTTTGCATCAATTGCTGGTCGACCGGGCGACTGAGGTAGGTGCGTCTTTGCATTGGGGCGCACGGATCACCGGTCTATCCGCCGAAGGAGTTGCCATCGGTGGCCAGCCCGTGCGCTGTCGCTGGTTGGTCTGTGCTGACGGCCACAACTCTCTGCTCCGCAGGCTTGCTGGCCTCGACAACTCTCGTCCCGCGCAAAGACGATTTGGAATTCGTAGGCACTTTAAAGTGACACCCTGGTCAGATTTTGTAGAAGTGCACTGGAGCAATTGCGGTCAGATGTACGTCACTCCTGTGTCGGACAGTGAGATCTGCGTGGCATTTATTACGCGCAGCCGTGAGCTTGGATGGGAAAAGGCGCTGTGCCAATCTCCCGCATTGTGGGCTCGCCTGAAAGATGCGGAGCCCGGCAACCGGCACTTGGGAGCTCTGACAGTTACGCGTCGCCTCGCTGCCGTCCAACTCGGCAAGGTAGCCCTCGTGGGCGAAGCATCCGGTTCCGTTGATGCCGTTACGGGCGAGGGGCTGTCGATGGCGTTCCGTCAGGCAATCGCTCTGGCGGAAGCCATGCGGGCCGGCAGTCTCCAGCAATACGAAGTGGTGCACAGCCGCATTGCACGCCTCCCACGGATGATGTCTACGCTCATGCTGGCCATGGACAAACACCCCCATTTTCGTCGTCGAGTGTTTCGCGCACTGACATCGGAGCCAGCGTATTTCCGCCGCTTGTTGGCGCTACACATGGGAGCAATGTCGCCCTTGAATTTTGGCTTGCGAGAGACGGTATCTCTGGGATGGCATCTGCTGGCTGCCTAAAGGCGAGCCGAATCAAAGGAGCACCATTTGACGCTCAGGCTTCCACTTCATTCAGGTCGAATATTCCGCGTTGGTTTTCTCGGCCTGGCCGCCTGGTTATTGCTGCTGCCTCCCTCCGGTGCGGCACAGCAGATCAAGGTCAATGTTGATCCCGCCCAGACCAAAATCGAGTGGACGCTGGGAGATGTGTTGCACACCGTCCATGGCACTTTCAAACTAAGGAGCGGCAGCGTCACATTCGACCCGCAATCCGGCGACGCCAGCGGCGAAATCATTGTGGATGCGACCAGCGGCGAGAGCGGCAATAACGCTCGCGACAATAAGATGCACAAAGAGGTTCTGGAGAGCCAGCGCTATCCCGAGATCATTTTTTCCCCCAAACACGTCACAGGAAAGCTCGCGGACCAGGGGACATCGAACATACAAGTGCAAGGCGTATTTCGTATCCATGGGGGCGACCATGACCTCACGTTGTCCTTGCCGGTTGAAAAGAGCACTGGCGAAGTCAAGGCGAGCACGAGTTTCTTTGTGCCCTATCAAGATTGGGGCATGAAGAACCCAAGTACCTTTATCTTGAAAGTCGAGAACAAGGTGAGCATCAGCATCTCAAGCGTCGGCCACATCACGATTGTCGGAACAGCATCCGCGGCGCGCTAGAATTTTCTGAAAAGAGTCTGTTCGCGAGCGCTAGCACAATGGTGAGCAGGACTGGGCAGGTGCGACATTGCTGATGCAACTTTAGCGACTAACCTTCTCACCTACGACCTCGCCCAACGTGAGCCTGATCAATGCACCGACCGCATCGCGGTCTGCGATCTCAACTCGTCCTCCATGGGCTTTGACCACGGCGTCAACAAATGCCAGCCCCAGACCGTGCCCAGCGGAATGAGGCCCCTTCACAAACCGCTCAAAGGCGCGGCTGCTAATCCCCGGTGGAAATCCGGGCCCATTGTCTTCGACCGTAAGTTCCGCTTCGCCCTCCTTCGCGCTTACTGAGATGGTGATCCGACAGCCGGGCGGAAGATGCGCTATTTCATTATCGAGCAGGTTCGCGATTGTCCGGTTCAATAATGACGGATCTGCCTCGATCAGTGCCGGCTGGAGATGAGTCGCGACTTCATGCCCGCGCTCCGCCATCGCGGGCTGGTAGAGGTCCACCAACTGTCGCACCAGTTCGGAAAGCTCGACAGGTTCTTTGCGTGTCTGCAATGCTCCGGCGTCAGCCTCTGCGAGGTCGAGGGTCGTGTTTAACAATTGCGAAAGGCGGTCCAGACCGTCGATTGCTTCCGCGACATACTCCTGCCATCGGCCCTCGTGCCCATCGGACAGCGCGACCTCCAGACTTCCACGGACGGAAGTGACGGGGCTCTTCAGGTCGTGTGCTACCGAGTCGGTGAGAATGCGCATCTGGTGTACCGATGACTGAACCCGGTCGAGCATGCGATTGAAGGTGCGCGACAGGCGGGAGATCTCGTCAGAATGCGGCCCTTCCGGCAACCGGCTACTCAAGTCTTCGCTGCCGATGCGCGATACCGTGTCGCTGATGCGCTCCACTCTGGTGAGGGTGCGGTACGCCGCCAGCCAAGTAATCAGAAATCCCAGCGCAACCGTCGCGCCCCATACCAAGAGGCAGCGTACCGTCAGGCGGTCCAGCATCTGCGCCCCGCCCAGGTCGGCAAATCCCAGATACAGTCCGCCACCGTCCTTCTGGGCGTGGTACACAACCCGGAATGCTTTTTTCCATCCCTGCACGCGAACGTTGGCTGGGACTCCCGGAACCAACGGCATGCTCGTCACCGCTGGAATAAACAGTTCCTTGGGAGTCGGCCCCACCCAGATCGGTTCCTGCCGCGGCTCCGTCTTAAGGAAGAAAACAGAAGCTTGGTGCCTGCCATAGGCATCGCTGGTATCGGGCACTTCCCGGGAGGCAAGCTCTGCCACCTCCTGGACCAGGCGGTCATACAGCGCATCACGCGGGGTATTTTCCGAAACATCGGCCAGCACTTCGGCCTCCCCGCTCAGCCATGCGTCGCTGCGCTGGCGAATGTCCTTGGCGATTAGCAAATACATAATCGCGAAAGCTATCGCGCTGCCCAGGGCGAATGCGACCGTTGGCCAGATGGCGATGCGCCAAGCCGCTGACCGCCCCTGCGATTTAGTTTTCCTTAAGAACATAGCCAACACCGCGAATCGTATGGATAAGGGGTCGTTTTCCTTCCCCGTCCACCTTGTTGCGTAAGCGGTAGATTTGTACATCAACCACGTTTGTCGCGGGGTCAATGCGCATGCGCCACACGCGATCCAAAATCATGGTTCGCGTCACCACCCGTCCGGCATTCCGAACCAGATACTCAAGCAGGGCGAACTCCTGCGCCGTCAGTTGCAGCAGTTCATCGCCTCTGCGGGCATCACGGCGGATGAGATCTAGTTCCAGATCAGCGATGCGCAAACAAGTCGGTTCGGACTGAGCCGGTGCACTGTGCCGCAGGAGATTGCGAATTCTCGCCAGGAGCTCAGCCAGCGCGAAGGGTTTGGTCAGATAGTCATCGCCGCCCTGTTCGAGTCCCCTGACCCGTTCATCGACGGAGCGGCGAGCTGACAGAATCAGTACAGGAGCAGTGTGGCCCTGGGCACGGCAGCGCCCGATCACGTCGAGTCCATCCATGTCGGGCAATCCGAGGTCGACGATGAATCCGTCGTAAACTTCTTCGTTCGCGAGCGCTAACGCCGATTTCGCGTTGGGAGCAACATCCACTCGATACCCAGCTTCGGTCAGGCCGCGATTCAGAAACTCTCGAATCGCCAAATCATCCTCCACGACTAACAGTCGCACAACTCTCCTCTTGCGATGTTTTTGCTGAACTCATCAGGATAGCGCAGAGCGGTTCTTTGCTGCCCTTCAAACGTTCATCGCTCGGCGCGCGAGTCCCAACGCATCGCTCCAGAATGCGCTGGAGTTATGAACCTCTGCTACGACTCTTCTTGCTGATTCCGCGAACTCCTCGATGTGCTCCTCTTTCGCAACCAAAGGCGGGCTGGACTTTAGCACCATGAAGTTGTTTCCACATATCTGCGTAAGAACCCGCTCACGGCGGAAGAGTCTCATAACCAGCATCTGCCCAAACATGCCCGGATGGACAGCTTTGAATGCTTCGAACGAAAGGCGCAACGTCGTTTTGGAAGGCGCTTTGAATTCGATGCCGCTGAGCAGACCCATGCCGGGAGCAGCTTTGAACATGTCAAATTCTGAGAGTGTTTCCCTCAGCCGTCGGCGTAACAGATCGCCAAGATGAGTGGCTTGCTCGCCAAGATTATCGTCTTCCAGCACATCCAGCGTCGCCAGCCCGGCTCGCATTGCCAAGCCATTTTCGCTGAAGGTCGAAGTGTGCACGATGGCCCGCTTAAGCGAGCTGTACACGGCACCATTTACGTCATCGGTCATTAGCACGGCTGCAACCGGGATCAAACCCCCGCTGAGAGCTTTCGCCAGAATGACCATGTCGGGCTGCAGATGGAAGTGGTGCGCCGCGAGAAACTTTCCGGTGCGGAACATTCCAGTCTGCACTTCGTCCAAGACGAACAGCGTGCCGTAACGTTTGCATAGAAACTGCACCTGCCGCAGATAATCCGGGGAAGGTATCCTGACTCCGCCTTCTGATTGGATCGGCTCAACTATGAAGGCCGCGAACTTCCTGGTCTGGAGTTTTTTCTCAACGGCAGCCACGTCGTCAAATGGGACCGCATCAGTATGCGGCAGCAGCGGCCCGAATCCCCCTCGCCAGAATTCATTGTCCATTAACGAAAGGGCTCCGCAGGTAAGGCCGTGGAACGCGCGCTCCGCGTACAGCAAAGCATCGCGGCCAGTAGCGGCTCGCGAAAACTTTATGGCGGCTTCTACACCCTCACTGCCTGAGCTGGCAAAGAAAACCTTATTCAGCTTGCCGCCCGCCAATCTACATAGACGCTCCGCCAGCTCGCCCGCCAAATCCGGGACATTGCTCTGCAGCATCGCAGGACCGGAGCGATCCAGTTCTTCTTTCAAAGCCTCGACTATGCGGGGGTGGTTGTGGCCCGCGTTGTGAACACAGTATCCGGAAAGGAAGTCCAGATAGCGGTCACCATCTTCGGTCCACAGCTCCGCCCCCGAACATCGCTCGTAACGCACGTTCATGCCCAGTAGGTCGATTAATCGGACCCACTGAGGATTCACGCGCTGTGCATATCTCAAACCGGTCGAGACAACGGCCAGTTTCCATGATTCTGCCGAGACGGATGATAGAGACATCGGTTTACAGCTTAGGTGGGCAAAGTGGAATTATTTTAGCAGCTAGATGACATTCTGTTCATCTCGGCTTTTGGTTGGCTTTCAGTTGGCAAGAACAGGGCATTTGCATGAATTGCCTGGTTGTCGTCAAGAAAAGAGGATTTCGAAAGGCCGATCACTGCTGGTGGGTGTGCGGGCGCAAGGCGGAAGGTGGGCCGAAATCGTTTCTTTCCGGCACGAATCCTCCATCCGGACATAAGCTGGGTAGGCTCTATTCTTTCAGCTTGCTGAAAATGGCTCCGAGGCAATTTCGACACCCAAAACTGGATTTGGGGACACGAAAAAATCGTCTGCTAGGGCCGACCAATCTAGCTTTCAGTTCTCAGCCGTCAGCTTTCAGCCACAGCGGATCGATCCCTCGCTGCGCTCAGGGTTTCGCCTGGGGCTTCCGTCCGGCTTGTAGGCCTTCCCCAAGGTTTCCGCGCGGAACGTTCTCTCGTCCACAGGGTGCAGCCGCTTGGACATTCCCGCCGGCAGCAGTTTGTAGTGATGGATTTCCAATAAGTGATAAACGATGAACCAGATTGGTTTTTCCGTCGTCATCCACTGCCGATCGTCGAAGCGCGCAAGATTGACCGGACGTGAAAAGGTCCGCAGCGTGCGTTCGCGCCGCAAGTTGAAATAGATGTTGAAGTAACTCATGGCCAGCTCACGCAGGGAACGGTACACCGGCTCGCGGTAGCGGCAACCGGTATAGTTCGATTTGGCGATCGCACCCCAGTGATCCTTCACGCGGTAAACGGCTAGCACGTGGTCGGTATCGTGCTCGGCCTCAAAATCCACAATCAGCGGCGGATGGCCGTTGGCGCGCAAGGCGGCGGCAGCGAAGATCGCGCCTTCCATGCAATGCGCAGTCTGCTCGCGCAGCACCCGCCGTGGAGACCAAGCAGTGTCGGCCAAGTGATAAGGCAGGTCGTCCAGAAACCGTTGTATGCCGTACGGGTCCTTCAGACTGCGCAGCTTGCGCAACTCCGCCGTGGTGAAGTCAAGGTGGTCGTTGTTCATGCGTGGATGAATTGCAGTGTACCGCATGGACAGTAACACGTGGCCGGGCAGCGAATCGTTCACTGGCCTGCGTGCATCTGTTCTTCATTGCGGCGATGCTGCCTGCCGCACTTGGGCCCTGCGGCAACCGAATTCTTGCGCAAGGAAACGGGATGGCAAGCACGACGATCGCTGGCACAGGCGGCACAACGCTGACGCGACCCGCGTTCAGTCCCTGGCTGATCGCGATCTCGGTCATGCTGGCGACGTTTATGGAGGTGCTCGATACCTCCATCGCCTCGGTCGCATTGCCACACATTGCGGGTAGCCTCTCGGCGAGCAACGACGAAGCCACCTGGGTGCTGACCAGCTACCTGGTCGCGAATGCCGTGGTCTTGCCCGCCAGCCCATGGTTCTCGCGGAAGTTCGGCCGCAAGCGCTTTCTCATATCCTGCATTGTCATCTTCACCATTTCTTCTTTTGCCTGCGGCGCGGCCACCAGCCTGGGGATGATCCTGCTCGCGCGTGCCATTCAAGGCGCCGGTGGCGGTGCGCTGCAACCTCTGTCGCAGGCCATCCTGATTGAGAGCTTTCCGCCCGACAAGCGCGGTTTGGCGATGGCTGTCTTTGCGCTCGGTGTCGTCGTCGCTCCGGTGCTGGGTCCGACCCTGGGTGGCTATTTGACCGATACTTACTCCTGGCGCTGGGCGTTTTACATCAACATTCCGATTGGGCTCTTCGCCATCTTCATGATCATGCGCTACATCGAGGACCCGGATTACATCAAGAACGCCAAGCCGGGCAAGATCGACGGCATTGGACTCGGGCTGCTGGCCGTGTGGCTTGGCTGTTTGCAGATCGTCCTCGACAAAGGGCAGGAAGACGATTGGTTCGGCGCTAACTGGATCCGCTGGGCGGTCGGGATTCTCGTCGTCGCTTTCGTCATGTTCATTATTCGCGAGCTCAAGCACGATAAACCGCTGGTGGATCTGCGCGTCTTTCGACACCGAAACTTTCTGCTGGGCTGCGTCCTCATCGGGCTCTTCGGCGGCGCCATCTACGGACTCATTACGCTGCTGCCACTCTTCTACCAGGAACTGCTGGGCTACACCGCGTCTGCGGCGGGCTGGGCTGTGAGCCCGCGCGGCATTGGCGCCATCATCGCCATGCCCATCATAGGGATTTTGACCAGCAAACTTGACAACCGATGGCTGATCGCCAGCGGCTTCGCGATGTTCGGTATCAGCAGCCTAAGGTTCGGCCAGGCCGACCTTGCCATTTCCCAGTGGTCGTTTCTGTGGGCCATCGTCCTCAGCGGCTTTGGCGCGGGATTTATCTTCGTGCCGCTGTCGACGACCGCAGTGGCCGGCCTGGCGAATGAAGAAATTGGCAACGCCAGCGGCTTGTACAACCTTTTCCGCAACATCGGCGGCAGCGTCGGAATCGCCATCGTGAACACGATCATCGCCCGCCATGCTCAGTTGCATCAGAATGAGTTGGTACGCTCGATCGTGCCCAGCAGCGTCACTGTGCAGAACCAACTGCACGCCCTGCAGCAATACCTGCAAACCCAAGGCTTCGGGCCGGTGGACGCAATGCAAAGAGCCTATGCGCTGATCGGCCGTCAGGTGGAGAGCCAGGCTCTGCTCTGGTCTTACGTGGATGACTTCCGCTATATGGCGCTGATGTGTTTTGCCTGTATTCCGATCGTATTCATCTTGAAGAAGGCAGTGGCTCGTCGGGGGGCCCAGGGGGTGGGGCACTAAGGACGATTTTTTGCAATATTCCCACATTAATGTGGTTTGCAGTCTGATGTTGTCTTTGTTAGTCCACTTTTGCTGCAAAATCAGTATAAATTGGCGCTAAATTTCCACCTGTCCTTGGTCGCCGTCGCCGCAACGCAGCTCGGAACAATCACCAACCTGTCACCCTGAGGGAGCGGCCAGTTTTGCCGCGAGTCGGATGGCCCCTCTGCCTGGGAAATCTGTTCCTGGCGAGAGCCTGATTGATATAGAGAGGTGTTTCGACTCGCACGACCAAACCAGGACCGTCATCGCTCGACGTGACAGCTCTTATTTCGTGCGAGGGCTTCCGAATGTGCAAACCGTGTGGGAATCGTGTGGAATTTGCGATGGAGCAGCAGTTGGAGCAATCTCGCCCCCTCGCCGGGAAATTTTTCTCGCGCGAAATCACCAATGTTTATGCGGCTCCGCGAGCCTTTCCGCAACCCGGAGCGGGAAATCTGTAATCAGGGGTTGCGCGCCCGTCGGCACTCTGGTATAAAAGAAGAGTCAGCCAGAGGCATTCTTGTCGCCTGCGGATGCGGGAGTGAATTTGAGTCCCGCAAGAGAAGCCGGCATCTAAGACGTAGAGCCTCAGAGAAGCTGCCCTGGCCACAGGGCTGGAAGTTGGGGACAGAGTGCCCCGACAGGTTAGCGGGAATCGCGGAGCCTCCAGTACAAGTTCTTTAGCGAAGTTTAAACGCTCTGGTGCCTTTGAGCGCTGATTCAGGCAAGAAGGCCAACTGGAGCGGCATGTCGCGCGTTTGCTCTCCGCCACGGCGGATTGAGCGCCAGTGCTCCCCATAAGCGGGTTGACAGCACGGAAAACTGCGTGGTATGTTTGAAAGGTTTCGAGGACGACGGTCCGGGGCATTCGTGTCTTTGGCCGTCATTATCCGAAAGCAGCCGCCCAGTGCGGATTTGCCCGGATCTTTGACAAAAAGGTTGAACGTGCCAGTCGTGAGAAGTCGTTCGAGTTAAGTTCGAGCGATCTCACATAGTTATTCCGCCGCCATGCCTTAGCAGGCGTGGGCGGCTGTCTGCCGACCTCCGTTGGCAGGCATTTTCAGGTTTCAAACGAGAGTTTGATCCTGGCTCAGAATCAACGCTGGCGGCGTGCCTAACACATGCAAGTCGAACGAGAAAGTGGAGCAATCCATGAGTAAAGTGGCGACCGGGTGAGTAACAC
>Ga0181523_10003286_pt1 | contig 14817 bp, 14 predicted proteins | sample PEATcosm2014_Bin_43_FD_119752 | JGI IMG/M metagenome (GOLD analysis project Ga0181523, IMG submission 119752) | Peatland microbial communities from MTU Mesocosm Facility, Houghton, MI, USA - PEATcosm2014_Bin05_30_metaG | ecosystem: Environmental > Terrestrial > Soil > Wetlands > Peat | place...
ACCAGAGTCCGGATTGGGTAATAGACATTGAAGAGCCGGAACAATTTGGCCTCGGTTCATTCTTAGGCTTGGCTGCTGACGGCCTCGCCATAGTAGTACTTCGTCTGTGCCAGGTCTCCCGCCGTGATGCCGTTCAGCACGACTCCGAGCAGCAGCTTGTCCGGAAACTCCTCGCGGGCGCGGCGCGCCAAATCGGAAGGGGTCTGGTTGGAACGGACCACCATCAGGACGCCGTCGCAGACAGTGGCGACCAGCGTGGCATCGGATACCGGAATGACGGGTGAGGTATCGATTATGATCCAGTCAAACAAGGGCTCGACCCGCTGCAGGAACAGCTTCAGCCGGCCATTGGAGAGCAGTTCGGCGGCGCTGGGAACGATCCGGCCCGCGGGCATGAAGAACAGGTTTTCCATGGGCCCGCGCTGCAGGGCGGTAAACTCGTCGCATTCACCCAACAGGTACTCGGACAATCCGGGCGACGGGGGCGCTCCGAAGTGGCGGTGCATGCCCGGGTTGCGCAGATCGGCATCAATCACCAGGGCGCGTCGTCCTTGCTGCCGCACCATGACCTGGCCGAGATTGGCAGCCACGAACGACTTCCCTTCCTTCGGAAGCGCGCTGGTGACCATCAGCCGTTTCAGCGGCATCTTCTCGCGGATCTGATAGAGACGCGAGCGCAGCGTGCGGAACTCTTCCGCCCCGACCCGGCTCTCTTCATCCTTGAAGAAGAGCATGGTGAGTGGATCCGGGCTCCATTCCGTTTGCGGACAGCGGGCGAGCAGGGATTCGTAATTGAACCCGGAGCCCATGGCTGGAATGGCCGCGGCTCCTGCCGATTGCCGCGAAGACATCGAAGGCATCGCGGGCATCGCGGGCATCGACGGCATGCTTTCGCGATGCAAGTCGTTCGGTAATGTGGGTTGGTCAAACGTGGGCTCGGCGAAAGCGGGCTCGACGTGCGTCCCCGTGGAGGTTGCTCTTTCCTGTTCGGCGCGTTTCAAGGCGTCATGGATACGGCTCATAGTTTCCTTTCCTTGGGGAGATCTTGTTCTTCGGATTGGCGCAGGCGGTCGGCCAGTGTCGCCAGGGTGCGTAAGGCTTCGACCAGGTCGAACTTCTCCGATGGCGGCACGGGCGCCGTCATTCCAGCCGCGGCGTTGCCATTGGTCAGATCGAAATCGCGCGCCACCGAATCGACGATGTCCACCGAAACCGTCTTTTTCTGATCGACAAACGCGCTGACCAGGCAGTGCTCGCAGAGCAAATTGATGACCCGCGGAATGCCCAGCGCATAACGAAAAAGAGCAACCGTAGCGTCGGCTTCGAAAATGGGGTTGCCGTTGGACCCGGCGATGCGCAGGCGCTGGTTGATATAAGACTTGGTTTCCTCAAGATTAAGAGGATGGGTCTTGGCGCGCAGCGTCAGGCGCTGCCGCAACTGGCGCAACTGGGGCTGCTTCAAGCGCTGCTCGAGCTCCGGTTGCCCCACCAGAATGATCTGCAGAAGCTTCTCGGTGAAGGTTTCGAGATTGGTCAGCATGCGGATCTCTTCCAGCACTTCGTCGGTGAGGTTCTGGGCCTCGTCGACCACCAGCACCGCGGTTTCACCGGCGCGATAGCGATCCAGCAGCCAGTTATAAAGGCGCTGCAGCAACTGGCTCTTGGAGGTGGCGTCGCAGGGAATGCCGAAATCGGCCATCATGAAATCGAGAAACTGGGGCACGTCCATGCGCGAGTTAAAGATGAAGGCCGTGGCCACCTGCTGCAGCCGCAGCCATTCCATCAATTTATTGACCAGCGTCGTTTTACCGGTGCCCACCTCGCCGGTCAGCAGCACAAAGCCTTTGCGGCTTTGAATGCCATAGGTGAGGCAGGCCAGCGCCTCTTCCGTGTGCCGCGTCAAAAACAGGTAGCGCGGGTCCGGATTGACGTTGAACGGGTTGGCGCGAAGGCCAAAAAAATCCTTGTACATAACCTGGCGTTAGACCTCGACGTTCTCGTGTTCTTTAGGCGCGGGCGGCTCATCCCGGCCCCAGAAACTGCGGCGGGCGTGGCCATTGCCGTTCGCGGGCACCTCGTCCTCTTCCTCTTCCCCGCCCAGCCAGGGCACGGAAATGAGCAGCGGCAGATCCATGACCGCGGCAGCATCCTTGGCGGTTCGGATCGACTTGTCGCTGAACTCCAGAACAACCGCGATGAGGAGACCGAGCCCCAGGCCTACACCCAGGCCGGCGGCGGCGAAATACAGACGGTTGGGGAAACTGGGAGATTCGGGCAGGCCAGCCGTGGCCAGGATTTGAAACTGCTCGCCCTCCTGCTGGTTTTCCATGTTGGTGGCCACTTCGGAAGTGCTTTTCTTGGCCAGCAAGTCCTTGTAAAACGCCTGCGCATTATCGTTGTCGCGGGTCAGCAGCTTCCATTGCTCCTCGATGCCCGGGCTCATGGCGGTGCGGCTCTCATAGAGGTTAATCGCGCTTTGCAGCCTCTTCTGGTCGGCCGTCGCCTGCTCGATCACGCTGGCGTATTGGTGGATCTGCAGCCGGAGCTGGCGAATCTCAGGCGGTTCCGAGGCGCTGGCTTTCTCGTTGCCGTCGGTGGCACTGGGGGATGCGGCGGCGGCGTTAATCTCTTTCAGCTTCTTCTCGATTTCGGCGATGTCCGCCTTGGTCTTGATCACGTCCGGGTAATCGTCGGTATAGCGCGCCTGCAGTTGCAGCAATTGTGCCTGCAGCTGGGCTAATCCTTGCTCCAGGGTCTGGGGGTTCGTACTGGCCTGCGAAGTCTTCCAGGCGGCAATCTGCTGCGCCAGCATGCTTTCGGCGTAGGTCCTATCCTGCTGGGCGCGACTCAGGGTCTGGGTGGTGGCATCCAGTTGCGAGTTCAGCGACATCAGCATCCGCATGTTGTTATCGGCGTCGGTGGGCAACTGGCCGAAGTATTGCTTTTTGAAGGCGGCGAGCTTGGCATCCTGCTCGTCGAGGGCGCGCTTCGCGTCATCGAGCTGCTGGGTGAGAAAATCGGTGGTGCTCTTGGCAATCTGGCCGCGCTCGTTCAGGTTCTCGGTCACGATCAGCGAGGTCAGGGCATTGCAGATTTTCTGCGCGCGTTCCGCATTGCTGTCGCTGTAGTTGACGGTGAAGCCGGGCACGGGCTCATCGGTCACCTGGGGCTTCTTTTTCTGGCCCGCAACTCCCGGGGTGGCAGCGGCGCTCATGGAGGTGATCACCGGCTCCACCTGCATATTCTGCTGGATGTCGGAGACCAGCTTCGCCTCGTCCTCCGGCTTGGTGACGAGCCCGGGGAGGCCGTCAATCATCCGCCGCAGGTTTTTGACGCTGAGGACTTCCTGACTGAGCGTCTGCACGCGCTGGGTAAAATCGGATGTGATCACCGGCATGACGTAGTTCGCGGGCACCTGCTGGCCTTTGACCAGCACCGTTGCCTGCGAGGTATATTTCGGCGAGAACGCATGCGAGACCAGGAAGCCCCCGATCGGGGCCAGCAGGGCCGGGATCAAAATCACTTTCAGGCGGCGCTTTAGCATCGCCACATAATCGTCCATCGTCAGTTCGCGATTCTCACTCATACTGTTCACCAATCCGGCCGCCCGGGGCGGCCAAAAAAATTATTCGATTCGAGTCGGCGTGGGGTGCCATTCCACCCCAATGGTGCCGATGTGCCGCTGAGCAATCCTGCCGCTGCTGCCCGGCAAATTAACCGGAGCATCCCCCACGGTATTGAATTCCACGTCGTTGAAGCGATAGGCAGCCAGGAAGTCGTAGGAGCGTCCCAGGTGTTTGCGGAAGACCGCTCCCACCGAGCCTTCGTCGTAGCTGGACGCGTTCACCTGCACCGGCACAAACTGGAGTTTCCGGTTATGCGAATAGCTCACATCGCCGTAGAAATCCCAGGTGCGGGCGAGCGGGCGCTTGATCCCGAGCCGTGCCGCTTGCGTGTCCGCGCCGGCGAAGAAGCCCGAGCCGGGCGAAGTAAATTTTTCGTACGTAGCCACCACCGAGGCGTGGCCCCACTTATAGCGCAACTGCGCCCGCGCGCTCACCGACCAATGCGAGAGATAGCCGCCTTGTTCGAGTTCGGTGTACTGCGGCCCCACTCCGACCACCAGGCTCAACCGGCCGTTGAGGGTATGGCTTACGCGCACGTTTACGATGTGGTTATAAATCTGGCCGCCGGTGTTTTGCGGAAACTGAAACAGCTGAAAACCGTAGAGAACGCCGATCTGGTCGTGACGGGACAGCAGATGGCTGTATCCACCCTCGACCGTGTACTGGTCGCTGTTGACCAGAAGATTCGTGGGATCGTAGAAATGCGCGTTGCTGAATCCGCCCGCCACGGTGATCGCCGAGCGCGGATTGATGGCTTGGACCGCGTCGAGAATTGCGGTGTTCGAGAGCCGGGGTATGCTTCCGATGGCCCCGAACTGACCGGTGCCGAAGCGTTCGCTGCCCGGCAAACCACCGCCCTCTTCTCCCGTGCCCATGCCACCGCTGGCCAGGCCCAACCCTGGGGCGCCGCCAAAGGTGCCAATTTCGAAGGAACCATCGGGCAAGTAGCTGAAGGTGTCCCGCAGCGTCACCTGGCCGGTGCGCCAGCGCGTGATGGCTTCCAGGCCGGCGGCCTGCAAATTCTTTATGTCATAAGGACTGGCGTAAAATGCTCCGCCCCCGAGGTACTCGAGAAAGAGATCGCTCTTGGGCCAGAACTGCTGCAGATCGAGTGCTCCAAGAACGCGAGTGACCGATGTCAAATTCTCTGCACCGGTAGTGCCGAGCTCTACGCCGGGGTTGGTATCGGCCGATTCGGTCACCTGTAAAGCGGGCGAAATGAAGCTGCGGCTCGCCGTCCGCAAATCGAGCCCGGGTGCGTCCAAACCCGTTACCGGCGGATTCTCCGGGTCCAGCACGGGAGTCGTATTCTGGCCGAAAGCGGGCGCCGGAGCCGGGCTCTGAGGCTGCGACTGGGACTGGGGGGTATTCTGGCCAGCCGCGCACAGACTCATGCCAAAAACCAGCAGCGCCAACGAAATGGTTCGCATACTCAACATGCTCTTCACCGTCGATCCCTCAGCGGATCGCATCTCCCTTAGGGGACGACAATCGTGTCTCCTGTCTGCAGCACATAGTTCTGTTGAATGTCACCCTTAATCAGCTTGCGATAGTTCACCGGCAGTTTTTCCTGCTTGCCATTTTCGGCGCGCAGGACGTATATGCCCTTGGTCCTGGCAAACTGGTTCAGTCCGGCGGTCGACAACGCCTGCAGAACGGTCATATTCGGTAACAACGGCATGGGTCCGGAGTGGAGCACCTCGCCGTTTACGTAAATCCGCTTGCTGTTGATGGCCGTCACTACCACCGTGACCCGTGGGTCGGCGATGTACTTTTTCAACTTGCCGGTCAACGATTCCGACAACTGCTCGGGCGTCATGCCCGCGGCCTGCACATCGTTGAGCAGGGGAAGAGAGATCTTGCCATCGGGACGCACCGGCAAAGTGGCGGTAAGATCGGCTTCCTTCCACACCGCTACGTGGAGCACATCCTCGGGGCCGATAACATACTCTGGCCCGGCTTTGCTGTCGGGAACGACACCGGCTGGCTTGTCGGGAGCGGCCTTGTCGGACGCTGCCTTGTCGGAAGCTGGGCTGGCGGGGGCGGGAGCAGCCGCGGCGGCAACGGGCGCATCCTGCGCCAGCGCCATGCTGCTCACCAAGAATAGTGCCGCAATGGCCGCGATCCATGTTGATCTCATATCAATTCCTCTCAGTTTCAATGTCTCCATGTTTCAACGTCTCGTGATTCAATGTCTCAATGATTCAATATTTCATGCCCCATACTCTTCGTAACCGATCTGCTTCAATTTGTAGAGAAGCGCTTTATAGCTGATCTGCAACTCTTGCGCGGCCCGGCGCCGATTCCAGCGGGTGCGGGTCAAGACCTGAAGGATGATTTCCCTCTCCGCTTCGCGGGAGGCGGCGCGCGCCGCGTCTTTCAAGGAAATTTTCTCGCCGTTGCCGCCGACGCGCCGCAAAAGCGAGCGTAATCCACCCATGGCCAGCGTCTCATCGCCCAGCGCCACAATGGCGCGCGCGGCATCCTTCAATTCGCGGATGTTTCCCGGCCAGCTATAGTCCAGAAAGAAGTTGTGGGTTTCGGGACTGAGCGCCGGAACGTCGCGGCAAAAATCACGCGCTGCCGCCGCGAGAAACCAGTCGCGCAGAACCGGAATGTCCTCTTTCCTTTGGCGCAAAGGCGGCAGCCGCAAACAAACCCCGCTGACCCCGTAATAGAGGTCCTCGCGGAACTTCCCTGCCTTGACCTCGGGCTCCAGTTCGCGTGACGTCCCGCAGATGAAACGAGGCACGCGGCGCCGCTCGTCACCATTGCCATTGGCTGTCAAACCGATCTGGCGAACCAGTTCCTTCTGGACTGGCGCCGTCAGATCCCCGACTTCCTGCAGATATACGGTTCCACCCTCACCCTCGCGCGCCGCCAGGAGCTGCACACTGGCCTCTCGCGCCTGATAGACGTGAAAGGGCTCGCCCGCACGGCTGGAGAGCACATGAATACGCGCCGCCGCCGCCGCTTTGCCCGAACCGCGCTCCGCCACCACCAGCATGGGAACATCATTCTGCGACAGTTCGCGGATCACCGCTTCCACGGTCCGCATGCCCGCACTGACGCTTTCGACCCACACACGTCCGCTGCCGTTCGGCGAACTGGCGTCAGTTGCTAGGAGGTCGGTGCTGTCCAGGTCCATACTCTACGACTCTATTTTCGCTGTTACGTGGCCCAAGACAGCGGGGGGAGTGACGTCTTGGGAAAAAGTCTTACACCGGTCTGGAGCACACTCGCTGCCAAATCCGGCCCAAACCAATTGCAAGTTACTAAAATAATATATCCTGCTCCGTCAATGACTTGCGACCGAAACCTTGCTTTGCGACGTAGCTCATACCTTACCACATTGCGGACAAATGGGAAATTTATTACCCAACACCTTGGTAATATGTGGGCATTACTTCCCCCTTGAACTTTGCACAAAGTCCTCTAACCCTCTGCAGACGTTAGCAGACTTTGAGTCCACCCGAAGTCCCGTTGCCGGATTCGATGGCCGGGGATGAAAAGGAAAATCTTTTCCTTTCCGCAGTCAGCGGTCGGCACCCGGCGACTCGCAGATAAACGCTCGGCCTGGGCAAGCGACCCCCGGAGGGTCACCTCGGCTCGTGCCCCGACGTGCCCGGTTGTTTACTGGTTTTAGTTGGCGCGGTGAGCCACTTTCGCATATTCTCAAAGCAACGCGCCCGTATGGATAGCTCCGTCCCGATAGCCCCGCAGCTCTCGACCGGGGAGGCTCGCTTGTCCTCCCGTCTGCCCTATTGGCAAGCCGGGACGCTTCTGCTGCTGACAGGCTGGCTTTACGCTTCGATTCTCAAACACCTGTTCCTGCAATGGGTCGGGCCGCACAGCGATCCGAACTTCGAGCACGGCATCTTCGTTCCCCTCTTCGCGTTATTTGTTCTCTGGCAGGACCGCCAGAAATTGAGGGCCATTGCGCCCGTCCCCTCCTGGGCTGGTCTCCCCCTGATATATCTGAGCCTGCTCGTGCTGGTTCTGGGCGACCTGGGCGCGGACATTTTTTTGCCGCGCGTGTCGCTGCTGCTCCTGCTGGCGGGCCTGATTACTCTTTTTCAGGGGTGGAAGTTCTTTCGCGCCGTCCTCTTTCCCTGGGCGTTTCTGATTCTGATGATTCCAATCCCCAACCTGATCATCAGCCAGATCACGTTCCCCCTGCAGTTACTGGCCGCAAAGCTGGCCACTGCACTGCTCCAACTGGTGATCGTCGTGCATCGGGAAGGGAATGTAATCTGGACTGTTAACGGGCCACTGGACGTCGTCGAGGCGTGCAGTGGAATCCGGTCCCTTCTCAGCCTGGTCACGCTGGCCATTATCTACGGGTACCTTCTGGAGTCTCGGAAGTGGGTGCGGGTGGTACTCGCTTGCGCAGCAGTTCCCATTGCCGTGGCGACGAATAGCTTTCGGGTTTTTATTACAGGGCTGCTGGTGCAATATGGCTACCGGGATGAAGCAGAGGGGGTTCCCCATGCCCTCACGGGATTGTTGATCTTCGCATTGGCATTGATCCTGTTGTTTGCGGTGCACCGCGCGATCTCGCTCCTCTGGAAGAGCGTCCCGGCTGCAACGCATGAGGCCCTGGTGGAACAACCCGCCACCGAAAGTCGCATGGAGTTCAGTCCGCTTCGCTTCGGGATTGTGGCCGTGCCTCTGCTGGCCGCGGCAATCGGCCTGCAACTCCGTTCGAGCACCGAGATCATTCCGGCGCACGCTCCCCTGAGTTCCCTGCCCTCGCAGATTGAGGATTGGAGAGGCACTGACGGCACGCTCACGCCGGAGGAACTTGACATCCTTGGACACCCTGAGTACGTCATACGCGACTACGAAAATGCGAGCCAGCCGCAGCCGTCGATCAATCTCTATATTGCATACTTTCCTTCGCAGAAGGCAGGCGATACCATCCATTCTCCGGAGCACTGCCTGCCCGGGGCGGGATGGATTCCAACTTCGCGGGAGGTCATTCGGCTTGCCCGGCCGGACGGATCGTCATTTTTAGTCAATCGCTATGTGGTCTCACAGGCTGGAGAACGTCAATTGGTGCTGTACTGGTTTCAGGCGCATGGCCGCGCGGTCGCCAGCGCGTGGAAGGCCAAGTATTATCTGATCTCCGATTCCATTCACACGAATCGCAGCGACGGAGCGCTCGTGCGTCTGATGACTCAGATGTCCGACGGCGAATCTCCCGACGTCGCCCAGGCGCGCATGATGAAGCTGGGGTCGCAGTTCCTTCCGCTGCTCGATACTTACATTCCGCGCTGATCAAGCGTGAAGACGAATCTCTTCCGACTTCTGTTCCCGCATATACGCAAACGCCCGTGGCAGGAAGCGGACCAGATCCGTCGCCACCAGAGAATTCTCGCCCACGGATTCGCTGGCCAGGTCGCCCGCCAGTCCATGCAGATCAACCGCCAGCGCGGTTGCTTCGAACGCCAGCCGCGGATGTTGCGCAATCAGGCCAGCGACCATTCCGGTGAGAACGTCCCCCGTGCCGCCGGTGGCCATGCCCGGATTGCCGGTTGGATTCACCCAGGCGCTGCCATTGGGCGCTGTTATCAAGGTGCGGTGTCCCTTGAGCACGACAATCAACTCGTGCTCGCGGGCGAATTTGCGCGCGACTTCCAGGCGGTTCGCTTGAATCTCGGCAATGCTCAGGCCGGTCAAGCGCGCCATTTCTCCTGGGTGCGGGGTGATGACGAACGTCCGTCCGCGCCCGTTCAGTTGGTCGGCGGCTGGTGCTTCGAAGGCGTTAAGCCCGTCCGCATCGACAACTATCGATTTGTCGCCCCGCCCCACGATTGTACGCACAAAGTCGGCGGTCTCGGAGTTACGTGAGATGCCGGGGCCAATGGCGACCGTCTTACGTTCGAGCAGAGCGCCGAGGCTGAGTCCGACCGCCTGCAATGAGATTGTTCCGTGTTCGGTTTCCGGCAACGGCTCGGTCATGAGTTCCGGGTGAAAGCCGGCAACGGTTGCCAGCACCGATTTCGGCGTGGCCACGGTCGATAGACCAGCGCCCGCTCGCAGTGCGGAAAATCCCGCCATCGCCGCTGCGCCCGCTTTGCCGAGCGATCCGCCGATTACCAGCACGTGTCCGTAACTGCCCTTGTTGGCGTCGCGCGCCCGGGGCGCGAGCAGCGCAGCAAAATCAAGGGGAGTGCTCAACTGAAGTCCAAGCTGCGAGACAATGGCTTCCGGCGGCGAGCCGATAGGAGCAATCACAGTCGGCCCGCCGGTGAGCGCGGCGAAAACGTGCGCCGGACGTGGCGCGGTAAAGGTCACGATGGCATCGGCGCGGGCTTGTGCAGGAAGTTCTTCAGGAACTCCGCCGCTGGAACCAGTTGCAGTCTCTGGCCGCATGGCATCGGCGTCGGCGCCCGATGGAATGTCGACCGCGACAATCGGAGCCGCTCCCCGATTCATCCTGGCGATCGCTGCCGCATAAAGCGGGCCGACCGGCGGACGAAAACCGGTGCCGAGGATTGCATCCACGATTACATCTGCGGCGAAAATCTCCGCCGCCTCCGATGAATCGAGTCCGCTGCCCTCGCGCACGATGCAGGGCGTTGTGTTGAGTGGCCGGAGAGTCCCCAGCATCTTCTGAAACATGGACGCTGCATCACCGCGAAGCTCGTGGGGATCCGACAACAGCAGAACGCGCACTGCCCGGCCCGCTTCGACCAGCTTGCGGGCCACGACGAATCCATCGCCTCCGTTGTTGCCCTTGCCGCAGAAAACACCGACACGTTCCGCCTGGGGGTACTCGGAGAGGACGAAGCGGGCGACCGCCGCGCCAGCGTTCTCCATCAGGGTGAGGGAAGGCACGCCGAAGCGCTCCGAGGTAACGCGATCGATCTCGCGCATTTCCGCCGCGCTCACGATTTTCATAAGAGGATGTCTAGGGCCACGGCCTGGCTGCTCATGCCAAAATCCGAGTATAGCCCCAACCATCTGATGGAAAGCTAGCTGATCGTCAGAGCCGGGCGTCCTCGCCCGGCCGCCTTACTCTGGGCGGGCGAGACGTCCGTATCTTCACTGTCAAACTCTTCTCGACTTGTGCCGCGCGTTCCCGGATTGTTACGATCTTCCACCACCATGCCAACTCTGATTCCACATCCCACACGCATCGAATCCGCCGGAACGAAACCGAAGATCATTGAGGAGTACGTCGGCCGCGTCAACACATCGACCGCAGGAGCGAGCGTGGCCCACATGCGCAGCCCGGAAGGCTGGGAGGAACCGGGACAGACTCCGGAATTTGACGAGTACACGCTGGTCCTGCGCGGCACGCTCCGGGTGCAGCACGAATCCGGGGAACTGGATGTAGCCGCCGGACAAGCCGTCATCGCGCACCGCGGCGAATGGGTGCGCTATTCGACTCCATTCGCGGGCGGCGCCGCATACATCGCTGTTTGCCTGCCAGCGTTTTCGCCTGATACGGTGCATCGCGACCGCTAGAGCTCAGCTCACGAATAGTTCGAGCGGCCGTTGTTCGCGAAACGGTCAATCAGGCTGCGTTGGCCGCAGCTTCGATTTTCGGCTTGGCCACTTTGGGGAGTTCGAATTTCAATAGACCTCCCAGCCATTCGACCACTGCATTCTCCGGCGTCACCTCGTTGGCGAGATCGGTGGCAAGATCCTCGGTGCCAAGATCAATGACCTGCAGGATCTTGTCGGGGCCGGCGCTGGGCCCAGTTTTGCGTTCCGCAGATTTCGTTGCGCTTGGTTCCTTTTCCCCGAGAATCGTGATGCGTCGCGGCTCGATGCTGACTTTGAGTTCGTTCGGCCCGAAGCCGAGCACGTTGGCGCGAATCGTGATCCGATCCTCCGACTCTGAGATGGTGACGGAAACCGGGCGCAGCAGCTCTGATTCCGCCCGGAACCAGTCTTCCAAGTCGTGGCCATGTTCACAGCCGCGGGCTTCGAATAACTCGTGGGCGCGACGGGCGATGGCCAGCTCCACCTGTTGCATCTCCCGGCGGAGATCTTCGGGATTTTGCCAGCTCAGCAATGTAGCGGATGCTTCAGGCTTTTTCTGGTATGACGTTTTTTGAGGTTTCATAACATCCTCCTTCGGAGGTCACGCAGATGTTGCGCTGAAGGAGCATCGCCCGCGCTTTTGTCGCTATCGGCAGAGAGGAGGGCGAGCCGCCTCAGAGGTTGGTTGTGAGAAATTACGCCGCCGACATCCGGCGGTCACGCGTTTCGGCACCACGCTCTTGCGGATCTCCCTCAATGACCCACCGCGGCACTCCGCCCACGATCGCTCCGATCAGCAGCGCCCCAAGAAAGGTATACCCGCCCTCGATCCAAAGCAACTGCGGCGCCACCGGCGACGATGTTAACGCCATCAGCGCCGCGAGAATCGCTGCGAAGATCGCCAACCAAAGCGCTGCAGCCACTTCGAGACCGTGGGTCAACGTACGCGAACCGAGTGAACGCAGCAGTCCCGCAACGCCGTAAGCGAACAGTATGCAGGCCCCCAGGCTCAGCAGATGCGGCGCCATCGTTCGTGCCAATGCAAGCGTCTGTGGGTCGTTCAATCCAAGCGCCCTCGCCCATTGCGGACGGAACAAGTATTGGGAGTGCCAAGCCATGCCCAGCACCCACGCCGCCGCGCCTGCCAGCAGCACGGGCAAATGCACGACTCTTCTCGTTTTCCACGGGGCATGGTCGACTAAAGGCGTCGGCTTGGCACGCGCCGCGTCCGCTATGCACTCCTGCCCGCAATCGGCGCGCTCCGGCCAGCGGCTGCAATCGGCCAGCCGCAATTTCGGGGCTCCGGACAAGCTGCTCCACGCTGCCCGCAACGCATTGAACCGCACCAACACGGGCGCATGCGTTTCCGGACAGTTCACCGTCCGTCCCTCGCGATAAATGTGATAAGTCTGTTCGGCCCAAAGCGCGGGCAGCAGCAGGAGCAGGCAAGTCCCAACCAGGAAGAGTAACAACAGGAACAACAGCAGCATGACGTGCCTCCTTATCCTTGCGCGAGAATTCGTGCGAGGCGGAAGGTCTTACTGAATGTCTTAGCGAGATTCTAAGATCTCTAGATCTTAGCGATCTCAACCGTGCAGCACCCGACGAGCATCGAATGCTGCATTAAGCATACTCGCCACGCTAACATCGCGCAGTGATCAGAATCACCGTAGCGGGTGATCCGCAAGGAGAATGGTATGGATTACTCGACGGATTTTCGGGCGGATGCCGAAAAGTTGCTTTGACGGAAGTTCCATCAGTCCTGTTGGCGTCGTTGGTAGAGGCAATTTCGCAGCAGTAGTCGGCAGGCGGCAGTGCCGCCACACTCGTCGAACCCACCACGACATTACCTTGGTTATGTGCCGAAGTGTGGGAGAATCCGGTCTAATTTCAGAATAGTATGCATTGGAGGGCCCTATGAAAGCAGCAGATCTCGCGAGAAAATTGTGGCGCAATGAGGAAGGGCAAGACATCGCAGAATACGCGGTGATGCTGGCCGTAATTCTGGTAATCGTGATTGGCACCGTCCAACTGATTGGCGGCAACGCGAACAACGTGTTCAGTTCGGTGGCCAGCTCCATGTCGCAATAGGCAACAGTACCGTTTAGCATGTCAAGCGGTACGGCGAACCTGTCGCGTCAATCCTCACCACCGATCTCGTGGGGGAGGGCGCAAAAAGCAGAAGTGCTGAGGCTGGCCATTGCACCGATGATCCCTCGAACGCATCCTGCGGACCAGATCCCGAGATAGCCAAGCTTCTAATACCCAGCCCAAAGCACAGAGTTTACAATCGTGATGAATTCAGGAGGCATCTCTCCGCCACCCAGGCAGGCCATGAAACTCTCTGTCGTCATGCCCGTGTACAACGAACGAGCCACACTCCGCGAGGTGGTCGAGAAGGTGCTCGCGGTTTCCCTGGAGATCGAATTGATCTGCGTCGACGACGGCTCGCGCGATGGCTCGCGCGAGATTCTGGCCGAATTACAGTCTGAGCATCCGCAGATCCGCGTCGTTTTGCAGCCGCAAAACTTTGGCAAAGGAGCCGCTCTGCGCCGCGGCATTCAGGAAGCCACGGGCGACTTCGTCATTATTCAGGACGCCGATCTGGAATACGATCCGGCGGAGTATCCGCTGATGATCGAGCCTTTGATCCAAGGCAAGGCGGACGTGGTCTTTGGCTCGCGCTTTCTGGGCGGCGCGCCGCATCGCGTGTTGTACTTCTGGCATTCGGTCGGCAACCGGGCTCTGACCCTGCTTTCCAATTGCCTCACTAACATCAATCTTTCTGACATGGAAACCTGCTACAAAGTCTTCCGCCGCGAAGTGATTCAATCGATTCCGATCGAGGAGAATCGTTTCGGATTCGAGCCCGAGATCACGGTCAAAGTCGCGCGCCGCAACCTGCGCATTTATGAAGTGGGTATCAGTTACTGGGGACGCACCTACGAGGAAGGCAAAAAAATCGGATGGAAAGATGGCGTGCGAGCCTTGTATTGCCTGTTAAAGTACTCCTTTAAGGAGCCACGGGCCAAACCGCTGGCTGAGGCCGCTCCCGCGGCGGATCGCTCAGCCGTTTCACGATAGATCCCGGGTGCCGCGAGATTTCTTTTAACGATAACTGACAACTATTGGTGAGTATGTTTCTGGCGGAGCCGCCCGGCATAGGGGTTTGCGCCTCGGTTGGTCATGCCAGGAGTCTTACTGCCGCTCGTTCCATTGAAATTCATCGGCGGATTGGGTTTATCTTTCACGGGCTTCAGCGCGGCGGACTTTCCGGGTGTTTTCGTCCCGGGTGTTTTGGCAGTGGCCGTTTTGTTGGTCTGATTCTCCAGAGTCTTCAGATCCCTGGCATTGGCACTGGAAGAAGTCGCCGTTTTGGGTGTCCTGGTAATAGGGGCACTCGATTTTGTCGTCTTTTCAGGAGGGGACTTCTTGACCTTGAAGGTACCGTTGCTGGTTTGCTGCGCCCAGCCGCTCACGCTGATACCCACCATCACCACCGCAACCGCCAACGAAAATCTCATCTTTTTTGATCCCCTGCCCGAAAAGCCAATCCCGACGAGCTACCTGTTATTAGATGCACGCACCCTGCCATTGACGGTCCTTAATCTCTATCTCTTCCATGTTAAACCCGCAACCGGCACAATGCACTCGCGAGAACAGAAACAAAGGTAATGAGTTAGTCGGGCAACGG
>Ga0181523_10003293_pt1 | contig 14807 bp, 13 predicted proteins | sample PEATcosm2014_Bin_43_FD_119752 | JGI IMG/M metagenome (GOLD analysis project Ga0181523, IMG submission 119752) | Peatland microbial communities from MTU Mesocosm Facility, Houghton, MI, USA - PEATcosm2014_Bin05_30_metaG | ecosystem: Environmental > Terrestrial > Soil > Wetlands > Peat | place...
GACGTAGCCGATTGATCCGGGAGTCTGCTGCACCACGCCGGTCACGCCCTCGTTACCCTTGCCGCCGAGTCCGACGGGCCATTTGAGCGACGTTCCCTTGCCGACCTTGGTGTGCCATTCGGCGCTGACCTTGCCCAGGTAGTCGGCGAAGATGTAGGTGGTGCCGCTGCCGTCGGACCGATGGGCGACCACGATCGGATCGTCCGGCAAGGTCACGCCCGGGTTCAACGCGGTTATTTCAGGGTCCGACCACTTGACCACTTTCCCCAGGTAGATGTCGGCGATTACCGGTCCCGAGAGTTTTATCTGGGACTTTACGCTCGGCAGATTATACGCCAGCACGACCGCCCCCATGACCGTGGGGAAATGGAGCACCGGCGCTGGCATCGCCTGGAGCTGGGCGTCGCTGAGCGGCGCGTCGCTCGCGCCGAAGTTCACCGTGTTGTCCTTCAACGCCTTGATTCCGCCGCCCGAGCCGATTGACTGGTAATTGAAGCGGACCGAGGGGTCGACCTTGACGTACTCGTCGAACCATTTCGAATAGATCGGATAGGGGAAGGTCGCCCCCGCGCCATTGATCAGCATCTGGGCGCGAACCGGCTCGCCGCCGATGAGCGCGATCGCCAGCACGAGTGCGAGAACCTGCAGTGTTTTCTTCAAGGGCCTTGAGCTCCTCCAACGCAATCGGTAATTCCGCGTCAGTATTACCTGATCAGACGCGCGAACGTATCGGTCCACTATTACCACTACGTTAATAGGTGATTGCTCAAAATTGAATTCGGCCGGGCCGAAAAGAGGGCCCGGCAAGCACTGGCGTTTTGGCAAGAGCGCGACTATCTGTAGGGGCGATTCGCCGCGGTGGCGATTCCTGGGGTTTTCCTGAAGAAGAGATGCGTACCTGGAGGGACAGTGATGAACTTCGGCCTGCTGATGTCGTTTCGCAATTCGTCGCGCAATGAGCTCTCTTATTCCGAGCTATACCGCAAACACGTCGACCTTTGTGTCGAAGCCGAGGAGCTGGGCTTCGACACGATCTGGCTGACCGAGCATCATTTTGTCGACGACGGTTACTCGCCCACGATGATGCCGCTGGCGGCCGCGATCGCGGCGCGCACCAAGAAAATCCGCATCGGCACCTTTGTCCTGCTAATGCCGCTGCATGATCCGTTGCATGTCGCCGAGGACGCGGTCACGGTCGACGCGCTGTCCAACGGCCGCTTCGACCTCGGGCTCGGTCAGGGCTACGTGCCGCGCGAGTTTACCGGGTTCAACATTCCGCGCGACCAGCGCAGCCGCCGCTTGCGCGAAGGGGTCGAGATCGTTCGGCGGCTGTTCACCGAGGATAACGTCACTTTCGAGGGGAAGTGCTACACGATCCGCGACGCGACACTCTATCCGAAGCCGACCCAGCAGCCCCATCCGCCGATCTGGATCGGCGCCCGGTCGCGTCCGGCCACCGAACGCGCGGCGCGCAACGGCTATCACCTGGCCGGCACCGGTGAGCATCAGGCGCAGATCTATCGGGACGCCCTGACGGCGGCGGGCCGCAATCCGGCCGACTTCAAGATTGCGCAGTTGCGCTTCGGCTATCTGGCGGCCAAGCGCGAGAAAGCCTGGGACGAATGTGAATTCGGGCTGCACTACCTGCTCAAGCGCTATGGCGACTGGATCGCGGAGGCCAACGACGTGCCGGGCGATGAGAGCTTCACGCGGATTCCGCCGGTCGGCGAACTGCGCAAGAGCAACGACGCCGGGATGATCGGTGACCGCTTCATGGTCGGCACGCCCGACGACGCGATCCAGCAAATTGAGTCGATCGAGCACTACGCGACCCATCTCGCGCTGGGGCTGGCGCTACCGGGAATCGAGCCCAAAAAGATCCGGGCGTCGATGAAATTGTTCGCGGATAAAGTGATTCCGCACTTCAAGCGCAAGAAGAGCGTGCGGAAAAAGGCGGCTTAGGCGTGCGCGGGAATTTCGACTGATTGCCTGAAACGAAGAGAGGGCGCGGCCGGCCGCGCCCTCCCTATCGGATATAACTGTTACAGAGACTTACAGACCGCCCGAAAAGCCAGCACCACCCGCGCTTCCAGCGCGCGCGTCGATTTTGCTGATAAAGCACGCGTCGGGGTCGCCAACCACACTGTGCTGCGAATAGAGGCTGTCGGCCTTGCAGGTCTTCTGTGCCTGATGCGGGGCGGCATCAGCCAGCAGCGGGCTCAAAACGCCGACCAGTGAACGGTCAGCCGAAGGCGCCATCACGGACGGAGCCGCAGCCGACGCATCAGTCGCCGAGCCGGCCCACGCCGGAGCGTACGACACCGCGAGCAGCAGTCCACCCATCACCGCAGCCGCCAGTTTCGTTGATACCATCATTTTGCTTGCCTCCTCGTACGCGTCGGTCCGTTCCGTCATGGTCACGGCCAATTCGGGTACGTTGGGTACTATTATCCACGATATTCGTACCGATGCAAGCGTCCGGATTGTCGCCACGGCGACAGAACGGGCTGAATTCGGGCCGCCAAGGTGTCAGAAATCGCTAACTGGTGGATGCACGAAACGCGCTCAGGAAAACAGGTGAGGAGCCCGCCGCGCTCCGCGCGAACCCAGCGAGGGTTTGTCAGGCGGCGAGGCCCTCGTTTTCCAGGTGGTAACGCTGCATCTTGCGATACAGCGTCGAGAGATGGATGCCGAGCAGCTGGGCCGCGCGCACTTTGTCGCCCTTGACCTCGTTGAGCACGCGGCGCATGTGATCGCGCTCAAGCTCCTCAAGCGTCATCCCGGTCTGGAAGCCGGTTTCTTCGCCGCCCGCACCGTGCATCTTCTCGGGCAGGTCGTGGCTGTGAATGACGTCGGTCTCGGCCAGAATGGTCGCGCGCTCGACGGTGTTCTCGAGCTCCCGGACATTGCCCGGCCACGCGTAATTCATGATGAGGCGCATCGCGCCCTTCGAGAAGTGCATCGTGGTCCGTGCCAGCGCCTTTTCGTACTTGCGCAGAAAGTGATTGGCGAGCAGCGGGATGTCCTCTTTACGCTCGCGCAGAGCCGGCAGGCGAAGGCCGATGACGTTGACCCGGTAGAGCAGCTCCTCGCGAAAACGGCCTTCGCGAACCTCCTTGTCGAGGTCCTTGTTGGTGGCGCAGAGCACGCGGACGTCGAAACTGACCGGTTCGTTCGAGCCGAGCGGATAGCATTCGCGCTCCTGGAGGGCGCGCAGCAGCTTGACCTGCAAAGGGAGCGGCATGTCGCCGATCTCGTCAAAGAAGATCGTCCCCTTGTCGGCCGCCTTGAGCAGGCCGAGCTTGTCCTGGGTGGCGCCGGTGAAGGCGCCGCGTTTGTAGCCGAACAGTTCGCTCTCGAGCAGGTTCTCGGGCAGCGCACCGCAGTTGATCGGGAGGAAGCGTTTGTTGGCGCGCTCCGAGCCAAAATGAATCGCCCGGGCAACCAGCTCCTTGCCGGTCCCGCTTTCCCCGGTAATCAGGACGCTCGAATCCGTGCGCGCGACTTTCTGCATCATGCGGAAGACCTGGTTCATCGCGTCGCAACTGCCGATGATGCTTTCGAAGCGATACTTCTCGCGCAATTCCCGGCGCAGGAAGCGGTTTTCGTGGAAGAGCGCCTTTTGCGCGAGCGCGTTGCGCACGACCGCTTTCAAGTGATCGTTGGCGAAGGGTTTGGTGATGTAATCGTAGGCGCCCTTGCGCAGCGCCTCGACGGCGCTCTCCACGCTGGCGTAGGCGGTGACGATGATGCCCATCAGCTCGGGGTCGCGATCACGCATCTTGCCGAGCAGGTCAAGGCCGCTGCCGCCGCCGCCCAGATTGAGGTCGAGAATCGCCAGGTCGACCTTCTCGCGCTCGAAGACTTCGATCGCCTGCGCGGCCGCCCCGGCCTCAAGGATCTCGTAGCCCTCGCTGCGCAGGAGCTGCACGATAATCGAGCGCATCAGCTGCTCGTCCTCGACGACCATGATGCGATAGGGGCCGCGTTCCTCGCGCGGCCATTCGGCGCTGCCGTCAGTCGGCGCCGCGCTCACTGGATGCTCGCTGCCGCCGTCGGCAGGCAAATCGAGACCGCCGTGCCGGAACCTTCACGGCTTTCCACCTTGATCGTGCCGTGGTTGGTCAAAACGATGCTCTGGCAGAGGGAAAGGCCCATGCCGACGCCCGCGCCCGCCGCTTTGGTCGTGAAAAACGGATCGAAGACCCGCTCGAGGTTTTCGGCGGGGATGCCGCAACCGCTATCCGCGATCTTCATCTTCACGCGCGCTTCGCCGGAAGGGCCGCGCTGGTTGGCGGTGACCACCTGAATCGTCCCGCCCCGATGCTGGATGGCGTCGGCGGCGTTGAACAGGACGTTGAGAATAACCTGCTGGATCCCGTTATGGTCGGCGTAGGCCGGCGCCAGGTCGGGCGCCAGTGCCGGTTCGACCACCACGCCGTCGAAGCGGCGGTTATAGGTGACCAGCCGCAGCGTCTCCCGGATCATATCGTTCAAGTCGAGGGCGCGGCGTTCCACCGGCGCCGGGCGGCCGAAGTTGACCAGATCCTTCACCGTGGTCGCGATCCTTGTGATCTGAGCGAGAATGGTACTCAGCATCGAGGCGCGCTCCGGGTCGCTTTCACCGGACAGGAGCGATTGCACCAGCGAGGAGATCGAGGCCAGCGGATTATTGACCTCGTGCGCGACACCGCTCGCGAAGGTCCCGGCCGCCGCCAGGCGCTCAGCCTTGACCAGTTCGTCGAGCATCTCGTGCCGTTGCGTCACGTCGCGCAGGATCATCTGGATAAACCGCCGGCTGCCCGACGAAATCAACGCCGAATGGACGTCGAAGAAACGCCCGCTGATCGGTAAATCCAGCACCCGATCGGAACCGACGGCGATAACCTGCTCGACGTGCTCGCGGACCCCCGGCTGCATCTCGGGCGGTGACAGCTCGGCCAAGCGCGCGCCGATCAGCTCCTTTTCGCGTTCGTCCGGCAGGAGGTTGTGCAGTTCGAAGGCGGCGGCGTTGGCGCCTAATATAATCAGCGACTCCGGGTCGATTTCGTACATCGGATCGGGCGCGTGGTCGATGGAGTTACGGTACTTCTCCTCGGACGCCTTGAGCGCCCGCTCACGCGACTCGATATAGAACTGGGCGACCATCAGGCGGCGTTCGTCAATCGCGGCGACCACCGCGTCGCGCACCAGTTCCATCCGCCGACCCTTCAGATTGGTCTTGATATGCTCGAGAATGACCTGCTTCAAAGCGATATGGAAAACGTTGAACTCGGACGGTTTGGCTTTGGCCAGCATGCCCTCCTGACAATGCCGCCGCAGGTGGACGTAGGTACGCAGGTCGGCCGGATCGCGCAGATGGGCGATGAACCGGACCAGGGCATTCGCCATCCCGGGCCGTGGGACCTCACCTTCGATCGCGCGTCCGATAGAGACGCACCATTCCTCGTTAATCTGATCGAAGTTCCGCTCGACGAGACGCGCCGCGTTGGCCCGCGCCGTCATACTGACGTCGCCACCATCGTAGGCTGGACCAAAGAGTAGCGCGAGCATCTTCTCGATCGCGCCGAGTTGATTGCGGATGGCCTCGAGCTCTTCGGGTTGCGCCTCGATCGGCGTGTCGGTCGCCTCATGGCCTGCCGGTTCGCAACGCCGCCGGGCGGCTCGGAAATGCCGGGCGATGGCCGGCAGTGGTCCATTACAGTTATCCATGTCGGATTGCGCTCGACTTGATTTGCGAATCATGACTGAATCCCGCCTCGGCCCACCGATTCTCAGGTCGAATCGGTAACTCATCTTTTTGCATTATGCAACAAATCATCAAGCTAAATCTAACGCAAGATGCAAAAATCGCAACAGCAAATTTTTGCGCGCGCGCCCGTCGCAAATCGTCAAGCGGGTAACCCAATACGTCATGACGGGTCGGCGCCAACCCTGCCGATCATAGTTAACTTACTGAAAACAAAAGGAGTTTGCAGATGGCACGGCTTTGGCTCAAGGCCTTGACGTGACTCCTGCAAAGACCAGCGCCAAGGTTACTCCCCACGGTAAGTTTTTCCGCCGCTTCGGGCAGAAGTTTTTCTTCAAGGCGATGCGCTTCGCGCAGCCGGGCGACTCCTTTGATTTGACGCGGAAGCTTGCTCTTCGGCAACGGTTCGAGGAGTTCAGCCGCGGTCATACCACCGGCTTGATTCTCGCCGAGCATCACGCCGAGGCCCTGCTCGGGATCGCCGCGCAGGCCGGGCTGCAAGTGATGGTCGAACTGCCGGTCACGGTCGGCGAAGTGTCCTCCGACCGCGGACTGCGCGATCTGGTTGCGCGGATCGTCAAATCGGTTGAGCTATGGCGCGGCGAGCCGGCCCTGGCGGGTTACATGATCGATTGCCCGATCGATCCCGCCACTTTGCGTCATCGGGGGCTGCGGCAAGTCCAGAATCGTCTCGGCAAGGTGATCCAGGCGATTCGCGGGAGCGACGCCGCTTGCCTCGTCGCGCTGAAGCATCGTCCGGCCACGGTCGGTCTGGCGCTGCTCGATGAAGACCTGATTTACGCCGAAATGCCCGCGCTGGCGCCCGCCGAGCTGCGGGCGTACGTGGTGCGGCTGCACAATCTCGCCGAGGCACGACCGGTCGTGCTCGAGTTCGGCGAGGGGCTCCCCGGGCAGGATGGGGTGGTGGCCTGTGCCTTCGGCCTTGGGGCCGCGGGCGTGGTCGCACCGGCGATGCCGCCAGCAGCGTCGCCCGGGTCGCTGGGCATGCGGGTGCTGAGCGCCGGGGAGCTTCTTCCCTTCGTGACCCTCAACGGCTCGTGTCCGCCGCAACCGGTCGCAACCCCGATGGTCTCGGTGGTGATCTGCGCGTATAACGCCGAGCGCACGATGCGCGACTGTCTGGAATCGCTGCGCAAGCTCGACTACCCGAATTACGAGGTCGTCATCGTCGACGACGGCTCGCGGGATAGCACTGCGCAGATTTCCGCTGATTTCCCCGAGTTCCGCCTGATTCGCCAGCCGAACAAGGGGCTGAGTGTCGCCCGCAACGTCGGGGCGCATGCGGCCAATGGCGAAATCGTCGCTTACACCGATTCCGACTGCGTGGTCGATCCGCATTGGCTTACCTTGATGGTCCGCGCGATGGCCGAAAACGGTTTCGACGGGTGCGGCGGACCCAACTACGCGCCGCACGAAGCGGGCTGGGTCGAGGGGTGCGTCGCGGCGTCGCCGGGCGCGCCCTGTCACGTCCTGGTCGGGGACGACCGCGCGGAGCATCTGGCCGGTTGCAACATGATTTTTCGCAAAGCCGCGCTGCTCGAGCTGGGCGGCTTCGACCCGCAATTCACAGCGGCCGGCGACGACGTCGATATTTGCTGGCGGATGCTTGACGCCGGCTTCACGCTCGGCTTCTGTCCGTCAGCCTTTGTTTGGCATTTCCGCCGCAATACGGTGAAGGCCTACTACGGCCAGCAGCGCGGCTATGGCAAGGCGGAAGCGATGCTTTTCCCGAAGTATCCGGAACGCTTCAACGCGTTGGGCCAGATTCGCTGGCGCGGAACGATCCCCGGCATCGCACGGACGTATCCGGGCGGAACGCTGAATCGGGTCGGCTGGGCGCATCGCGCCGATGAGTTGCAGCCGGTGGCTGACGCCCCGCTGAGCGTAGCCAAAGTCCTGCCCCTGACGGCCGAGTGGAACGCCGGATGCGTGGTCGCGTTGGCGTTGTCGCTCGGTAGCGGGATAACGATCCTGCCGGCGCTTGCGATGCTCGCGCTCGGCCCAGTCTGGGCGCTCTACTACGCTTGGCAGGCGCCGCTCGAAAAATGCCATAACGGCTTCGTGGCGCGGATGCTGATCGCGTGGCTCGCTTATACCGGCCCGATCTCGCGCACGATCGCGCGCTATCGCTATCGCCGGAACAATCGCGGGAGTGACCAGCTCGAGACCGCGGCGCGGCAACGGCCGACGCTCGATTGGCGCAGCCGCAGCATTCGCCTCGCGTACTGGAGTGAATCATGGATTCCGCGCGACGGCCTGCTCGAACGGATCGCGCGCCATCACGCGGTAGTCGGCCGTCCGACGACGGTTGAGCAGGGCTGGCGGGACGCGGATCTCGCGCTCGAGCCGGGTGCGCTGACCCGGGTCGAAATCAAGACGGCCGACGAGGAGCATAGTGGCGGCCGGCTGAAGAATCATGTCGCGATTCGTGCGCGGCTCGCGGGGCTGACGCGGGCCGGTCTGGCGCTCAGTGTTGGTGCGGCCGCGGGCGCCGCGATCCTCGGTGACGGTGCTGCCGCCGCAGCCTTTGGCATTGTTGCTGCGGGCTTGATGGTTTGTGCGGCGAGTGAAGTGCTCGAGACCGTCCGGCGGGCCTACCGGGTGGTCGAACAATCCGCGAGCGAACTTGGCCTGGTCCCGCTCGGGATTCCGACCCGCGCCGCGCGGCGCGCCGTCCAGCCCCAGCCGACCCCGGTCAAGGCCCCGGACGCGTCGCTAAGCAGCGCCAACGAACCCGCGATGAACTCCTGACATCTATGTTGCGTTAACGCTTCCACTTCAGCCATTTCGCGAATACGCGCTTCACGAACGGGGTCAGGCGCGTGCGATTGTAGGCGTCCCCGAGTTTCCTGATGGCGTCGGCTTGCGTCGGATACGGATGGATCAGGTCCGCGAGCGCGCCCAATCCGATCCGGTGCGCGATCGCGATAGTCAGTTCGGAGATCATTTCGCTGGCATGACGCGCCACGATCGTCGCCCCCAGGATGCGATCGCTCCCCTCCACCACATGCACCTTGACCAGCCCCGCGGTCGCCCCGTCGAGCACCGCGCGATCCACCTCCGCAAGTTCCTGCACAAAAGTACGAAGCCGAAGGCCACGCTCGGCCGCCTGAGCCGGATCGATTCCCACGTGCGCGATTTCGGGATCGGTATAGACGCAACTCGGGATCGTCAGTGCGCTGACCCGCGCCCGCCCATGGAAGAGGGCGTTGCGGAGGACAATCCGCGCCATCGCGTCCGCCATATGCGTGAAGCGCATCGGCGTGCAGACATCGCCGGCCGCATAAATACGCTTATTGGTCGTGCGCAGATAATCGTCCACCCTGACGCCGTTCCGATCGTGTGCGACCCCCGCAACTTCCAGCCCCAGACCGTCGACATTTGCCGCCCGCCCAACACCCAGGAGCAGCTCGTCGACGGCCAGTTCGTGGCTCGAGCCGGCGTGCTCGAAATAGACGACTTTCGCGTGATCACGTTGCTCGACCCGGAGGACTGTGGCGCCGGTCACAAGGCGCACGCCCTCGCTCGCCAGCGCCTGCGCGACCCGGGCGGCAGCGTCGGGCTCTTCGTGGATCAGGATGCGCGGCGCGACTTCCAGGACGGTCACTTCGGCGCCAAAGCGGCGCAACGCCTGTGCCAGCTCACAGCCCACCGGTCCGGCGCCGATTACGGCTATCCGCGGCGGCATCGCGGTGAGCGCGAAGACGGTCTCGTTGGTCAGATAGCCGGCCTCCGCGAGCCCCGGGATCGGGAGCGCGACCGCGCGTCCTCCCGTCGCGATTATGGCGCGGCTGAAGCGGACGGTTTGATCCCCGACGGCGACCGTATCCGTCCCCGTGAAGCGGCCCTCACCATGAAAAACATCGACCCCGAGGGCGGTGAAGCGCGCGGCCGAATCGTTGCCGCTCAAGTCGGCGCGCAAGCGGCGCATCCGCTCCATCACGGCGGTGAAATCGACGGCGACGTCTGGCGGCGCGGCACTGATTCCCATGCGCGACGCGTTGTAGCGGGCGGCGGCGGCCCGAGCGGCGGCGAGCAAGGCCTTGGATGGTACACAGCCGTAGTTCAAGCAGTCCCCGCCCATCAGACGGCGTTCGATCAGCGCGACCTTCGCGCCGAGACCGGCCGCGCCCGCCGCGGCGACCAGTCCCGCCGTGCCGGCGCCGATCACGACCAGATTGTAGCGCGACGTTGCCGTCGGCTGCGGATATCGCCCCGGGTCGACGTTCGCGAGCAGCCGCTCGTTGTGCGGGTCGTTCGGATCAAGCTGGATCGGCGCCGGACTCAATGCCACGCGGGTCTCTCCTGGCAGGCGGTTGGCTGGCGAACCCCGAGGTCCGCGAAGTATTATAGACCGGAGTGGAAACCATGCCCGTCCATGAGCATCATCAGCACGCCGGCGCCCGGAAGCGTCTCAAGGTTGTCGTGATCACGGCCAGCGACACGCGGACCCCGGTGGACGACGAGAGCGGCCGGATCATCCGCGAGCTGCTCGAGAGTTCCGGCCACGTCGTCACCCATTATGCGATAGTTCCCGACGATCCCGAACGCATCCGTGCGCTCGTGATCGAGCATGTAGCCCATGACGACGCGGTTATAATCAACGGCGGGACCGGTATTGCGGCGCGCGACTCGACGATCGAGGCGGTCCGGCCCCTGCTCAATAAGGAGCTGGAGGGCTTCGGCGAATTGTTCCGGATGCTCTCGTATCAGGAAATCGGTTCCGCCGCGTTCCTCAGCCGGGCGCTGGCCGGCACGGTGCATGGCCGGATCGTGGTCGCCCTCCCGGGTTCGCCGGCGGCTTGCAAACTCGCGATGGAGAAACTGCTGTTGCCCGAACTCGGCCACCTCGCCCATCTGCTCAAGTTATAAGTCATCACGAATCATGAACCAGTGAACAAGCTTACCTTGAAATTCTTCGCCACCTTGCGTGAGCGTGCGCGGGTCGCCGAACTTTCCCGGGAGTTCCCCCCCGGCACGACCGTCGGTGAGATCTGGGAGCGCCTGCTCGGCGAATTTCCCGCGCTGGGGGGTCATCATGATGGCGTCGGTTTCGCCGTCAATCACGAATACGTCAAGGAAGATTATCGTCCCGCGGACCACGACGAGGTCGCGTTCATTCCGCCGGTGAGCGGTGGCGCCGACGCGCCGTGGGTCGGCCCGATCACGATCGGCCCCGAGCCGATCGACGTTACGGCGCTCGAGCGTGCGGTCGCCCATCCGGCTGCCGGCGCGATCGTGACCTTCGCCGGCACCACGCGCGAGGACAACGTCGGGCGCCGCGTGATCCGGCTGGAATACGAGGCCTACGAACCGATGGCGTTGCTGGAGATGCGCAAGCTCGCGCATACGGCGGGCGAGCGGTGGAAAATCGTGCGCGTCGCGATTCGGCATCGGGTCGGCCCCGTCGCGATCGGCGAGACCTCGGTGGCGATCGCGGTCGCCGCGGCCCATCGCGCCGAGGCGTTCGAGGCCTGCCGCTTTGCGATCGACCGGCTCAAGGAGATCGTGCCGATCTGGAAGAAGGAATACTTCGAGGGCGGCGAGATCTGGGTGGGATGCCAGACGTCTCATCCGGCGCTAGCGGAGCCGAAGGCGGAGCGAGCAGGCGAGTCTGCGAGCTGCGTTCAAAATAAAGACTGAGCAAGCTGCAATACCAACCACGATGCACTACATTGACCGAGCGGCCAGTATCGGCTATCAAAGCGACCAGGCATGCTTCCCGAACAATCGCAGATTGAAAAGATAATCCTGGCCGAGCCGCGCGGCTTCTGCGCCGGCGTCGATCGCGCGGTCGAGGGGGTGCGCGGCGCGCTGCGCGATTACGGCCGCCCGCTCTATGTGCGTCATCAGATCGTGCATAACCGCTTCGTGCTGGAGGCGCTCGAACGCGAAGGGGCGATCTTTGTCGACAACCTCGACGCCGTCCCCGAGGGTCAGCGCGTCATCTTCAGCGCCCACGGCGTCGCGCCCAGCGAGTGGGATCATGCGCGCGCGCGCAAGCTCCGCGTAATCGACGCGACCTGCCCGCTCGTCACCAAGGTCCATACCGAAGTTGAAAAGTATGCGGCCGATGAGCAGGGCGTCATTCTGATCGGTCACGCCGGTCACGAAGAAGTCAACGGTACACTCGGCGTGGCGCCCGGCAAAATCATGCTGGTCGGCACGGTCGAGGAGGTCGCCACCATTACGCCGCCCGATCCGACCCGGGTCGCGGCGGTGACGCAGACCACGCTTAGCGTCGACGACACGCGCGAGATCATGGAGGCGCTCAAGCAGCGCTTCCCGGCGCTCGCGACGCCGAAGACCGACGATATCTGCTACGCGACCCAGAACCGGCAGAACGCGGTGAAGGAGCTGGTCGACATCACCGACGCGATTCTGGTGGTCGGCTCGAAGTCGAGCTCGAACGCGAATCGGATGGTTGAAGTGGCCAAGATGCGCGGGGCGCGCGCGTTTCTGGTCGATTCGATAGCGGACGTCGAGCCCGCGATGATCGAAGGCGTCCGCGCCCTGGGACTGACCGCGAGCGCGTCATCGCCGGAGTGGCTGGTCGAGGAGATCATCGGGGCTTTTGCCGATCGCGGGGCGACGGTCGAACTGATGAAGCTCAAGGAGGAGCGGATTCGCTTTCCGCTTCCCCGGCCCGCCGACGATCCCTGAGCCCCTGACCCGCGGTTGCACAGAGATGACCAACCCGGAGGCAGGTTGTGTGCGCCAATCTGAAGGCGGAGCGTCAGCGAGCATGGGGTGCGGCGGAGTCCGCGACGCGCGGTTAAAATAAAGTGACGCGCGCTTATATCGCGGTCGAGGGTCCGATAGGGGTCGGCAAAACCAGCCTCGCCCGCCTGCTTGCAGCGGAGTTCAATGGACGGCTGGTGCTCGAGGAGGTCGAGGAGAACCCGTTTCTCGCGCGCTTTTACGAAGATGCGGACAAGTACGCACTCCCGGTCCAGCTCTACTTTCTCTTGACGCGCTATAATCAGCAGCGCACGCTCTCCCAGCAGGATCTCTTCACACAAACCACGGTCTCGGATTATCTCTTCGCCAAGGATCGGATCTTCGCGGCGGAGAATCTGGCGCCCGACGAACTGGCGCTCTACGACAACGTTTATCGCCTGCTCGACGAGCGGATGGTGAAGCCGGATCTGGTGGTCTTCATGTCGGCGCGGATCGACGTGCTGGCCGAACGGCTGCGCAAGCGTAATCGCGATTTCGAGCGCGATATCAGCCTGGAATACCTCGAACGCATCTCGGCGGCTTACCGGGATTTTTTCTTCTATTACGACGAGGCCCCGCTGCTGGTGGTCGAGACGTCCGCGATCGATTTTGTCGCCGATTCGAGCGATCTGCGCGATCTGATCCGCGAGATCGAGCGCGCCGGTCAGGGCACACAGCATTTCGTCCCGCGCAAGGGTTGAGGAGGGCTCAACCGCTACGGCGGGCGAACTCATGCTCGATCTGGTTCGCGAGGCGGAAGTCCTTCGCGGTCACGCCTCCCTCGCTATGCGTCGAGCAGGTGAAGGTCACGCGCGTGTAGTTGACGAAGATATCAGGATGGTGGTCGGCGGCCTCGGCCAGTTCGGCGACACGATCGATAAAGCGGATACCGTCCATGAACTCCTTGAAGCGGTAGAGCTTGCGGATACTGTTATCCCGGTATTCCCACCCTTCGAGGGCTTTGAGCGGTTCGGCGATTTGGTCGGGACTGAGCTTGGCCATAAAACGCGACTCCTACGGCAGCTTGTCGGCGGTGTGACTCTTATACTAGACCAGAATCCATGGCGAACAAGTACGTTACCGACGAAGTCCGGAAACAGATCGGCAAGACCGCCGAGGCGCGCACCTATGAGGTCGAGCGGGGCGCGATTCGCCGCTTCGCCGACGCGGTCGGCGATCCGAATCCGCTGTTCAACAACGAGGTCGAGGCCCGCCGCAGCCGCTTTGGCGGGATTATCGCGCCGCCCACATTCTACCGCTCGATGATGGCGGCGTTTCCCGAGGTCAAGCTCGAGATGCCGGGGAATCGCGGCCTCGATGGCGGTTCGGACTGGGAGTTCTTCGAGCCGGTTCGTCCGGGCGATCGCATCACGGTGCAGACCAAAATCGCCGACATTCGCGAAAGTGACGGGCGGCTTGGTACGATGGTCTTCACGACGATCGAAACGTCCTACACGAATCAGCACGGGCAGTTGTGTGCGCTGCAGCGCGCCACCGGAATCCGCTACTGAGCGTCCGCGCAGGAGTATCTATGGCAGGCAAACAGATTTATTTCGAGGACGTCGCGGAAGGCACGCCGATCGGCCCGCTCGAGAAGGAGCCGACCACGCAGCAGCTCGTCAAATACGCGGGCGCGTCCGGCGATTTCTACCAGATTCATTACGACAAGGATTTCGCGCTCAAGAATAATCTGCCAGGCGTGATTCTGCACGGCGCCCTCAAGAACGCCTTTCTCGGCCAGTTGATGACCGATTTTGCCGGCGAACTCGGCTGGCTGCGCAAACTCTCCGTGCAGTATCGCGGGATGGATCAGCCGGGCACGAAGGTTGTTTGCAAGGGCCGCGTGACGAAGAAGTATACCGACGGTGGGAATCACCTCGTCGATTGTGAAATCTGGCTCGAGAACGCCAAGGGCGAGAAGACCACGCCCGGTAGCGCGATCGTGATTTTGCCCTCGCGTGGGTGAGGGCGACACGCGCAGCCGAGGACAAAGATGATGCGGCGCGAATTCGGTCCAGGCAGCTTTGAGGCTGCGGATCTGCGAGCCGGCCGCGTCGAGCCAAATTATGAAAAGGTGCTGACGCGGCTGCTGGCCGCGCACGCGCTTGCCGAGAAACTGACGGCCGAGGGCTATGCCCGGGCGCAAGGGTTTAGCGCCGACCCGGCTCTGCAACGCGTTGTCGGCAAAAATCTGGGCGAGGAGCGCAAACATGCGCGGCTGATCTACGCCGCGCTAGCGGAGTTGGGCGTGACCGAGGCGCGCGCCGATCGCTCGCTGATCAGCGCCCTCAAGGCGCCCTCGTTCGCCGCGCCGCGC
>Ga0181523_10003294_pt1 | contig 14807 bp, 18 predicted proteins | sample PEATcosm2014_Bin_43_FD_119752 | JGI IMG/M metagenome (GOLD analysis project Ga0181523, IMG submission 119752) | Peatland microbial communities from MTU Mesocosm Facility, Houghton, MI, USA - PEATcosm2014_Bin05_30_metaG | ecosystem: Environmental > Terrestrial > Soil > Wetlands > Peat | place...
ACCTTGGTCAGAAGGCCCACCGACACCAGGTCAGACAGGCGACGGTCCGAGACCGGCTTCACCCATCCCGCACGAGGCATGCACCCAAACTACATCATTGTGGTACTAACTGAACGGTATTGGGGCTAAGCCACCCTGTACCGAGCGCCCCGCTTCTGCCCCTCCATGGTCACCTGCCCGGAGTCAAGCAAGGACTTGATGGTCGCACCCCACTCAGCAGGATCGAGTCCGGTCTGTTCGAGGATGTCGGACTTCCCAAGTGGTCCGTCTGCGCTAGCCAAGCAGGTACGAACACGATCCCCGGCGTCACTCCCTATCTTCGCCCCAGGTGGCGCGGTCGGCCCGAGCTGCGCCTTCAGACCCGCGCCTTCGCCCGCGTCGATCGGTTTGCCGGCGAGCGGCGGCAGCGGCCCACTCGATCCGACTCCGGCCGCTGCCCCTGAAGTCACCGGGACCGGCGTCGACCGGTTTCGACCCATCTGCACTGTGGTCGCCGATCCAACGTGTCGGTAACGGTCGGGCATGCATGTGAGGATCACGACCTGTCCGTTGCGGCCGACCACCGAAAGCACGGCGCCCAGGGATTCAAGCCGCCCCGGGTCCGAGTAACCGAGGGCGTCGTCGATGATCACGGGTGCCCCTTGGTCGCCCTCACGGGCGCTCCGATTTACGAGCTGCGCACAAGCGAGCCGGCTGATGATGTCGAGCTGCTCCTTGGCTCCGCTGGAGAGGCTGTCGAAGGGAAGCACGACTCCATTGAGGCTTCGGCGGTCAACGGTGAGGCTTTGTTCGTCTAGTTCGACGCTCAGGCTAGGGCCGAAGACGATGCGGCCCAGCTTCTCTATTTGCTCCTTCAGCGGAGCGACATAGGACTGCTTGGCCTCCTCCCGATGGCGACCCATGACCGAGTGCAGGAGAGCTGCAGCCCGTGCCTGGCGGTCCAGTCTGGTCTTCCGAGTCCCGAGCGCCTCGACTTGGGACTCGGTGGCCTCCAGCTGATCGTAGAGTCCGCTCTCACCCTTCACATTGAGTTCGGCTCGAAGCGAGATGTGCCGTTCCCCCCTCGACTTGAGATCAGCGTCCGTCCGGGAGAGCACGTCCCTCGCGTTGGCCAGCCGAACCTCCGTCGCATCTGGATTCTCTGCCTCGAAAGCCTCGCTTTCGGCCCGAAAGGCTTCACCCTTCTCCACGGCCTCACGTGCCGCCTCTGCAACCGTTGCTTCCAGATGAGCATCCGACGCAGTGGCCCGGGCGCCATCGAGATCCGAGTTTGCTTGGCTTCTAACTGCCCTGGCCTGGCTCAGCTGTCCCTCGAACTCGGCACCCCGCACCCGCACGGCGTTGAGGGCCTTTCCCGATTCTTCAACCGCGACCTGAGCCGCCACCTCCTCGGCAACGAGCTTCTCGAGGCGATCATCCAGCTCCACCTGTCGGGCGTCTGCCGAAAGTCGGTCTGTTGGGAGGACCAGTGTTTCGGATCGGTGAGCCGGGTACTCACGGGTCTCGTTCTCGAGCCGCTCGACCTCCCTCGCCATCTCGTCGGGGGCCATACCCTCGAGATTGTTCCGAAGGGTCTCGTCGGCGATCTCAAGCTTGCGCTCAAAGCTCTGTCGCTCTCGCAGGATGCTGTGAGCTTCCTCGACGCGGTTCTCGCCAGCGATCCCCGACTCGTCGAGTAGGGCGTCCAGCGATTGCTCAGCTTGCCGAACCGCCTCGTCGCGATCGGTGACTGAGCTGCCACCGGAGAACTGCACTCGGGCCACGTCGGGGAATTCGAGATCGAGTACCATGTTCACCGGCAACTCCGCGCGTTCGCCAGCCTCAAGAGACACCTCGTCACCGTTGGCGACGAATGACATTGAGCTGAGCCCTTCGACTACCACCCCCGGGCTCTCGGCTTCATAGACTGCCCTGGCTCGTATGAGCTCATTGCCCAGCGCACTGATCCGCCCAACCAGCTCCTCGGTCACACGGCACCCGTCGATGAACCTACGAGCTTCGTCCTGTTGCTCGATGGCCTCTTGAAGGCGCTCATGGCGCGCGCGAAGGAACTCGAGGCGAGCCAGCTTGCGGAAGTAGTCGGCGTCGTGCCTCGCCTGCTGCGCCTGCCTCCGAAGCTGGTCGAGGGATCGGCGGAGCTCCTCCCGTGCATCTCTCGCCAACTTCTCGGCGTTCAGCGCGGCCTGCAGTGAGGGGGCGTCACGCTCGATCTGGGCCTCGAGGCCGGCTACGACGACCTCGGCGTCAGCCAGATCCGAACCGAGGCGTTGGCGCTCGGCTTGCGAGGCTTCGATGCGGGCCAGCTGCTCCTGGGCGACCTGGGCGGACGACTTGAGCAGCTCCACCTGCTGCTGTTGCCGCTCGAGCCCCCTCCACTGCTGTTCGAGCTCGAGGGCGGCCTCCCTCTGCTCCGCTTGGATCGACTCGAGCTCTGCCATCTGGGCTGTGAGCGAGCGCAGCTCCTCTGACGCCTCGTCGAGCTCCTCGATGTCGCGGCGAAGTTTGGTCGCATCCGACGAGCGCTGGCCAAGCTGCTCATCGAGTGCGGTGCGCTCCTTCGTGGCTCTGCCCGTGGCAGTGAAGTATCGAAGGCGCTCCTGCTCGACCCGCTCCCATAGCTGTCCCTCTGCACCGGCAGTGACATCGAAGCTCCCACCGGCAGCAGCATCGAGGGCGGCGGCAAGCGAGGTGCAGTCACCGAACGCCGCTTGGGCAAGCGCCTGACCTTGCTGACAGCGCAAAGCCCTCCATAGAGATGCGTCGAGCGTCTCGTCCAGGATTTCCTGCATCCTCACATGCGCCGGGCGCCCGACGATGTTGTCGGGGCTTGGCCTGAGAATCCGCAGCGTGGTCTGCCGGTCCTTGATCCAGCGCTTGAAGTAGATGACGTGGTACGGACCGGTCTCGAGTTCGATCTCAACCTCGGGACCAACGTCCCGCAGGACGGGTTGCACCCGCTTGACGTGTTGCTTGGTCGAGCTGTCCAGCTCAGTGAAGATCAGATCGATCGCCTCCGCGATGCTCGTCTTGCCGATTTCGTTGGGCCCCTCGATGATGGTGACGCCACAAGGCTCGATCTCGACAGAGCGGTCCTCAACACCTCGGAAGTTCTTGAGATGGACCCGCAGGATCTTCATCGTGTGCCACCCGCAAGCCGGAAGAGAAGGGCCAGGGCATCCTCTGCATCAGAAGCTCCGTCTCCACCGGCTCGTGCGGTGGCGAGCAGCTCGTGAAGCGCCCCTGAGGCGAAACCCGAAAGTCCAATGGAATCGACGTCATCGACGCTTGGAAGCACGTGGAGGTCGTCGTGGCGCTCCCAGCGATCGAGCGAAGCCAGAAGCTCAGAGTTGCGGTCCAGGACGGCCTGGAGCCGGGCGTTCAGGGTGAGGCTGATGGTCCCGACAAGGCTCAGCTTGACCACCGTGTTCTGCTTGTTGGCCAAGGAATCAAACCACCGCTCGAGGGCGTCGACGTCATCCTCCGAGCCGAGGTCGAACGAAGGCGAAAGAAACTGCCATTCCCCGATGGAGCGCTCCTCAACGGTCGCCGACGTGGCATCGAGCTCGACGAGAAGCACCCTGTTCGGCTGGACCTCTTCGAAGGCGGTGACAAGCGGCGTCCCCGAGTACCAGAAGCGCCCCGACGATCCGATCTGCGTCGCCGAGTGCCGGTCACCGAGGCCGACGAAGTGGACAATCCCGTCGCGTAGGAACGCTTCCACCGGTTTGGCGTGGATGATGGCCGGATTGTCGACATCGGGCGCAACGGTATCGACCGCACCGTGCCCGACCACCACCCGAAGGGTGCCCTCCTCGGGCAACAGTTCGGAACAAGCGTCGCTGACCAGGTCGTGCAGTGGCCGCTTCGAGTCCCAGGGTGCGCCAACGATCTCCACCCCGAGATGATCGAGCCGGACCGGTGCCGTCGATCCGAGAACCTGCACGTTTGCGGGGCACTCGTCGAGAAACGTCCTCGACGTGAAGATCGAGGTGATGTCGAGAGGGTCGTGATTGCCAGGCAGCAGGAAGACCGGCACCGTGAATGAGCGCAGGGCATCGAGGCTCCGAAGGACCGTCTGACGACTGAGCAGATTCGACTCAAAGACGTCTCCGCCGACCGTGACGAAGTCGCACTGCTCCTCCGTGGCGAGCTTGGCGATTCTTCGGATCGCATCGATCCGGGCCTGGGAATAACGGGCCTGCGCCTCCCCTTCTAGAAAGGTCCTGGTCATGCCCAGCTGCCAGTCAGCCGTGTGGATGAACTTGATCACCGGAATGGCCGCCTCCAGCCTCGCCCAATCGAAATACGTGGATCTGCCCGACAAGTCAATCACGGAGCTGCGACATCGGCCCCCTTGTCACTCAGTGTTCACGAGGCAAGCGGAGGGTTGTGAAGACCGGTTGATGGCGGATCCCCGCGGCATCTCCGCCGAATCCCATAGTGATCTGGAACAGTCCTCAAGAATCTGAAGCCACCGGGACCTCGACGCCTGTGGTGAAGGTGACGTCACCCTGGCAGCCCTTGCGACACCTGCATGCTCCTGGGTGACGTTCGCGTTTCCGGGCTCATCCCTGGTCAGGGGCTTCTTTCACCGAGGTGACGTTGAGGGTGACGCCCACCCGGATCATGGGGGTTGCCGGAGCACGAGGCCCCGGCGAATAACCGTGGGAGACACGATGCCCAGAACATCGTCAGCTGGAGACAGAAGACCGGACAATTCGACTTGCCCAAAGGCAGGGCGAGGAACACCGAGGCCAGTCAAACAAGCTCGTGAGGACCCCCTTCGATTGGTCCGAGGAACCGGCGGCCGGGATGAATGCGTTCAGACTTCACCCGACGTTCAGGTGATCCTCGTCACGGAAGGTGGTCTTGAGCTGCCACTGGTGGCATCGCCCGTGAAGATTGCTCGACTCCTAGAGCATGTCTCGGAAATGGCCGCCGGCGTTGACCGCGATGGACTGTTGCAGAACCCCGGGTTAGCCGGCCGGCGACCTCGTCCGGTTCGGACCGATCAGGTGCTTAGTCGAGTGCGAGTCATAGTTCAGCGAGGCACGAGCACCAAAGGTCAAGCGTCGTGAACGGAGCTGGATCTGCCAACCGACGGTGGGACCGTAACCGGGGAGGTCGTCAGCCCAGAGGCTCGAGCCGAGCAGATCCGTATGGTTCGTATGACGCTCGAAACTGCGCCCAATGGTTCGCCCGGTTCGAGGAACGCTCCGAACAGCCCAAAGGTCGACCAAGCCGGAGTGAGGTTCGTCGGCTGCAGAAGGAGCTCGAGGCTTTGCGTCGTTTGGTGACCGGTGAGCAGATCCCGTAGGAGAAGGAGAAGGAGGTTGACAATGCACGTCACGAGCGAGAAGTGCTCACTATCGAGCCTGGGCAATCCGCGTGCTGGCCGGGACAGGACGAAGTGACCCTAGTCAGAGAAACAAACTCCGAGCCCACCTCTGGCGATCTCATCTCGATTCCAGAAGCGGCCCGCCGCCTCGGGCTTCATGCCGAGACCGTGTACCGCCTTTGTCGTAGGGGAGAGTTCAGCCCGGCAATCCAGATCGGGAGACGGTGGCGCGTCTCGGTGCCACGACTCGAGAGGTATCTCCACGGCGGCGATCAGAGCCCTTGAGCTCCTTCGATTCACTGCCCGACTGAACTTACGTCTGGTCCAGCAGATCTTGAGCCAAATGTCTCGCCAAGGAGGGCGGCCGCCACTCGGTCTCGCTCCGCTCCTCCCCAAAGCCGGTAAGAGCCGTTCGGTGTACCTCGGGCCGGCCTAGCCCGGCAGAAGAGATCCCATCACAACGGCCGCCTTCGCCGCGCCGGCCGGCAGGGCGTGTGAGTACCGGTCGAGGGTCATCTTCGTACTGGCGTGGCCCATTAGCGCCGACACGGTGGTAACGGGGGTTCCGGCTGCGATCTGCTCGCTCCCAAACGCGTGGCGGATGTCGTGGAATCGGACGCCCTCCACCTTCGCTGCCTTTCGCAACTTCGTAAATCGGTCCGTGATGATGGACGGCCGAACCGGCCGGCCGGCGTTCGCGTTGTCGGACAGGAGGTAGGGGTCTTCGACCAGTGGCGATTGGGCCTCGGCGGACAGGGCCGTCTGCCATCCCTGGTGGCGGCGCAGGAGGGCCGCTGATCGACCATCGATGCTCACGTACCGGCCACGTCCCGTTTTGGTTCCCTTCTCGATGACCTTCTCGCCGACCTCGCTCAGCGACCGCTCGATCTGGATGGTGGCGACCTCGAGTAGCGCCTCGGCATCGTCAATGGGAATCAGCGCAAACTCGACATCGGACCACCGGAGGGCGCACAACTCCCCTCGGCGACCGCCGGTGATCCACGCGAGGGCGACGGCGGCAGCCATCATGGGATCGGTCATTTCGGCGGTCGAGATCAGTTGACCGACCTGCTCCCGGTTCGGCGTCACGAGCTTGCGAGTGCTGGCCGGACTCGGTGGGCTCGCCTTCCGTGCCGGCGAGTCGGGAATGCAATCCCACTTGACCCCCTGCGTCAGTGCCGCCGAGAGGATGGCGTGGTGGTGGTGGACCGACAGCGCCGACAGGCCCTCGGCCTGCCACCCGGCATAGGCCCGGTCGAGATCGTGGGCCGTGAGATCAGCTAGCGGTACGTCGCCGAACTTGGGGCGGATCCTCGTCTTGACCTTGCGCTCGTATTCGGCGACCGTCTTGGGGGAGCGGCCGCGGGTCCGCTGGAACCCGAGCCATTCGGTGAGCAAGTCGCCCACCGTCCGCACACGAGGATCGGGCGTCGCCGGTTCTGGCGCCTGGAATTCCAACTTGCGGAGTGCCTTGCGTGCCGCCGCCTCGGTGCCCCGGAATGTCCGTTGTACCTGCTTGCCATCGACCATGACACGCAGGCGCCAGATGTCGGGAGCGCGTTTGGATATAGATCCACTGCCGTATGATTGCCGGGTGCTCATGCTGCTCCCTTCCGATCTGCCCTCCAGGCAGATTAGGACAGGGATTAGGACGAACGCAACGCCCGGTCAGGGCTAGCCGTCATAACTGGCCTCTGATCAGGTACGGAGGGATGCGAGAGCGGACGAATCGGACGGTCTCGAAAACCGTTGTGTCGCAAGGCACCGTGGGTTCGAATCCCACTCCCTCCGCTCGGGGTAAGGGGTGGTTTTCCGGTTCGGGCCACGAGGTCCCAACCGGGGACCATCCCTCGAGAACCCCTCGACAAGCTTCCGGCGGGCACGCTCCGAAGACGATTGACGGATACGGTTCCCCCGGCAGAGCGCTCCACTCCCCCGGAGCGATGCCACCGAGGCGAGCTCTGCGGTCTGCGCTGGTCGGACCTCGAGGTCGACAAACGCCACGAAGGCGGCCCGCCCGGGCACAACTGGGAGATACCCCTCCTCAATCCTGGCCCGTGGGATCGACACGGGACCGTGAAGAGCAACGTATCCTTGGCTGCGAGGGATTCCGAATCCCCCGCTTGTTGGTGCGGACCTGGGAGGCGGAGCGTTGATCACCACTACCGACCGAGCCGGAATCGGCCTTGTCCGTAACCACGCTGCCGGGTTCACCGTTGTCCTCGTGCTTTGCGCGTTCGGTATGACCGGTTGCGGAGTCGTGTCGGCAGTCAAGAAGGTCGAACACGATGTGCAGGGGAACAAGGCCACCATCGACACCTTCACTACTAAGATTCAAACCGGCGAAGCCACGGCATTCGAGGCTACGTACGCGACGACCGGAAGCTCGCCGGCGACGGTCGTGTACGCAGTGGAGCCACCGAAGGGGCTCGCCTTCAAGGAGACCCCGTCGGATGGCAGCACTGGCGCCAGCAATGTGGACATCGTCGTGAATTCTTCGGGTGAATACCTGTGCACTCCATCATCGTCCTCCGGTTCGGGCTCGAATGCATCGTGGTCTTGCCAGAAGCTGCAGGCCGCCAATGCCGCTGACGAGAACAACATCCTCGACTTCTACACGCCTGCGCACTGGATCACCTTCCTCAAGGACTTTTCGCTTGCTGCCGGCATTGCAGGTGACACGGTCACGTCGTCGACCATGACCGTCAACGGTTTCAGCTTGCAGTGCGTCGACTTCCGCGCCCCGGGAGTGGCCGGCATCAGCACGATCTGCACTACGGCCCAGGGCATCCTCGGCTACGTAAAGGTCGCTTCGGACGCAACAAGCTTTGAGATCACGAGCTATTCCGCATCGCCGCCGGCGTCGCTGTTCGAGCCGCCGCCCGGCGCCACCATCACGACCCCTCAGACAGGTAACTCATAGCTCGGCTCGTAGGGAACCGGTGAGCCGAGCGAAGCAGAACGGGCAAGCGCCCTCCGCCACGACCTGGACGGAGGCGTACACGGACTGCCAAGATGCGTCGACCCGCCGAGTCGGTGGGTGCCGCGTGCCCACCGCAGGCCTCGAGACCGAAGCGATCCAAGCCTCTGCTGCAGTGAGGTCCACCGATGATCCTTCAACACGCCCTACTCGACGTCGTCCCAGGGGAGGAGGAGCGCTTCGAGCGGGCGTTCCGCTCGGCCCGCCCGATCATCTCCTCGAAGCCAGGATGCCGGTCCGTGCGTCTGGAACGGTGTATCGAGTCCCCTGCCCGTCACTTGTTGTTGGTGGAGTGGGAGCGTGTCGAAGATCACACCGAGAGGTTCCGTGGGTCCAACGAGTATCAAGAGTGGCGTCAGCTCCTACACCACTTCTACGACCCATTTCCGACGGTCGGTCATTACGAGCAAGTGCCCATTCCCTGATTGAGGGGGTGTCCCCGTGTCGCCGGGCGCTTGGCATTTGCCAGCATGACCTACCGGCACTTACACGGACACAGCTGACGGCAGTCAATAACCCCACGACGATGATGAGGTGACGGGCCGTTGCTGGCATTCTGGATGCACGCTCAAGCAGGAGGATGGAGATGGCACTGCACGCGGACCCGCTCCCAAGTTGGCGAGAGACGCCTACCAAGCAGTCGATCGTGGACTTCGTCGCTGCTGTCACCGATCCAGAGTCCGATGCTCTGGTGCCAGAGGTCGATCGCGTCGCCGTCTTCGACAACGACGGCACGTTGTGGGCCGAGTTGCCAATGTACGCACAGTTGGCCTTCGCCATCGATCGAGCGGCCGAACTGGGCCACCCAACCAGCCCCGAAAAGCTGAAAGCCGGTGGTCTCGGGGCAGTGCTCGAACTGGTGAAGCTGACTCACGGCAACGTCACCACCGACGAGTTCGAGTCGGCGTGCCGGAAGTGGATGGCGGCCGCCCGCCACCCTCGCTTCGGGGTTTCGTACCTGTCCACGGTGTATCAACCGATGCTCGAGCTGCTCAAGCTGCTGGATACCAACGGGTTCTCGTGCTGGATCTTCTCGGGCGGCGGAGCCGACTTCATGCGAACGTGGTCAACCGAGGTGTACGGTCTCCCGCCACACAGGGTGATCGGTAGCATCGGGACCACCGAGTTCCGCATGGGCGACAAGGGTCCCGAACTGGTCAAAGGAACCGATCTTCAGATCCTCAATGATGGTCCCCAGAAGCCGATCTCGATCCATACACATGTCGGGCAGCGCCCGATCCTCGCCGCCGGGAACACGGATGGCGATCTGCCCATGTTGCAGTGGACAGCAGCGAGTCCCTATCGAACTCTGGAACTGGCCGTTCACCACACCGACGCAGAACGGGAATACGCCTACGACACCGATCCCCTTTTCGGCAGCGGGACCGTACAACTCCTTGCTGCCGCTTCGGAGAATCAATGGACCATTGTCGATGTGGCTGCGGACTGGTCAGCCATCTTCCCGCCTCTCCACTGAGCCAAGGCCAAGAATGCCCAAGTATCCCCGATCGGGAGTGAGGAACTTCGCGATCAACCCTCTTCTTGCAGCGCTCGGAGGATCTCTGTGGCCTGGCTGAGAGCTCCTTCTCGTACCATGTACCGTGTGACGCCCCAACGTTTCTCGTTTCCCAGCAGCTGCTGGACGATTTCCTCAAGAGGCCCGATCCACACAAAGGGTGAGCCAGGATGTCGCCCCCGGAAGCTCCAGAAATGACTCTTGCGATTTCGTGCGCAAGGGCCTCAGCATCATCCGTGAACTCGACATGTTGGACGAGCGCCTCGATACTCGGTGTGCGACCAGCCGCACCAGCCGCCGAACGGATCAGGTCGAATGTCGAGTCGAGCGTGGCGGAACGCCAATCCACCTCATGGGAGCGCCCGTCCGCCAAGGTCTTCCCGAGTCCGGTGACTCCCACGATGTCTGCGGCAGTCGCTGAGAACCGGAGAAGATCAGGGTCATTCCCGCCGATCACGAGCGGGATGGGATCTTGGATCGGCCTCGGTTCCTTCAGGACCGCCTTCCTCGGCGCGATGAGCCCACCGGAAAGAGAACCAGGGTGAAGCAATGATTGTTCTTCCTCGGCTGCTTCAAGCATCCTGAAGAGTCCGACGCGACGGCGAACGCCGCTCGAGTCAGGATTGTGACCTGGTGCCTGGTCGCACCCGGAGTGCGTCGTGATCTCCCGGTTTGACCGCCGTGTCCCATGGCAGTGACACTGTCCCGCGAGGTCCACCTCATGACCGCTGGACCTCACCAGCTTCGGGAGCACTGGGAGGTTTGGCCGACTCGTAGTACGAGTCGGCCGATGCCGTCAGTTGCCAGCACCCTCGAAGAGCGCACTGAGATCGAGCGAGGGGACGTGTTGCTTGGTCGCCAGGGAAACCCACGTGGGAGCCAGCGCATCCTTTCCCGCCCCAAGAACGGTGCCGATCAATCCCGCCGACTCGAGCAGGTCTTGGGCGGGAAGCCGGGAGATGACCACATGCCAGATCGCTTCCTCCAGCACGTTGAAAGCAGTCAGCACCTCTGCGATGTCGAACCCAGCACTGAAGCGCTCCTCGGCGACGTGTTGGGCGTACTGAGAGATGGGCACGAGATTCCGCTGTGTCAGACATTCGAGAACCAGAGCGAACAAGTCACCCAAGCGCTGACGAGATTCCTCCGACCCCAACGCCTCGTAGTGTGTGAGGTGAGCACGCCGAAGAGCTTCCGACGCTTCCTGGAGGACATCTTCCTGGGCCGCATCCAAGATTCCAATCAGTTCCATGCCTGACTCCTCACTTCCCTGATCGCTCATGGCGCGCACTACTTTTCCACGACACTATCGGACAGGCTGCAATGCTGGGGCAAGAGACCAAGGTCCCAGAAACCGGGCATATCACTGGGTGTCTCCGACGGCAGCAGAAGTCACCGGTTGGCCCAATGGTGACTCCTGGGAGGAGTGCGGTGGTCCGGAAGCCTGGTCAGGCGCACGCCATCCGGCGAACGACTCCGGTATCGGGGACACCCTCCCGATGCGTACTGGAACGCGTCTGTAGGCATTGTTCGTGGACACCCGATGCGGCGGCTCCCACGCAGCGTGGGATGGCGCGCGTAGCCCGCTGGCTGCCGGAGCTCGATGTGGAGGTTCGGGTGCCGGACGCTCTCGCCTACTGCTCTCCTTGCTCGTTGATGTAGACCTTCCTGAAGAAATCCTCGCCGTGCTCGGCGGCATGTTCCGCCTCATACAGCGCCAAGACGGCCCTTTCGAGCCTCCCGTCCAAGTCTGGGGGGTCATCGTCGGACGTGAATTCGGCGACGACGACGTACTCGTCGGCCAGCGCGGTGAACGTGTTGAAGATCCCGGCGAACTCGTCGGCGATCACCTGCACCGGGCCTGGATTTCCGAACTGCCACTCGCGAGCTTGGAGCGCGGCAGAAACGAGCTTCTCGGCGGTCACCTGGGCGTGAAGGGCCCCACGGGTCTCCGTGCCGAGCGCCTCAAACGCCGCTGCACTCAGCGCCACGATCCACGGCTTCGCCCAGGTGAGCCACTGGCCGAGGGGATCGGCGTCCGAGTTCGATTGATGCTCCCCATCACTTTGGACCACGACCCATTCTGCATCCGATCAGGCCACCATGACTCTCGGGTTCGTCCGGAAGTAGTCGCGCCTCTCACCCAGCGGTGGACCCAGCAGGGCAGAGTCATTGATCAGGGACGTTCCATCAGGCCGGCATCGAGGTCCAGGCGCATGCAGACCCTCGTCGCAGGGTCAAGGCCATGAGCCGTCTCCACCTCTCGAACGGCGCGGAGTTCGGGGCCGATCTCCTCCCCGGCAAGGACCCTGAAGCCGAGGTGCTCGTAAAGAGGTCGGTTCCAAGGAACCTCGGCGAAGGTCGTCAGGGAGATCGCCGGCCTACCGGACTCGATAGCCCACATTCGGGCGCGGTCGAGCAATGCGTGTCCGACGCCCTGGCCTTGACGATCGGGACGGACGCTCACCTCTTGGACGTGAGCGTTCCCATCGACTTCGTCGACAAGGACGTAGCCCACCGGCTGATCCGCGGCGTCGACGGCAACCCAACTCCGCCCTTGGGCCGCGTACTCCGCCAGCTCATCGACCGAAGCTGGCTCGCTATCCGCGACGGTGTCCAAGCCCACCGCTCGGAACTGCTCTGCGGCCAGCTATTCGATCTCCTGAAGTTCCGGACCGTCCCCACCGCGAGATGTGCGGACAGCGATCACCCTGAAAGCATGGCGCGTGCGGCAACCACGTGCGCCACGTGCCTGAATCGGTAGGGGGCAGGCAAAGACCGCCAGAACTGTCATCCAGAATCGACCCCTGTGGCGCACGGTTCGGCCACCGAGGGTGGGGTGGATCGGGGCAGCTCCGATTGCGGTACGCCCACCAGATCGGTGTTCCGAGTGCACCCTTTTGAGGGAAGGTTCCCTCAAGCCCGGCTCAGAGCGTGAGGGTCGGCAATTGGACTTCACGCCGGGTACGCCACCGAGGGCCCGGGCCGATCTCGGCCATTACGTCTCTCACGAACTGCGAGAATGCGTCGGAATCGGCGAGACGGTCTGCGAAAGTGCAATCACATGTGCCCTACTCGACGACACGATCTGGGATCCGGCAGGACACCGTGCGAAGCCCGCAGTCCAGCTCGAAAACCGTGGTGTCGCAAGGCACCGTGGGTTCGGATCCCACTCCCTCGGCTGCTGCTGCTATTACAACGTGGTCGCTGGACCGAGAGTGTTTCTGATGTCCGATCGCTCAGCGCGCGAATGTTGTTCATTCGAACCGTGCTGAGCGGTGGGACAGGGAACGGTGCTGGCGATCATTGCCTGCCGTCAAACGACACCTCGGGGACGCAAGTTCGGGGCAGCGGGGGTGCGCGCTATGTGACACTCGGGGGCCGGAAACCGTCAGGAGCTGGCGGGGAGGGATCGGGCGTGAGGCGATGAGCGTCGGTACCGGCCTCATCCGTAGGGATGCGGAGGACGGGCTGGTGGAGACGAGGCCGTGTGGTGGGATCAGCGGGCGGAGGTGACCAGGGAGGTCAAGGGAAGCACCACTCGGCGGATGCTGGCATTGGCAACGCTTCCCCATGACATGTCATCGACTCCGGTACCGGCGGCGAATGCGCGGATCATACGGATGCTTCCGCCATGAGTGACGACCGCGACATCACGCTCATCCTGCTGCATCACCAGCGATTCGACCAAGTCCGCACAGCGGCAATTGAGGCCCTCAAGGGATTGGCCGCTCACTGGATGGGCTTGAGCGTCAACGACTTTCCCGTCACGAATCCCGTTATCGGCTGGTGGCAAGCTCCCCGACCACGAACCTTCCAACTCTCCGAAGCATCGCTCGCGCGGTCGCTGGTCGGTCTCTACCTCACGCTCCAACCTGTCGGCGATGAACGCCGCGGTGTCCTGGGCACGACGAAGATCGACCGAATACACCGCTGCAATGTCCTCCGTTTGGAGCGACGAGACAGCGCGTTGTGCCTGTTGCCGTCCCTTGCGAGTGAGCCTGGCTCCATCCGCCTGTCCCCGCACCCATCCCAGGGAGTTCCAGTTGCTCTCACTGTGCCGCACCAACCGGAGCACTCGTTGTCCGCCCGGTCGAAGGATCATCAATTGACAATCCCCTGTCAGCCTGGGGATCAGCTGAGAGCTGACTGAATGGATTCTTGGAATCAGTCACCAGGTCGTGGAGCAGTCCGCGTCGTCGATGGAGCCATGGCCGACCCGTTGAACAGGCCGGCGGATCCGTTTCGCACCGACCATCGGAATACACAGCGAATCACCAGGTTCGCCCCAGCCGATTCACAGGACCGTGCCGCAGACTGACCACTGCGCCCAACGGTCGGGTGGGAAGCATTTCCCTTCGACGTATTCTTCGCGGAATTCCTCCCCGGCCCGAGGGCGCACCAAGTATGACGGAACCGCTACCCCGGCTGGAGGTAGGTTCCACAAAGTCCAAGGGCTTCAGTGACGATTCACCCTTCCCGAAGCGCCCCTCACGCTGACCGGTTCCGCCGAGGGCGTGGATCAACCAACGCCCAACTCGAACCTCGGCGCCGGCTCGATGACCCCCCGCTGTCGATGCGAGACACCGTGTGGTGTACCGTCGTAATGGCTCATTGAGAGCACCAGCGTCTCCGCTCACGGTGACAAGATCGAGAGTCCCGATGGGACCCAGCAACGCCGTCCAATCCCAATAATGGTCGGGGGATACGACACCGGCATGGACCTTCTCATCGAGGCTGCCCATGCCCTGGATCTGGCCGGCGAAGCCTGTGATGCGCCGGAGGATGCAGCTTGCTTCTCGACACTGGCGGCTCGGGTCCGCAGCTACCTGGCAGTGAGCCGTCCGACCACGACGCTCGGAATGCCCCGGATTCCGCCGGGCGGCCATCGGCTCACGGATGAGGACGTGATCCACCGGTCAGGAGCGGCCAAGCAGTCCCACATACGCGTCCTTCCGGACTGAAGGAAGACC
>Ga0181523_10003298_pt1 | contig 14801 bp, 13 predicted proteins | sample PEATcosm2014_Bin_43_FD_119752 | JGI IMG/M metagenome (GOLD analysis project Ga0181523, IMG submission 119752) | Peatland microbial communities from MTU Mesocosm Facility, Houghton, MI, USA - PEATcosm2014_Bin05_30_metaG | ecosystem: Environmental > Terrestrial > Soil > Wetlands > Peat | place...
ACCGAAGCGATCAGGCGCAGCCGCAATCGGCGTCCAATCCAAAATAGAAATGCCGCCAGCGCGGCGACATGCAGTCCTGCGATCACGAGGACGTGGTACACGCCTGTTTGTTGATACGCCTCAACACGTTCGTGATCCACGAAACTTCGATCGCCCAGCAACATCGCTCGCGCCACCGCTGCTCGGTCCGAGGTGCCGGCGAGCATGGCGTCCACCGTGTCCAGCAATCGTCCGCGAATTCGCGCCAGACGATCCGAGATGCGCAACGCGGGTCCGCCTCCGCCAGCCGGCAGACCCTGCAATTGCAAAAGATTTCCGCTCCGCAGCGAGCCTGTGAGCTGAATTCCCTGGCGCGCAAGATATTGCCGGTAGTCGAAGCCGCCTGGATTCGCATAGTTATGGGGAAGCCCAGCTTTCACCAGCGCTTCTACGCGATCTCCCGCGCGCAAGTTCGGTGGCGCATCGGAATCAGGTTCGCGAAAATATTGAGCCTGCAGGCCGCCCCGCACGGGAAGGGAATCTCCGCCCACTTGCACTTGCTCGAGCTCAATGTCGTAGCGAAGTCCCCACGGCAATCGCACAGGGTCCTGCCGCAATCGGCCCGTCCAACGCAAGGGCTGGTTAGTTTCAATCCGGCCCTGCTGAATCAGCGCGGTGACGATGTCAGTTGGCACCGCGGTTCGTTGAAGCGTGGATGCAGCGCCCCCAAGAAACATCCAAGCTCCCATCGCCGCTGCCCACGCGGGCCACGAACTTCCCCGCCACGCGAGCAAGCCACCGCCCGCGAGAGACACAATCGCGGCTAACATCCACGCGCGCGAGCCAAAATGAGACTGCAAGACTGAAAGATCGGCGAGAAGGATTCCGCCGGCCAGCGAGGTCGCGATGTAAAGAGAGGGATGCTTCATGTGCGCCGTTCGAGCCGCACCAGAGCCTCCATATGAAACGTTTGCGGGAAAATGTCAAATAATTGTACGTCACCGATGCGGTACTGCCCCGGCGCCGCGTCGTTCCCGGCAAGCATCGCCAGGTCCCGCGCCAGCGTAGCCGGATCGCAAGATAGATACGCGATTTCGGCCGGGCCAATCTTGATCAATCGCTGCAGAGCCGCCTCATGCACCCCGGCGCGCGGAGGATCGAGCACCACGAGTTCCGGCCGATCGTGCCACTTCTGCAAGAAATCCTCTGCTGTAGCTTCCTTCGCCGCAGCTGAGGCCGCGCCGCTTTCTCGTAAATTGAATTCGAGGTCGCGCATGGCCGCCGGACTTGATTCCACGGCGACGACGCGCGCGAAACGCTGGGTCAGCGGCACGCTGAACAGCCCCACGCCCGCGAACAAATCGAGCGCCAGCTTTCCGCGCCTCTCGCCAATCACGCTGGTAACGATCGTTTCCAGCGCCGACCGGTGAATCTGAAAGAATGAAAAGTGCCCGACGCGGTAGTTGAATTCCCCCACGCGGTAAAAAATGTACCCCGGCCCATGCAGCTTCATGCGCGCGCCGCGCTCCTGGAGAAATAGCAGCGATTCCAGGCCGGGGAGGGAACTATGAAGCGTTTCCGGCAGATTGCCTTCATCTTCCAATTTCGCGATCGCAATGTTCAGCAGGAGCCGGTTGTCTTCACCGTCGACAAACGCCTCGATTTCGTCCACGCTGCCCGGCAATTTCCCCTGCGCCAGCAACCCGGCCAGCACGCGCAATGTCTCTTCAAGGCGCGGCGAAAGGATCGGGCATTCCTCAGCAGGGCAAAGGTCGTTGCTGGCGGCCTGAAAATATCCGATTCGGGGCGAGCCCCCCACGCTGCGAATTTTCCACTGCGCGCGATTCCGATACGCAAACTCCGCGAAGGGATGCGTGGTAATCGGCCCGTCCCACCGGACGCGCCCAATCCTCCCCAGCGTCTCGCGCAAAATCTCCGCTTTGGAGCGAACTTGCGCGGGATAGGCGAGATTTTGGTAGTTGCAGCCGCCGCAGGTTCCAAAGTGCCGACAGCGCGGGTCAATTCTGTCCGCTGAAGGCTCCAACACCTTCGCCACGCGCGCGCGAATAAACTTCTTTTTTTGCTCCGTAGGCTCGACGTGTACCAGTTCGCCCGCCAGGCCCAGCGGTACAAACACGGTTGCGCCTTCATGATGCGCCAGCGCTTCACCGCCATAAATTAATTTTTCGAGGCGCACATCAAAAGGCGCGATCTTCGGAGGCGCTGGGTGTGACACGCGTCGTGAGTGTGGTTTCTTCATGGTTGCAAGCGCGAGCTGGTCAGCCGTTGCTTGACTGCGCGCGGCTCAATTCAACGGGCACGGGCAAATAGAACAGGCTTAAACGGGGAAGGTTGTAATGCTCCCGCAGCCGCTTCTCGATGTATTTCTGCTCAAGCTGACGAAGCTGCTCCGCCGTCATCTTACCGCGGTATGCGGCAAGCTGCCGGTCCAATTCGCGACGCACTGCGAGAAGCGTGTCCTCCGGCACGGCGGCAAGCAGGGTGCCCGTCAACTTTTCTTCAAGCACGGTCATTCGGCGTTCCAGGTCTTCCAGGTCGAGTTTTCCCGGCGCGTCAAGAATCGGCAGCAGCTCTTCGATGCGCGCGACGGTCTCTCTCAGCTTTTCCGCCAGGCCCGCAAGGCCGGCGTCCGGACTCAACTTCTTCGCAGCGCGCTCAAAGCGCTCGCGATTGCACAAGAAATAAGCTCGCAGCTCTTCGCGTGAAAAGGTTTCGTCCTGTTTCTCTGCTCGGGCCCTCGGTCCCGTGCCTGCTGAAGTTTCTTTTTCCTCCGCGGCGGCATCGAGCACCGCGCTCGCGCAATAGGCCAAACTTTTTAGCGGACGTCCCGCGCCGCGTCGCGAACGTGCATAACTCTCGAAGGCGCGGTCGATGCCCTTGAGCACTGCACTCAACGAAATGCCCGCCTGCTGCCACGTTTCGACGATCGCCCAATCCAGCGGCGAGACGAGCAGGTGCGCCCCGCGTTTTCGCCAGAAATATTCTTCTATTTCCGTGTAGTAGTTGAAGTAGTTGAAGGATTCCATGGGGGCCGCGTCAGTGCGTCGTCTTGTCCGTTGGACGCGCCGCGCGCGACGGAGGAGTATCCGCGACGCGTGTATGGCCGGCGTCGCCGGAGTGCGCCGCGCCGGACCGCCGCGCTTGATTGCGCTCCCACAGAATGCGCAGTCCCTCGAGCGTAAGGAATTCATCTATTGTTTGAATGTGCCGGGACGCGCGCGTAATCAGCGGCGCTTGCCCGCCCGTCGCGATCACCCGTGTATCGTCGCCGAGCACTTTCTTGATGCGGTCGAGTATGCCGTCCACGAGATCCGTGAAGCCGTAGTACAGCCCCGCCTGCATGGATTGCGCGGTGTTCGTGCCGATAACTTTCCCCGGATCCTTGATTTCGATGCGCCACAATCGCGCCGCGTGAGAAAACATCGCTTCCGATGAAATGCCAATTCCGGGCGCGAGTACGCCGCCGAGAAATTCACCCTTCGCCGAAATGATGTCGAAGTTGATGGTCGTGCCGAAATCCACCACGATGCACGGCGTTCCGTACTTCGCGATTGCGGCCACGCTGTTCGCGATGCGGTCCGCGCCGACTTCGCGGGGATTGTCGTAGCGAATCGGCATCCCCGTCTCGATTCCCGGCTCGATGAACACTGCGCGCAGACCGAAATACCGTTCGGCCATTCCTTCCAGCGTTTCGTTGAGTGGCGGCACCACCGAGCTGATGATGACGGCATTGATCTCGCGCGGATCGATGCGCGCCAGCGTAAAAAGCTCCCGAGTCAGAATTCCATACTCGTCCACAGTTTGATCGCGCGCGGTGGTCAGCCGCCAGTTCGCGATTAACTTGTCCTCGCGAAACACTCCCAGCACCGTGTTCGTGTTTCCGACATCGAGTGCCAGCAGCATCAGCGCTCCTCCGCCACATCGCCCGAGATGACCGTCACCGTTTGCCCGTCGTCGCGCGTCACGCGCAACTGACCGCTCGGTTCTAGCCCCGCGGTCGTGCCCGAATAGCTTTCGCGCGCCGTCGTAATTCTCACTCGCTTGCCTTGCGCGTAGCTGGAGACGCCGCAAAAGCGATGCAGAATCGGCGTCGCACCTTCCGCCACGAAACGATTGTAGTAGCTCTCGAGGTGGCGCAGCAACCGGGTCACCAGGTCCACCCGGGAAAACGTCTTTCCCGTCTCAATCCGCAGCGAGGTCGCAATTTCGATTAATTCTTCAGGCATGCGCGTGTGATTGACGTTAATCCCGATCCCCACGATCACGAAGTGCACCCGGTCGGGTTCCGCGTGCATTTCGGTCAGGATGCCGCCGGCTTTTTTCCCGCCGATGAGGAGATCATTCGGCCATCGCAAGTCCGGCATCAAGCCTGTCAGCTCAGCCACCGCATCGCGAGCCGCGAGGCCCGCCGCCATAGTCAGAAGGGGAGCCTGCTGCGGCGGCATGGGCGGGCGTAGCAGCGCCGTGAGGTAGATTCCGCTCGTCTTCTCAGAGTGCCAGACGCGCCGCGCCCGCCCGCGTCCCGCCGTCTGCTCCTCCGCGACAACTACAGTTCCGTGTGGCTCGCCTTCGTACCCAAGTCGCAGCGCGACGGCATTTGTCGAATCAGTTTTGAAAAAGTGGTAGATGCGCCGCCCGAACACCGATTGTCGTAATCCTCGTTGCAGGAGTTTGGGCGCCAGAACGTCCGGCACGCGCTCCATCTGGTAGCCGGTGCGCGGGTGTCCTTTGACTTTTACGCCGAGCGCGCGCAGCTTCTCGATCCAGCGCCAGACCGTCGAACGCGTCACACCGATCTCGCTCGCAATTTTCGCGCCGCTGATGACGATCATCGCGTTGTCGGCCAGCAAGGTGAGCAGCGCATCCACCTTGCGGTCGGTCGTGCCGGGCAATGGTCGAAGGGGCATTTTTTGCGATCCGATTCGCGATTCGGCGTCCCGTGCGCCGAACAAACCAAAATTCAACCGAGGGTCAACCAGCGTGTAGCGCCGGGCTTCAGCCCGGCATGCGCTACCTCTTTTCCAGTTGCTGAAGCCGCGCGCCAAGTTTTTCGCGCTCGGTCCTTCGCTCCGCAAGCGCCCGCTCCGACTTGGCAATCACGTCCGCCGGCGCCTTGCCGCGAAATGCCGGATTAGCCAACAGTTTCTCCTTGGCTTCGATGTCCGCTGAGAGACGAGCGATCTCCTTGCGTAGCTTGGTCATTTCCGCTTGCAGTTCTTCGTCAGTCTGAACGTCCAGAAGAATAATTCGCAAATCGAATCTCGCAGTCGAACGCACTGCGCTGTCCGTCGCGCCGTCGTGCGCGGCGCCCGCGGCCGCTGCCTGGCTGATCCTCAATTCGGAAAGGCTCGCCAGCCGGATGATGGTATCGCTGTGCGCGCTGACCAGCGTCCGCGCCGCAGCGTCTGCCGACGAAAATTCCGCAGCGACCTTCTTTTTCGCATCCACTTTCATTTCGGCGCGAATGTTCCGCGCGGCCACGATCACCTCTTGCAACAGCGTGAATTCGCTTTCGGCAGCGGCGTCCTTCGATCCCTCGTGCGGCTTTGGGAATGCTTCCAGCGCAATGGACTTTGCACCTTGGCGCTGCGGAAGCTGGTGCCACAGCTCTTCCGTGATGAACGGCATGAAGGGATGCAAAAGCCTAAGCGTCGCTTCAATCGAAGCAAAAAGATTCTTCCAGGCAGCCGTTGCCCTGACGCGATCTTCGCTCTGCAAAAGCGGTTTGAGCCATTCGATGTACCAGTCGCAGTAATCGTCCCAGAAAAAGTGGTAGACGGCGTGCGCCGCTTCGTGAAAACGAAAATGGTCCAGCGCGTCGTTGATCTGGCCGGTCGTCGAGGCCAGCCGCGAAAACAGCCAGCGATCCGCCAGCGACGATTCACCGCCGGAGGCATAGGGGGCGCCCGCGCGGACTTCGGGCGCTGCCAGCGTTTCCAGAGTCGTCATGGTCGCAGCTTCAAATTTGTCGAGGTTCATAAACAGAAATCTCGCCGCGTTCCATATCTTATTCGCGAAGGCGCGATAACTCAGAATCCGATCTTCGCTCAGGACGATGTCGGTGCCCGGCGCCGCCATGCTCGCCAGCGTGAACCGCATCGCGTCGGTGCCGAATTTCTCATTGAGTGCGATGGGATCGAGCCCCGTGCCCTTCGTTTTCGACATCTTCTGGCCTTCCGCCGTGCGCACCAGCGAGTGCAGGGACACCTGGCGAAAAGGAGCCTGCCCCGTGAATCGGAGGCCCATCATGATCATGCGCGCGACCCAGAAAAATAAAATGTCGTAGCCGGTGATCAGAAGGTTTGTGGGGTAATAGGTCTTGAGGTCCTGCGTTTCGTCAGGCCAGCCCATCGTGGAAAAGGGCCAGAGCGCCGAGCTGAACCAGGTCTCGAGAGTGTCCGGATCCTGCACGGGAGCCGCCGTACCGCAGCGCGGGCACTTTTCCGGCGCAGTCCGCGCCACGATGATTTCTTTGCATTTGCCGCAGTGCCAAGCGGGAATCCGGTGGCCCCACCAAATTTGCCGCGAGATGCACCAGTCGCGAATGTTGCGCATCCACTCGAAATAAACTTTACGCCACTGGTCGGGCACGATCTCGATATCGCCGCGCTCCACCGCCGCAATCGCCGGATCAGCCAGCGGTTTCATCTTCACGAACCACTGCGTCGAGGCGCGCGGCTCGACCACGGTCCCGCAGCGGTCGCACGTCCCCACGGCATGGGTGTGCGGCTCGATCGGTCCGAGCAGGCGTTTCGCTTCGAGATCCGCCACGATTTTCTTCCGCGCGTCGTAGCGATCCATTCCGGCATACGGTCTCGCCGCCGCGTTCATCTTCGCGTCGTCGGTCATCACGTCGATTTCGGGCAGATTGTGCCGCCGGCCCATCTCGAAATCGTTTGGATCGTGCGCCGGCGTCACCTTCACTGCCCCAGTTCCGAACTCGCGGTCTACGGCGGCATCGGAGATGATGGGAATGTCACGATTCATGAGGGGCAGACGCACCATCTTGCCGATCCACGCGCGGAAGCGCTCGTCTTCCGGATGCACCGCGACCGCCGTATCGCCCAACATCGTCTCGGGCCGCGTGGTGGCGACCTCGATGTGACCGCTGCCGTCCTTAAGCGGATAGCGGATGTGCCACAGATGTCCCTGCCGCTCCTGGTGCACCACTTCCAGATCGCTCAGCGCGGTCAAGCATTGCGGACACCAGTTCACTATGTAGTGCCCGCGATAGATCAGCCCGTCTTCGTACAGTCGCACGAAAACTTCCGTTACCGCGCGCGAAAGCTCGGGCGAAAGCGTGAATCGCTCGCGCGACCAATCGCAGCTCTCGCCAATCTGCATCATCTGGCGCGTGATTGTTCCGCCGGCTTCCGCCTTCCACTTCCAAACTTCCTCGAGGAATTTTTCGCGCCCGAGCGCCCGGTAATCGATGCCTTGCGCTTGAAGTTTTCGTACCACCACGCGCTGCGTCGAGATCGCCGCGTGATCGGTGCCCGGCAGGTAGAGCGTGTTGTAGCCGGTCATCCTGCGCCAGCGCGTCAGGATGTCAATCTCAGTATGTTCGAGCATGTGGCCGATGTGCAGCGAGCCGGTCACATTCGGCGGAGGAATAACGATCGAAAACACCGGCCCGGGCGCGTTGGCGTCCGCGCGGAACAGTTGCTGCTCCACCCACACGCGCGCCCAGCGCTGTTCCAGTTCTTGTGGCTCGTACCCTTTGGGAATCTCTCTCGGCATGATCCAACCTGTTGAATGGAATTTATTACTATACGGGCCACCACGCGCGCGGTCAAACCTTCGCGCAAATGGGTAGTGGTGTCATTTGAATTCGCCTGTTTTTGCCGTTAACCCCGAAAAACCACGGCCACAAAATAAGGACTTGACACACTGTAATTAAGTACTTGACACAGTTGGGGTAACAATTAAAAAGACTTGACGTACATTAAAGGAGGCGCTATGCTCTCACTGCACGGAATCGAATTGAACTACACGACCGGAAAGAGTGGCGTACCGTTCGCCGTTCTGACAGATAGATTCAAGAGCTGGGTGAGCAAAATGAAGAAAGACGGAACGATCAAAGCAGCGATTAACAATCTCAAAGCGATGCTCGATTTTCACCAGCAAAAAGCTACGGAAATCGAAGTCGCATTACACGCACTTAAATCTGTAGCGTCAAACGGCAGAAGCAAACTTCCAACATTCGCTATGGACAACAGAGAATTTGCGGACGCCGGAATCGCAAGAGCAGCCGCAACACTAATCAAACGATCCGGCAAAGCCCTCCATGTCAAAGAAATTGTAGAGGGGCTAAAGGCCGGGGGATACACATTCAGAACTAGCGATCCGCTAGGCTCAGTCGCGCCTGTGCTCTATATGGGCGCAAAGAAAAAGAAATTCGGTCTGGTGAAAGCAGGGAAAAACACCTATTCGACCGAAGATGTAGAGAAGGACAGAATCCAATAAAGAGGGGCTAAGGCAGCGTCAACTGTCTTAGCCCCGAAACATGGTCGCCCCTTGCGAAGAAGCAACCTGCATTTCTATTTATACGCCCGTCCGCCGCCATTCGCAAGGGGCTCGTTAGCCCCGTTACTAAATTCTTGCGAATGGAGATACGGCAATGAACGTCCTACCGACGGCAAGACAGACTCAGATTGTGAGTGCCCTGGTGGAAGGTAATTCGATTCGAGCAACGGCGCGGATCGCTGGGGTAGAACACAAGACCGTCATGCGCGTCTTACTGCGTGTTGGAGATCGCTGCGGTCAAATACTCAATGAGCGAATGCGCCGCCTACCGTGTCGCATCATGCAGGCAGACGAAATTTGGACGTTTGTTGGGAAAAAGGAGAAGCGTGTAGGCCGGAACGACAATACGGAAGAAGTCGGGGACCAATACGTTTTCGTTGCGATGGACTCAGAGACGAAACTGGTTCCGTCCTTCCGAGTTGGCAAGCGCAACGCAGCGAATGCTTGGCACTTCATGCAGGACTTGGAATCGCGTCTCGCACGGCGCGTGCAGTTAACAACAGACGGGTTTAGGCCGTACATCAACGCAGTCGAAGACGCATTCGGTCCTAACGTGGACTACGCGCAGCTAATCAAGCTCTACGGAGAACCGCAGGACGCAGACAAACGGTACTCTCCCGGCGAGATCGTGAGCGCATTGCCGATACCAGTCACAGGCAATCCGAGGCCGTACCTAATTTCCACATCGCACATTGAGCGGCAAAACCTAACTATCCGTATGCAACTGCGCCGATTCACCCGGCTCACAAATGCTTTCTCTAAGAGATTAGAGAACTTGAAAGCTGCTTGTGCTCTACACTTCGCTTGGTATAACTTCTGCCGGATTCACCAGACGTTGCGCGTTACTCCGGCAATGGCTGCGGGAGTGACTAGCGAGTTGTGGGAAGTGGAAAGACTAATAAACTAGGGAGCGATCTGACATGCTTGAACAAGCGGGATGGGCGGGTTTAGGCGTTGCTGCGACTCTTCTCGGTGGATTTATCGCTCACAAAACGGGGCGAATCCAAATCACCCTGATGCGGGATGCCCACGCTCTCAGCATCAAGAAAGCGACTCCCAGTGTTAACAGTCGCGTTTCGATCACTGCATCCCATCCCAGACCGGACATAACTCGGTACACCATCTACACAGAAATCTACAATGACGGTGATTTGAGAGCCCGCAATCTGGAGGGACAATGGAAATTGACGACCACAGAGGGCCTTCTTCCAACGAGCAAAATCATTCGAGCTAATTCGCTTCCTGCCTTTCTTCCATTGAAACTGAATCACGAAATCGGAGGGAATATCGCTGACATCTGGTGTAAACCCCAAATCATCGTCCAGGTGGACATTGATCTTAACTACTTGGGATTTGAAAACAAGCCAGAGCACTACAAAGCCACATACGATTACGATTTCCAGCATAGGGAGATGATCCTCAGAGATTCTAAATAAGCGAATTGTGGAAAGTGGAAAGACTAATTGAAAATTAACTGGGAAAGTCAGTTTGAATTTAAGGAGAAAGAGAGCTGGAATCCCTGACCTTTCAGGGCCTGCCAGTATGCCAAGCTACGAACCAAATCATAAACGGCTTTGTAGTGGGATTGAGTGCGATCTCCCCAAAGCGTCTCCCCACAGCCCACGCATTCATAATTTATGGGGGGGGGTAACTTTGACCCTCCTCTTTTGGGATCGGAAAAATCAAAGCAGCCCCACACTTTAGGCACAATATCTCAACCTTTTTAATCTCAGAAAAATCCACAACAACGCTTTGCTTAGGAGTCATTTCGCCTCGACAATCTCAAATTCAACAACCGTGCCGTCCGGGTCCGTATAATCCAGCATTGGATGAGTCTCAGGATCGTCCTTCATGGGTATGACTTTGTGTAGATACGGAAGAACTTCAGAGCAAACATCTTCATTCAGATTCTCGCTGCCAGTCTTGCCTGTAACCTCTTGCCATTGCCGTCGTGACTCTATCGGATTTTCGCCACGATACGTCGTAGTGAAGCATTCCGCGCTGTAGTGTACGCCATCCTTACGAAACACGTATCCTGTGTTGGCGTTGTAGCTTTCGAGTATCCATTGGCCGGGGGGATCGGTGTGGTGACAACCAGCCGAAAACCCACTTAGCAAAAGTCCTAATGCAAGAAAAATTCTCATACACCGCCCCCTAGTTCTTTCTTTGGTGGAGGCACCAACCGTCGAAGACTAGAAATCAAGGGTATAGATATCATCATTTCAAAGGACCATCCGCGCGCTCCGTTGTCATGTACAACGCCAAATTCTTTTTCAAGCATCTTTAATCCCTTAGTGACCCTACCAACATCAAAATCCATGCGTTGAGCTACGTGAGCAGCGGTAAATATCGCCGGGTGGTTGTTCTTTAACCAATCAAGAACCACGTCCGCATACATTTCCTCAAGTTCTCGCTTGTAAAGCTCCGCGCGGTCATACTCTTCACCCCACGACTTATAGAACGCGATAACGATACAGATGAGAGCCGCGAGCCAATAAACCCAGCGAGGAATAACGTGCTCAGTGACGGCGGGAGCCAATCCCAAGAGATACAGAGCTACTCCCATCCAAACCCACCAATGCCGTCCGAGAGACCAGAGAAGTGACTTTGCCTTCGCTTTTCCCATACCCTGCCTCCACAGGGCGGCATTCTGGCATAATTAGCCTTACATGGGCGATAGGAGCCTTCCACAAAGCACACTTCCGTACCTCAAGAGATATAAAATAAGCGTCCACTCTCTCTCAGAAAATCGCAATTGTTCTTTTCGCCACAAGCGGGGGGCCAAACAGGGAGAAATTTACAAATCAGGGCGAGTCAAATGACACCACTACCCGCAAATGGTTCTGCCGGCCTCATAAGGCTTCTTAATTCTTGGATCGGCCCGCGATGCGGAACTATGTGGAAGGTAGGTCTATTGCTTTTCTACTTCGCGGCGTACCAACGCTTCGACGATGGGTCGGAGGACTTCTCGGGTTATGATTTCGATCACCTGTGGCTGCAACTTGGCCATCACTCTGACCACGACGGCCTCCACGAGATCAGGCTCCGCGGGTTTCGCCACCGGAGTCACTGCAGAGGGCAGCCTGACCGTTTCGGATAGGTTCGCTTTCTTAACCGCACCGAGTTGCTCAATCGCATGTCCTAAAACATCCAGCGAAGGCAGTTCTTCCGGAGCAGCCTTCGGCAGCGGCGCGACCTGTTCGCTTCGACTCTGTTGCACCGCCGCGGCCGCCGGCGTCAGGGGCTCAAAGGCTTCCAACGCCTCGGGCGCAGCAGCCGGCTCAGGTTCCGGCTCGGCCTGCGCCTGCGCTGGCGAGGCAAACTCGATGAGATTCTCATGCGCGTGAGCAGCCGCAGAATTCGCGGGTGATTCCACGCTCGCGGTAGAAGCGGACGGTGGCTCAAATTCGGTTTCAGGGTGCGGCGGGCGGCTCAATTCAGCTTCGAGCCACTCTTCAGGGGTCGCTGCCAATCCGGGAGCTTTGCCCTCCTCGACATGCAATGTTTCCGGTACCGAATCCATCGGGTTCAACGGTTCAAGTTGCGGAACCTGTGCCGTTTCCGCCTCCATCTCTTGCACTCCCTCAAACTCGTCGCGTCGCGGCAACGATTCAGTGTTCGCTCCCCAATTTGGCGCCGCGCTTTCCACCATTGTGTCCGCCGGCGATTCCTCATGTGGCTCGAGTGGCCGCCAGAATGCCGGCTCGCCGAGCGCCGAGTCCCTCTGCTGAGTCACGACTGAATCTTCTGATTCTTCTGTTTGTTCCGCGCTCGCCGTATGTGCACCCAACGAACCGGTCGCATGCGCGCCCACGGTATCAAGGGCCTCACGACCAAGGGCAGGGAATTCCTCTTCGTCTCCTTCTCCCTGGAACGAGTCCGGCAGTGGCGCCATCCTTGTCGCCGGCCTCGCTTGTACGGCGGTCATCTCAGCCTGTGCCGGAACTGCGGCCGGGACCAGGCTCTCAGGAGCGATTCTTTCGAGCAGTCCTTTGATAAGCGTGAGCAGGGGATCCGGTGGCACGAACGGCTTCTTTAGAACTCCATCCGCGCCGACGCGCTTGGCCTCAGTCTCGTCCAGCGGATCAAACGCGCCGAGCAACAGCACGACAGGGATGTGCAGAAATCGCGGGTCTTTCTTGATGTACTCGCAAACTTCGTACCCGCTGCGCACCGGCATGAAAACGTCCGCAAGCACGACGTCGGGCATTAAGTCCGGTAGGCGGCGCACCGCCGCCTCGCCATTGCCGACCGCAGTGACGTCGATCCCCTGATCCTTCAGAATCAAGGTAACCATCTTTTGAATGTTGCTGTTGTCGTCGGCAACCAGAATTTTGGGCACAGCTTGTCCCTTTGCCCAGCGATTCACAGGGTACACAAATTCCTGGGCGTGCGCGGTCGGTTCAATTTCTATTGGTAGCATCCCCTCCGGGGACAGTCAATACGAACGACTCAGGCTTGTGTCCGACTGCCATAGTTGGATTTTGCGCAGCCGGGGGGAGTCCTGGTAGCGTCCTACCAGGGGATGAGCTTCTTTATTCCTTTTTTCTTTTTCGGGGCCGCATTGCTAAGCGAGGAGCTGCTGCTGGAGCTCTGCGAGGAACTGGAGGAACTGCTGCCCTGCGCGCTCGGCGGGGTTTGCGGCGCGACGGCGGCGGGAGGATTCGCGGGATCGGTTGTCGGTGCAGGGCCGCTCGCGTCCGGCGGTGGCTGGTTCGGGTTCGGCGTGGCGGGAGTGACCGTATTGCTTCCCACCGGTGCGTCACCCGTCGAACCGGGCGCGGTGCTTGCAGGCGTTTCCGAACTTGAGCTGGAATTCGGCGGCGGGCTTGAAGTAGAAGTTGTGTTTCCGTTGTTCCCCGCCGGCACAGTTTCAACGACCGCTATGTTTGCCGGGCCTTGGCCACCAGTCGACATGCTTCCCGGCGTCAATGTTTCTCCTTCGCCCTCGCCCTCCGGCGTCAGATTAGGTGCCCCCGTTCGTGCCGCCGTCGAGACATCGGGGCCATTCCGCAGCGCTCCAAGGGGTTTGCTGATCAGGTTGCCCCGTTGTCGCGGCAAGTTCTGTTCCTTCTGCATTCGCGCCAATGCCGTCGGATCGGGTTGGGGGACTGGTGCGCCGAACTTGGTCAATTTGTCTTTCGCATCGGCTGCGAGGGGAGAGAGCGGGTAATCCTTGACGATCCGAGAATAGAAAAACTCCGCGAATTCTTTTCGCTCATTTCGTTCGTAGATTTGGGCCAGCATCCAGTCGGCATCGGGAGCCTTGCTGTACAGTGGATAGCGGCTCGTGAGTTCCAGCAATCTTGCCGCTGACGCGCGGTCAGAGTGCCGATCGTAATAGAACGTTGCGATGCGGTAGTCGCCTTCGGCCAGCACTTCCTGCACTTCGCGCAGCCTCTGCTCGGCCGGCCCCGCATAAGTGCTGTTGGGATATTTTTGAAGAAGCGTCTGGAATTCTGATTCCGCATTCAACGCTTGCGTTCGGTCGCGGTCCGGTTTCATCATCTGTCGGTAGTAGGCCATGCCGACTTGCATCTGGGCATATGCCGCCTCATCCAGAAACGGGAAAAACGTCTCGAAATCCTTGTACTCGAGGATCGCCTGGTCCAGAGAACCCGTCCCGCCCTCTTTGTAATAAGAATCCGCGATCGCCAGCTTGGCCTTGGCAAGGTACTCGCTGTCCGGATAGGTGTTGATCAGGGTTTGCAGGTTGAGGCGTCCGACGTCGAAGCGGCCGTGCTTGATGTCGTCAAGCGAACGCTCGTAGAGCACCTTGTCTGGTTCCGCGGTGGTGCCCGGCGTGCCGTTCTTCACGCTATACTTTTTTGCGTGGCAGGCGCTGAGCATTAAGGTCGCCGCAAGCGGCAGCGCCCACAACTTCGACGAAAGCCTCTTCAATTTGTTCCCCTTAGACTTTTTGTGCCAGCGCGCTGACGGCCAACTGCCTCAAGGCCTGCACAGCGGCCGCGGGGTCGGCAGTCTGAAAGATCGAGGTCCCAACAATCAGAATTTCGGCCCCTGCGCGCACTGCATCGGCTATGTTCTCCGGACCGATTCCCCCATCCACTTGGATCCGGAACGAAGCATTATACCGCTCTCGCATCTCTCTCAGTTCACGAAGTTTATCTAGCGAATGGGGCAAAAACTTTTGGCCCCCGTACCCGGGATTCACCGACATCACGAGCACATGATCCACCCGGTCCATCACGTCAGCCAGCAGCGATACCGGCGTCGAAGGGTTCACCACGGCACCGGCCTTCTTGCCTCGCTCC
>Ga0181523_10003300_pt1 | contig 14797 bp, 12 predicted proteins | sample PEATcosm2014_Bin_43_FD_119752 | JGI IMG/M metagenome (GOLD analysis project Ga0181523, IMG submission 119752) | Peatland microbial communities from MTU Mesocosm Facility, Houghton, MI, USA - PEATcosm2014_Bin05_30_metaG | ecosystem: Environmental > Terrestrial > Soil > Wetlands > Peat | place...
CCAGCACACCAGTCTTCCCCTTTGAAGTTATTCTGGAATGCTGCTTAGCGAGAGCAGAAGATGGGACATCTATGTTTGTAATCCTCTGGGAGTTCGAAGTCAAGCCGGGAAGTGAAGACCGCTTTCAAAGAGCCTATGGGCCCGCAGGTGACTGGGTCCAGCTCTTCCTACGCGATCCCCATTTTCGGGGAACTCAACTCCAGCAGGATCCCTCCCGCCCTCTCTACTACTTCACCATCGACCTCTGGGATTCCGAGGCCGCTTACAGCAACTTCCTGGATGCAAATCGTCAAGCCTACGAAGAAGTAGATGGCAAGTACGAAGGCCTCACCTTCCAGGAACGTCGTGTCCTCTCGTTCACTGTCGATTCGACGACTTCTCCTCCAACTTAAACAAACATCCTCACCAATCCGTCGGGCGGCAGATCGGGTTGAAGAATCGTTTTGGGAGTGCCCGCCGCGCGGAGCACAGCTTCGGCAGCCAGGTACCCGCTTCGCACAGCACCTTCCATGGTCGCGGGCCATCCGGTATCCGTCCAATCTCCAGCCAGAAACATCCCTTTTACGGAGGTCTGTTGTTTTGGACGCCAACGGTCCACTCCCGGTTGCGGAGAAAATGTGGCGGCTGCCTCTTTTATGACCGTGGCCTTCATTAAGACTGCCTCGCGTGCCGCAGGGAGCGCCTGTCGCACTTCTGCCAAACACAGATCGATGATTTCCTGGCGCGGTTTCTGCAGCAAATCATAGGATGCGCTGATCACCATCTGTAGATACTGGCACTGTTCCTTTTTTTCGCGGCTTCTGTCTTTCCCTGAATACAAAGCCGTTTTATTGAAAATCCATTGCGTCGTCGTATCCAGGAGAGTGACAAACGGCTCCTTCATCACCTCTCGATCGAACCAGAAATGAACCCCAGTGATCGGTGATGTCTTGATATTCCGCAGGTGCGCCAAGCCAGGTTCCCTCTCTTTAATGTCGTCAGGCAACAAATCCGCCAACGCCTCGTGCGGCACGGCGAATATGTATGCATCGGCAGACTCCTGCCGACCTCCATCAAATTCAACACTCGCCACGGCGCTGTCCTGAAAGTGAATTGCACGCACCGGCATCCTTAGACTCACTTCCCCGCCCCGCCGCTCAATCTCCGCTTTGCAACCGTCGTACAACTCCGCCAGTGGCACCGCCGGGACGCCCATCCGGTAACCTGTCCGGCTTGACAGAAATCCCTTCCAAAAGACATCCACGCCAAACCGGGCGTCAGTCTTATCCAATTCTTCATCCAGGGCACTCACCAGCACCACGCGCCAGAATCGTTCGATCGCCCCCTGCGTCTGTTTTCTCTTGCGCAGCCACTCCAACATCGAGATACCGCCCGGTGTATCCAGATCCTCCGTATGTCCCTTGCCGCGCAATATATCCAGAAGGGCGCTGGCAATGGACTTTTTATCTGCGAACGTCAGCGGCGCGAACGTCAGAAACGATCCCGTCATGTGCAGCGGGGCTGGGAGCAACCCCGCCTTCATGATTCCCGTCCGTCCCTGGGGATCCTGAAAGAGCAGGCGGTCAAAATACTTGATCTTGTCTTGGGCCCCGACGCGCCGGTAAAAATCTTCCAGGTTCGTACAGCAGCCCAAGGTTACATGCTGGCAGTTATCCACATGCTCGCCGTCCGGCAACACATACGAAGTTGCCCGGCCGCCAAGAAAGGGACGTTGCTCGAACAAGCGCACACGCCAGCCTGCTTCAGCCAGCGATACGGCCGCTGACAGCCCCGCTAGCCCGCCGCCGATCGTGATCATGTTTGGCAAGAATGTTCTCTTCCGTGTGGCGCCCGAACCGCGCCTTGGCCACAAACTTCAGTTTCTCCGCTTTCGTGAGGCGCACGCGGCCGCCGAAAACGGCAAAATCCAAGGACTCAATTCTCGCCAGCAATGTGCTGTAGGTATGCACCAGCAGCCACAGGGTCGCCCGGCTATCTTCTTCGATCATGCCGAGCAACTGCGCACCCTCTTCGTACAGTTTCCAAGCGCGGTCCGCCTCAAACCGCAATAATTCGCGCACGCCCAGACTGGCTTCACTCCGCCCGAGGTCTTCCTGGGTCACTCGATAGTGCACCAGGTCCTCCTCGGGAAGATATATGCGCCCAAGCCCGTAATCTTCCTGTACGTCGCGAATGATGTTGGTCAATTGAAACGCCAGCCCCAATTTCTCCGCAAACTCGAGCGCTCTAAAATCGTGAAAGCCAAAAATGTGGGTACAGGTCAGCCCTACGGTTCCTGCAACGCGGTAACAATATTCTTTCAATCGTTCGAATGATGGATAGGTCTGAACCGTCAAGTCCATCTCCGCCCCGGAAATCAAATCGTGCAGATACCGTGGCGGCATCTTGTAGCGCTCGATCGTGTCCACTAACGCCGGAAGAATCTCTGCCGCCCCGTTCAAACCGGCGAATGGGGAAGCAATTGCCGTGGACCCATCCACCACCTGCTCTTGCTTTGTAATCGCCTGATCCAGAGCCGCTCGCCACTTTGCAAGTCCAAGTTGCTTCGCCGCCAAATCCGCTCCTTCATCCGATACGTCGTCAATCTTACGCATAAATGCGTATAGTGCGACGATTCCGTCCCTCTTGGGCTTTGGCAGCAGAAAAAACGCGGGGTAAAAATTGCTGTGTGCCTCTCGCGCCAAGCGATGGCACTCCTCGTAAGAGACCTGTATGTCCAACATCACGGGCCGCGCGCTCTCGGTAGCGCCGTGGATTCGGCCAACCTCGTTGATCGGGGTCGGTGTCCCTGCAAATGCTCGCGTAACCAGCGCGCGCCCCAGCAGCCGCACTTGTTTCCCTTTGCTGACTTCCGGCCGCCGGTTTAGTGTGTCGAAGCCGATCGATTCGATTGCCTCCAGCACGGCTAACCCGCCACGGCTGAACATCGCCAGGTCCACGCTCAATTTACCCTCGACCATCTTCGAAAGTGGCATTCCGCTCTCAAAAAGACCGCGCGTGTATTCGATCAATTCCTTCATCAAGCCTACATACCGTTGATCGAACTTCTTCTCCACGATCTCTCGCTCGCTAACGCCATGCGCCGCCGCGCGATCCAGAGGAATATAGATTCTCCCCTTCTCTAAGTCGCGCGAAACGTCTTGCCAAAAATTCGCCAATTGCAGCGCTGTACATGTCGCGTCGGAAAGCTTCTGGCGCGGCTCGTCGCGGTACCCGCAGAGATACAGAACCAAGCGGCCGACGGGATTCGCCGAGTACACGCAATAGTCCAGAACCGCGTCCCACGTCGGGTATCGTTTCACTACTTGGTCCTGCCGGAAGGCCTTCAGCAAATCGGCAAACGGCTGCTTGGGCACGTCTTTTGCCAGAATCGTCTCGCGCAACGCCACAAAGACGGGGTGAGCAGGCCTGCCTTCATAGCAAGCGTCCAATTCCGTTCCCCACCACCTCAGCAGCTCTAGAGCCCTGTCCCTAGAAGGAATTTCATCACCCAGATCGTCAGCCCACCGGCAGTAGGCATACACGTTATAGAAATGCTGATGAAGTTCCTTTGGCAATAGCCAGGAAACCACATTGAAATTTTCGTAGTGATGCGTCGCCAGCCATTTGGTGTACTGCTGCGCGGCCTTCGGGCTACACCCGTCCGCCGGCAATTTCTCCATCAGGGATAGTTCGCCTGGACGCAACATCACGCCGGAGGTTCCTCTCTGTTGGGTATGCTGCAATTTGGGCCAGTCGAAGGTCTGGGTCTCACCCGGCACCAGTCACGAATCGCCCGCTACGGCCGCACGGCCAACTTGAGCTCTCCGCTTCGCGCCTTCATGCGCTCAAATGCCTGCGGCAGATCTTCCAATCGAATTTCTTCGGTCACAAATTCTTCGGCCGACACGTCGCCACGCCGCACCGCTTCAAGAGCTTCGCGGATGAACCGCGGTGTGTGGTGGAACGGAGAAATCATCTTGATCTCGGAATAATGAATGGCAGCAGGTTCTATCTCCACGCGAGTGCCAGACGGCAACCCACTAAAGAAGTTCACAACGCCTCCGCGGCGTACCATCTTCAATGCTTGCTGCCATGTCGCAGGATTTCCGGCCGCTTCTACCACGGAGTCTGGCCCGCGCCGCTCCTCCGTCAATTCCCTTACCGCAGCGACCACATCCGGTATTTCCGTCACATTGATCGTGACCGCTGCGCCCAGTTTCCGCGCCACTGCCAGTGGCGCTTCGCGTCTTGCCAGAGCAATCACGCGCACTCCCCTGCGGGAAAGCATGCGCACATACTTTAATCCGATCGGGCCGCAGCCAATCACGGCACTCGTGTCACCTGTGCGCACTTCCATCTCATGAATTCCGCGCAAGACGCATGCCAACGGTTCCACAAACGCCGCACTATGATCGTCCACTGAATATGGCACTTCAAGCATGTTCTCCCGGACGATTCGCCCAGGAATCCTCATGTACTCGGCATATGCGCCGTTGTTAAAGAGCAGGTCGTCGCAAAGATTTTCCTGGCCGCGCCGGCAATGGTAACAACGGAAACAGGGTGCCGAATTTGCCGCAATCACCCGGGTGCCCAGACGCCATTTCACGTCCACGCGTTTTCCCATGGCCACGATCTCACCGACCACTTCGTGACCAAACACGGCCGGGGGCTGAATCATCTTGGCGTGGTAGCCACGCTTCCAAACCTTCAAATCAGTTCCGTCAGTCAGGGCCAACCGTACACGCAGTAATACTTCATCCGCCGCCAGCGAAGGCACTTCAATCTGCTCAATGCGCAGATCTTCGCTCCCATAGAGCACCGCAGCAGTCATTTTCGATGGAACTGCAACACGCGCTGGCGCTAAAATTTCTTCCAGCCCTGTCTCCGTCTTTTTTGTGGACGCTGCTCTCATGAGTGCGTTATTAGAATCTTCAGCGATTCTTCAGTGGGCCTGTTTGCGAGCTCCAATCCCTCTTGGATTCTAGCTAATGGGAACCGGTGCGTGACAATCTCCATTACCGGCAGTTTCTTTCCCAGCACCAGCGCCGCCGCACTATCTTGGATGTCCACAGCCGCACTGTAGCTGCCCAGGATCTCTTTTTCGTCAATCCCCACGGCAGCCGCCGGAAACTCGATCTTTGTCACAGGGTCGTTCGCAGCAAATAGTAAGATTCTTCCCCCCGGTCTCGCCGCTGCCAACGCTTCCACGACTATTGCAGGATGCGCCACCGCGACCAAAACCGCATCTGCCCCACGACCCCCCGTTCGGGTCCGTACTTCTTCCACAAGCTTACCACTTATGGGGTCAAATGACTCTACCGCTCCCAATTTCATGCTTTTCGTCCGCCGCGTTGCCATGGGGTCACTGGTATAGATGCGTGCACCGACCGTTTGGGTAACCATCAATAATTGCAATCCAATGGGGCCACACCCAACAATCAACACGGTCTCCCCGGCAGCCACCCGTGCCTTCTGCACTGCCTTCACAATCGTGTTAATCGGCTCGATAAAAGTAGCTTCTTCAAAGCTCACATTGACCGGTAGCGCCACAATTCCCCGGTCCGCGACCCAAGGCATCGCCTTCACGTACTCTCCGAAGCCTCCGCCATTCGGCGTGAAGCCCCCGGTCAGCCCCGTGCTCTTGTATTGCTTGCATTGCGAAAACAACCGGTTCTTACAATAAAAACATTCTCCGCAAGGAGTATGGTGAAAGCTCATGACGCGGTCGCCTAGCCTCCACTTTGACACTCCACGGCCAATCGCGACTACCGTGCCCGCCAACTCATGACCTAGAATTTGTGGTGGCTCCACGAAGCGCTGAAAAATTTTCTTGATGTCCGTTCCACAAATCCCGCATGCGGCCACCTTGATGAGCACTTCCCCATCGCCCACCTCCGGCACGGGCACTTCCTCCACCCGCACCACGCCCTTCTCGCGGTACACTCCGGCCCGCATGGTCTTTGGCATCGGCCCCAAGGTCCTAAACGGCTCTGCCACTGATTCGGTTCTACTCATTACGCTTCCGCCTCACGCGATTGGGCAATCTGGCCATTGCCGCTTATCGTTTGTACGTAACTATCCAGGAAATCCGCCAGTCGTTCCGCGGCGTTCCGGCTCTGTTTCCCGAAGCGCAGCAGCGCTGGAAGTGCCAGCGGATTCTTCGCCAGTTCGCCGATCACCTTCAGTACACTCACCTCGTGTCTCTTGGACAATGTGAGATTGAAATTGATGGGAAGATCTTCGTTCGCGGAGTCGCTAATCGCCCGGACAACTACTCCCCGCGCTCCCCATGCGTAAGCCTCTTTAACAATATCAAAGCTCTCCATGTCCACAGATTGTGCCCTCGATGAACAGGTCTTTTTCTCGCTCGCTTTGACAAGTACTTGGTTCGACGTGAACATACAATCCGCCGCGATGGCCCCGCCCTCCAGCGCCTGCCTTCGCAAATCCGGATCTACTTTCAAGCGATCCGACTGCAAATCCGCGTGCTGGTTCTCCGCTATAAGGGCCTGCGGGGCAATGATGTCCCCGGGGGCCAGACTCTCCTGAAGTGCTCCCGCCAATCCGCTCGAAACACAAATATCGAAGTGTTGGTTTTCATCCGCCATGGCCATCATCAGTCCCATTGCCTGAGCCGACGATTGCGTTCCAACTCCAGTCACAAGCACGGTGATATCCGCGCAACCGGCTGTCGTCCGCCACAACCGCAGCCCGTCGTAGTCGATGGACCTAAATTTACGCAACTTGCGCCATGGCGCAAACTCCGCATCCACCGCAAAGGTAACCAACACCCGCATTCGTTTTTCCTTACGTCCTTACGTCCTTACTTCCTCACTTCTCTCTCACGCTGCCAATCTCATTTTCTTCGCCCGACCGGGCTTCACATATCCATTCGCCTGATACCATCGCACTGCTCGCTCCAACGCCGATGTCACCGATCCTGGCTGAAATCCCAACTCCCTCACCGCCCGCGAAGCGTCCACAAACATCTTATGTTGGGCGATCTTCACACCCTCCACGGGGATCTGCGGTTCTTTCCCAACCAGTCGCGAAAACGCACTCTCCACATACGCTACACCCAACGCTACCCCATGCGGGATTTTCATCGACGGCGCCCGCAAACCCGTAATCCCCGCCAGCACATCCAGCAAGCCCTTCAGCGTCAGGTTTTCGGCCCCGAGCAGATAGCGCTCACCCACCTTGCCTTTTTCCGACACCAGCAGATGCCCTGCGGCGCACTCTTCCACTCCTACAAAATTCAATCCCGTCTCCACGTATCCGGGCATGTTCCCATTCAGAAAATCTAAAATAATTTTACCTGTCGGCGTTGGCTTCCAATCCCATGGCCCCACGGGAGTCGTCGGCATCGCTACAAGTGCCGGCAGCCCTTCCCTTGCGGCTGCCAGCACTTCTTGTTCGGCCATCCATTTCGATCGCTTGTAGTGCCCAATCATCTCATCGAGCCTTGCACCGGTGAATTCGTTCGGTAATTCAGGGCGATCCACTGCGATCGTCGCCACTGTACTGGTATAAACAAGTTGTTCGATCCCGGCGCTCTTGGCGGCGCCTAGAAGATTCTTTGTTCCCCCCACATTCGAGTCGTAAATCTCTTGCGGATTTTTGGCCCACAGCCGGTAATCGGCCGCCACGTGAAACACGCGCTTCATGCCGTCCATAGCCCGCTCCAGCGAAGTCGCGTCCCGCAAATCCCCCGTCACATATTCGAGTGACAAATCGCTGATAGCGCGATTATTGCTCGATGCCCGCATCAGAACGCGCACGGTTTCTCCGCGTGCCACGAGTTGCCGAGTCACATGGCTCCCCAAAAATCCCGCCGCACCTGTCACCAGAGTCGTCATGCCTTGGGCTTCCTCTCGCGCTTTTCGCCCAAATTCCCTCCCACCTGCCAAGCCATCATTTTCCAGAAGTCCCCCGCCTTCGGGTTCAGGCCCAGCAACGCTGCGGTCTCATATCCCGCATGGCACTGGCAGTTCTCGCAGCGTGGATTCATGCCGCGCCCATAATTTTCCCAAACCGTATTTTCAAGCAGCGCCTTATAGGTATCTGTATACCTAATGTTCATCAAACTGCATGGGCCAGACCAGCCCTGTGGTCCATAGACGGGCCCACCCCACACACTACAATCCAGTTCCCTCTCGCCCCGGAGATATTCGAGGTAGATGGGAGAGAGCATGAGGTTGTAATTAGCTAGCTGCTCGCACGCCTCGCGAAACCTGTCGTGCATTTTCTCATGGAACTTCGCGCTGCCTTCCCGGCACAACTTTTGCTCTGGATAATGCGGCGAAAACAGGTATCCATCCACATGCATAGCATGGAGCCGGTCATACAGAGCAGCCAAATCTTCGATATTGGTGTCAGGATATATCGTGCTGCTCACAACGACAAAAAAACCTGCATTCTTGGCCGCTTTGACCCCGTCGAGCGCCTCTACAAATAGCCCGGTCCTCTTAGTGCGCATGTCGTGCACGCTTTGCGTTCCATCCAGCCTTACATTCCAGAAAAAATTTGTGTAGGGAGGGATCATGTGCAGCCGGCGGCGAATCAACATCCCATCGGTGCACAAGAAGAGATGATGGCCACGCTCCAGGACCGCTCTCGTCAACGCAGCAATTTCCGGATACTCCAGCGGCTCGCCCCCGCAGATCGACACAATCGGTGCCTGGCATTCTTCGATTGCTGCTAGGCATTTTTCGACTGTGAGCATCGGCAATTCCACAGCCAATGCTCCCCCATTGGTGCTCCCGCAATTCGAACTGCATCCTCCCAGCGGGTCTAGCGACAGCATCACCGGAAATCGCCGTTCGCCATACAGTCTTTTTCTTGCCAAATGTTTCAAGGAATCGAAAACCAGTCCGATGGGGTACCGCATTTCGTTGCTTAAGAGCCGCGCCGCTCGCGCGCCGTATACAGGCCGCTGCGCGGGCGGAAATCGCTCGGGTCGAATTTCGCTGCGCAATACTCTGCCGCGCGCTGAGCCTGATTGCGGTAGCGCGCAAGCGCGTACACCGGGAAAGAATTCTTGTAGAGGTGATACTTCAAGTAGAAAACGCCAGGGAAGCCTGTTCCTGTAAACTCCTCTTCGCTCCACGAACCGTTTGCATGTTGCTGCGCAATCAGGTACGCCGCCGCGCGCCCGATCGCCGGATCATTCGGGTCTGCACCCGCAAGCAAGCCAATCAATCCCCAAGCCGTTTGGGAAGGCGTGCTATTGCCTTGGCCTTTACTGGAAACCACCTCGTAACTGTTCAACGATTCGCCAAAGCTGCCATCCGCCAATTGTACTTGCCGCAGCCAATTCACCGCGCGCACGCAATAATCCTGCGCCGTCATCGAAACCGTTTCGAGCGCGCGCAACACTCCACTCGTGCCATACACGTAATTCACGCCCCAACGCCCAAACCACGAACCATCTTTGCTCTGATCCTGGGTCAGGAAGCTTACAGCCTTGCGCACCACTCGGTGCTCTGAGGGCCAGCCAAACCGGCCGAGGCATTCCAGCACACGCGCAGTCACGTCCGCTGTTGAAGGATCAATCATCGCGTTATGATCCGCAAACGGAATGTTACAGAGCAACTGTCGGTCATTATCGCGATCGAAAGCGCCCCAGCCGCCATCCCGGTTCTGCATGCTCAGCAGCCACTGAATCCCCCTCCGCATCGCGCCTTCCATGCGCTTCTCATCGGGAAACTTCACACGCTGCAACGCCATCAGGACAAATGCGGTGTCGTCCACGTCCGGATAGAAATCATTGCGAAACTCGAATGCCCAGCCGCCCGGCTCGGCGTCTTTGTTCTTGATCTGCCAGTCGCCGCCACCCAAAATCTGTTTCGACAGCAGCCAGTCCGCGGCCTTCACGAGCGCCGGGTGGTCGGCCGGCAATCCCGCTTCCTCCAGAGCCACCATGGCGATGCACGTATCCCACACAGGCGAAACGCAGGGCTGCAGGCGAATCGTGTCGCCCTCTTCAATCTCAAATCTCGAAAATTCTTTAATCTCGCGAAACGTCAACGGATCTTCGGGTCCGTGTCCCAGCGCGATCAAAGCGAAAATCGAGTTCATCATCGAGGGATAAATCGCCGCCAGCCCTTCGGTCCGCTCCAGGTGTTCCACCATCCATTGTTTTGCTTCACGGATCGCTTTTTGCCGCAGAGGTTTCCAAGGCAGCTTTTCATATAGCTTCAATCCCCGGTCCACCGCCAGGAAAACATTCTTCCACGACAAAAACTGCTTGCTCCAACTGAAAGCCGCCGTCTTTTGCGAAGCATCCTTGAACAGCTCGTCCACTCGCGCATGCTCCGGCAAGCGGAACTCCGGCCGCAGTGAAGACAGGATCGCCATCGGAATCACAATTCCGCGCGTCCAAGACGACATCTCGTAAATATTAAAGTAGAACCAGTTCGGCAGGAGCATCAGTTCAGGTGGGATCGCCGGCACAAGTTCCCAACCCACCGCCCCAACCAATGCGAGATAAAAGCGCACGTAAGAATTGGTATGTTCCAGTCCACCGAGCCGGTGCACCGTTTCCCGAGCCTTCACCATGTGCGGATCGTCAGGTGAATCGCCCGCCAGCTTAAGCGCGAAATAGGCTTTCGTCGTGGCGTTCAGTTCGGAAGGACCACCGGGATAGATAGGCCAGCCGCCGCTATCCAACTGCTTCCGGCGTACGTAATTCGCAAGTTTGACAATGCGTTCTGGCTCGGCCTTCCCTAGAACATAAAGATAGTAGATATAGTCGGATTCGAGCGTGGTATCGGCTTCCAGCTCCCCGTGCCAATATCCTTCCTCGGCTTGTACAGATAAAAGGTATTCCGCGCCGTTCTTGACGGCTGTCTCAACACGCTCGGCCCAATCTTCCTGTCGCCATGGAGCTGGCGCGGGCGCAACCGGCAGTTCCTCTCCAACTCGTACAAACGACGCCATCCGTGCTCCTTGCATCAAATGCTACGGTTCAGCTTAAAAACACCACGCATTGTCATCCTGAAACTGTGCTAACTTGCCTATTGCGTTACACTTCCGCTGGAACTGCGAACCGTGCGAGCTGGGGCACCCCCAGTACCTGTTTATTATCGCCGCACCCCCAAAAACGGTCAACGATTAAGATGCCGAAGTAGCAACTGCAAGTTGTCGAACGTCATCACACACAGACGCCCGGAGGTCCTTCTAAAGTTCGATGCACCAGCGCCCACAAAAGTTCGGGTAGCTTTTCTCCCTCGCGTTGCAAGACCGAAGGTTTTTCCCTCATCAATTGCTCGGGCAACCTCATCCACAAGGGTGCGGGTGGCGCATCTCCCACCACCTCTGCTCGAACTACCAAGACATGAGCGCGATCTAAGGCCACCTGTGCCGATTCCTTGAAGTCGTCCTTCAACGGATTGATCACCGCGAAATAGAGGGACGGTTTTAGGAACTGCATCAGTGAATTACTTTCCACAATCACCGCCTGGTTTGCAACGCTATCCGTTCCCTTCGCCACTTCATCCAATGCCCGACGAAGCAGCGGCAAGCCTTCCGCCAGAAAGCCCTGTTTGGTCCTCAGCCAGAAGGACCGCTTCGCCCCCGCCTCCAAGAATCGCGCACTGTCCGTGCCAGTATCCGCCCGCATCTCCCAATCCAGCGCACAGACATGCTCGGTTGGTGCGCAATCGCAATTTTCTCCATTTTGCGCGCAGACCCCATGGCCGTATTGGGTGACCTTTCCTGCTATCCATTCCGTCCGTGGAAACGCGCGAATTACATCGCACACCAATTGCGTCTTTCCGATGCTACGTGTGTGGCCGCCAACCACGATCAGCTTCCACAACGTCTTCTCTTTTGTCTGTGCGATTGACATTCCTTCCGCCCTGCTGAATCTCCGTGAACTTTGCGGCTCCTCTGTGCTCAGCTTTTCTGTTCCAGTTTTTTGATTCTCTCCCCCAGCTCCGGCAGTCGCGCAAACCACCCATAGGCTTCCTTGAATTTATCGAGCGGCCGCGCTGGCGTTCCCCAGACAGTCTGCCCGCTGCGAATTGTCTTGCCGGTCGGAATCCCAGCCTGCGCCCCAGCAATCGATTGATCTTCCAAAGTGCAGTGATCCGCAATGCCCACTTGCCCGCCACACACCACATGGTGCCCCAACTTGCTCGACCCGGAAATGCCCGTTTGCGCAGCAATTACCGTATGCGCGCCAATCTGCACGTTATGTCCGACGTGCACGAGGTTATCGATCTTCACACCCTCCGCGATCCTTGTATCGTCGAGGGATCCTCGGTCGATAGTTGCGTTCGCCCCAATTTCCACGTCATCGCCAATCTCTACAATCCCGGCCTGAGGAAATTTCCAGTACCTATTCCCATCGAACGCGTACCCAAATCCGTCAGCACCGATTACGGCTCCGGAGTGAATCTCTACCGAGTTTCCGATACGCACGCCGGCATAAAACGTCACTCGCGGATGAATTCTGCAATTCTCACCGAGCCAGCAGCCGGCGCCTATCACACTGTGAGCCCCCACCTGCGTGCCGTTGCCGACATGAACGCCCTCTCCGATCACCGCGTACGGGCCGATGCCGACCTCTTCGCCGATTTGCGCAAGCGGCGCCACGATTGCCGTCGGATGGATGCCCCTGGCAATGGGCGCCCTTTCCAGCAGTAGATCCGCTGCCTTCGCGAACGCCACCTTTGGCTGCACGCTTCTCAAAATGGTCTTTCCCGGCAAGGCAATCCCTTCGTTGGCCACTATGCACATCGCCGACGAAGTCGCCGCCCGTTCCGCGTGCTTTGCCGCTTCAACGTAAATGAGGTGGTTCGATCCTGCTCGTTCAGGTGCCGCAACTCCTGCCAATACCAGCGTAGAATCCCCTTCCAACCTCGCCCCAACCTTCTCCGCCAGCTCCGCCACCGTCATCTTCATCTCTAAACTCCTCTAGTTTCTGTGCCCACTGTGGGGAAACTCACTTTTCGTTTACGACAAGAACTGGTACAGCGGCAGTTCACCCTTTGGCCGGTTTTTCCATCTCGCGTGGATCCATACCCACTGCCCAGGATACTTTCGGATGACTCCCTCAATCACTTTTGCAAACCGCTGGGTGTTTTCAATGACGTCGAGCTCGGTATCACCTGTGCGCACTAGCTCCACAGGCGGTTCAAATCGCAGCCGGTATTTTCGCAGGTTCTCGTCCCAAAATGCGTAACCGGGCACAACCGCCGCGCCTGTATGTAATGCCACTCGGGCTATTCCCGTCGTCATACATGCGGGAACACCAAAAAAATCCACGAACACTCCCTCCTCCGGCATGGTGTTCTGATCCGCCAGAACTCCCACGGTTCCCGCATCATTCAGCACACGCAGCATCATTCGTGCCGCCTCGTTTTTGTAAATCGGCTTGTTTCCGGAGAGACCTCGATAGCGGTTCACCATCGCGTCCAGGGGTTTATTGTCTAATGGCCGGGCCATGTAGTGCAGCGGAAACCCGTACAATGCGTGCGCATAGGAAGAAAGTTCCCACGCCCCAATATGCCCGGTCAAATAGAGAACGCCCTTTCCGCGGTTTTGCCCCGCAAGAAAATTCTCATGGCCATCCAGCACCACTACATCTTCGATATTTTCGTTTGTATATTGTGGAAGCCGGGCGAATTCCGCCGCCATCCAGCCCAGGTTGCGCGCCATTTGTTTCATCACCGCACGGCGCTGCGTTTCTGTCCACTCCGGGAATGCCAACTTCAGGTTAAATTCCGCGGTCTTGCGCAGTTTCGGCATGAGCAACAGCAGCAGGCGGGTTGCGGCCGCGGCAAGTCCTCTAGCCAACGGACGAGGCAGCGCTCCCAGAAATTTCACAAATGTCCACGCCACCGCATATTGCAGCCGCTCGATCATCTTTGTGGAGTATCTTTGCTCCTGTTGGCGACAGTATGCCGGACTTCCACCATTCCAAGATACACTGACAATGCTAGACTCATCGTTCCGTGACGCAAACTGACAACTCTGCACTGGATAGCCACCCCAAGTCGCCCGTGGCACATCTCGCCTGGATCGTTCTGATCCTCGCCACACTTTATATCTGTTATTTCCACAATCTCGGCGCGATCGGACTCGTCGGACCGGACGAGCCGCGATACGCGTGGATCGCTCGCGACATGGCGGAATCCGGCGATTGGGTTACCCCAAGGCTCTATGGCAAGCCCTGGTTTGAAAAGCCTGTTCTCTACTACTGGAGCGCGGCTCTCAGTTTCAAGGTCTTCGGGGTGAGTGAAGCTGCGGCGCGCTTCCCCAGTGCCCTCGCGGCGCTTTTTGCTACGCTCGCGATGGCTTGGCTAGCCCGTCGCACATATGGCGCGGAAACGGCGCGCTGGCTACTACTCCTGCTCCCGACTACGGTCGGCATGATCGGCTTTTCCCATGCCGCCGCCACGGACATGCCCTTCGCCGGCATGCTCAGCATCGCCATGGTCTTCGCTGCAATCGTGCTTGGTCTGGTAAGCAACCAAGACTCCCCGATTCTTCCCCGCACTCGCTGGCTAGCCCTCTTTTTCTTCGGTTTTTTTCTTGGCCTCGCCGTTCTCGCCAAAGGACCTGCGGCGATCATTCTCTCGGACGGTGCCATCCTACTGTGGGCCGTGTTCACTAAGCGCTGGCGCGACGCGTTTCGCTGCCTTCATCCGGTGGCGATCGCCAGTTTCTGCCTCACCGCACTCCCCTGGTACTTTCTCTGCGCCCGCCGCAATCCCGGCTTCTTCCGCATCTTCATCATCGAGCACAATTTTAAGCGTTACCTCACTCCGGAATTCCAGCACATCCAACCGTTCTGGTTTTACGTACC
>Ga0181523_10003302_pt1 | contig 14793 bp, 11 predicted proteins | sample PEATcosm2014_Bin_43_FD_119752 | JGI IMG/M metagenome (GOLD analysis project Ga0181523, IMG submission 119752) | Peatland microbial communities from MTU Mesocosm Facility, Houghton, MI, USA - PEATcosm2014_Bin05_30_metaG | ecosystem: Environmental > Terrestrial > Soil > Wetlands > Peat | place...
GCATTGAGAACGAAGTTCGAAGGGTGAATGCCGAAGAGGTTCAGGCGTTCATCCATAACGACTCGAAAACGATGGCGCATTTGTGGTCAGATGATTTTGTAGTCACAAATCCGCTCAACAGGTTCGTAACGAAGCAGCAGGTACTTGGGATGGTTGACTCTGGTTTCTTAGCCATTCCTTCTTACGACCGGCAGATCGAATACATGCATGTCTATGGCGACGTGGTGATTGTGGCTGGGAGTGAAACTGTGGTGTGGGGCGGGAAAATGCCGAACGTAGGGAAAACCGAGCACCTTCGCTTTACGGGTGTTTGGATGAGACGTGCCGGTGTCTTGCAGGAGGTCGCTCGCCACGCAAATATCGTGCCTCCAAACCCGGGGACACCGGGTCAATGAGAGTAATCGGGATATTGCGACAGTCAGGATGCTAGGCAGTGCCAGGTCGGTCGGTAGAACCAGCGACAGCCGAGGGATGCGACAGAAGTGACACTGCTGCGAGCAGTGCGACCGCGAGTCCGGAAGTGCCGATGTACCCAATAGTGACGGCCCAGTCGGGCCTCAAGGTCTTAAGTGGCGATCGCAGAATATCTGCGAACCATCCCAACATGACAACCCGTTCTCGCCCTTCGGTGCCTCGAATAAAGACTTCGCGACCAGGGTGGGGCCGCCGTACTCCCTGCGCCGGGATGGTTCTCCACCGTCACGGGCTGGCCCCATAGCTCAGAGAGCTTTGGACTAACGGCACGGGCAATTATGTCAGGCCCACCGCCAGCCCCGAAAAGCTCAATCATACGCACAGGCTTCGTCGGAAATTTTGGGGACCTTGCAGCATCAGGGACAGCCCACAAACAAACGCCACGACGATTCGAGTCAACACGCTTCACCTCCTGCAAAGAGGCTGCTTGAGCTTACCGCGTCATTTTCGACCACCCCGCCCCAAGAGTTTACCCTGCGGGATCGATTGACTTTCACGCCAAAGGCCATCGCCGCAGCACTTGGGCTATCGCTTGCGGCTCGGATCGTCATCAGGATTGACGTAGTTGATCTGGAATGGAGATGCGCCATGGATTTGGACCACTACCTCTCCGCTCGTCATCGCGTAGTGATGCATATCCGGATCGAGATAAGCGAAACTGCCGGTTGGGAAATCTCCCATCTTGCTGTCATCAAAGCGATCTCCCATTCCGACTTTGAAGGTGCCGGTGATGACCGTAACGTTTTCCCTATTCGGATGCCAGTGCGGGGCGATGCGATATCCATCCGGCATCTTCAAACGCACAGTGTAGTCGCCCGTCATAGCTCCTGGATTGCCCTCAAGTACCGCTAGTTGCGCCCCCGCTGGCACCGAAATTGGTGCGGGACCGTAGGGGATAGCATCGGGCGTAAATGCGTGTTTCGCGGAAGAAGTTGTTTGGGCCCGGCTCGTGAAGACCACTGTCCCCGCGCACAACAAAGCGGCCAGAGCCGCAACGTAAATGTTTCGTTTCATAGACTGCCTCCGTGGTTGAATTTCATGCCATAAGAATTCTTTCATTGCCACATTCCCTCGATTCAGATTCGAATTGGTACGGCCACAAGCTATGGCCTGGAGCATAAAAATGTGTAATTGGTTCTTGTGCTGCCACGAACGTTGTTCCTCCTAATGTTTCAAATCGGATTGCTCGAAGCCAGCGCCAAGACGCACTAACGATTCCTCGCGTCAGTGCGCCGGCGCCTGCCGCAACTCTTCCAGATAGTTCTTCCACAGCGAAGGATCGTAGCCGGAGCTGTGTCCGCGGCCACTAAGGGGCAAGAGCACATAGCGACCGTTCTTGACGCGTTTGATGGTGCGGTCCATGATGCCCAGTTCCGGTGGATTGACGAAGTCGTCGGGAGCATTGATGGCGATCAGGCATGCGTGGATGCGTTCCAGGTCCGGTTCCGGATTGTAGGTTCGAGAGCAGTCGAGCTGGTACAGCGTGTCGTTGGCGTCCGCGAGGGCCCTGGCCGCGGAAGCCGGGTCCAGCAGGTTTCCCCCGGATGCCCAGACGGCGGAAGCCTGATCCAGCAGGCTATCAGCCGCCTCCCGGGTCGGAGCGCGGGTCTGCAGATCCAAAGGCCCGCCCACCGCAATCGCAAAGAGGCGGGCCACGGTGACCATGTTCGTCGGCTGCGTTTGATACTCGCCATTGTTCCACCCGGGATCGTTGCGAATGGCGTCCACGGCAGTGCGCCGCCACATGCGATTGCGGCCGGCGATCTCCACCGGCTGGGACACCATCGGCATCAGCGCATCCATGAAATCAGGGTGCAATTCGCCCCACAGCCAAGTGTGCATCCCACCCATGGAGATTCCTGTGACCAGCCGCAGATGGTTAATCCCCAGCCCCTCGCTGACCAGCCGGAACTGCGCCTCGACCATGTCGTAGTAGTCGTAATGCGGGAAGCGGGCGTGCAAGCCGTCGCTGGGCTTGGACGACTTTCCGTGCCCAATACCGTCAGGCAGGATTACATACCAGCGGCCTACGTCCAGGACCTGGCCAGGGCCGTAGAGCGCCATGAATGCCGGGTTGAGGAAAACTTTTCCTGATCTCGACGTGCCGTGCAGAATAATGACGGCATTCTGCACTGCGCCGTGCGCGTCGCGCACGGGCGTCCCCAGCATCGCGTAATGCAAGCGCAGTTCCGGCAGAGTCTCGCCGGAGCGGAAATGGAAATCGTGGAGGACGAAGTCACCCTCTTTAGGCTGCGGCGTGGTTTGCGACTGCGCGTGTACAGACGCGGCGCAGACCAATACTAGAAGCGATGCCAGTTGTCGACGCATAACACTTCCCCTAACGGCGCGGGAATTGCATTTCAAAAGCGCTTTCGTTTCACCTTGTCCGAAACTGGTATTCAAGAAGCTTCTTGGGTGTTGATTCTGAGACTATGTGTCATGCGCCTTGCCACTCACGGTCTAGCTTCGTAAACCAAGTTGAAATGTGTTTCAGTCGCGCGTCTGAAGCGGGTGAAGCCTGTCGAATTGACGACCTGGCGCACTCGCTTCTCGCCGGCCTGAGCCCCAAGGCACATGGCCACTTCTTGCGAGCGGGAACAAGGTGTACATAACAGTGTCGAAAAGGAGTAGTAGACCCGGCCAACCGGATTCAAGTTGTCCTGAAGGTCGTCATTCGCAAACGGCTCAACAATCATCCACGATCCGTCGTTCTTAATCGCACGCCGGACATGAGAGGCAGCGCCCACCGGGTCGCCCATGTCATGCAGGCAATCGAAGACAGAAACGAAGTCGTAATCGCTTCCAGCAAATTCCTTCGCGGCGGCGATCTCGAAGGTGACCCGATCAGTCACACCTTCTTGCTTAGCCGAAGTTCGTGCCAGTTCGATGGATTTATCGTGATAGTCGAAGCCGTGGAACTCTGATTTAGGGAAAGCTTTCGCCATCAGGATTGTGGAGGCTCCTTTGCAACATCCCACGTCGGCAACCTTCGCTCCCCGAGCGAGTTTCTCTTTGACGCCATCGAGAGATGGAATCCACGAGGTGATCAAATTTGCCGCGTAGCCTGGGCGAAAGAACTTCTCACATCCATGAAACACGCTTTCTTCGTGCTCGAACCAGCCCATTCCAGCACCTGACCGGAATGATTCGGTGATGCGCGGGACAGCTGCTAACGATCCCAGAGCAAGTTCAAATGCGCCCGGCAGATATGCTGGCCCATCTTCCCTCGCTAGTGTCAATACCTGCTCCTCCGTCATGCCGAACTTTTGAGTTTCGGTATCGTATGTGAGATATCCGCCGGCTGCTTGCGAAGCAGCCCACTCGCGGACGTAGCGTTCGTCGGTGGCGGTTTGCTTTGCTAATTCTGCCGCGGTCATCGCCTTCGTGGCGAGGGTTTTGTATAGGCCAAGGCGCTCGCCGATCACAACCATTCCGGCGTGGACCGCGGCGCCAAGGTCATTGACAAAACGCCCCAGGAATTCATTCATTTTGTTGCTGTCGACTGCCATAAGTTTCTCCGTTCAGATCTGAGTTGTGTACGATTCATTCCGTTCATCTTGCAGATATTCATCGGTACGCAATGACCAGGCGATTGAGGCCGATCGCCGGTGGAGCGAGATCGACTCGCGCGAAGCCGGCACTCTTTAAAATGCTTTCGAGCTCGGCGAAGGTATAGGCGTCCCCGTTGGGCGTAGTCGCCAGCATCATCATGCTGAAGGCAGCGGCAGTGGGGGGCGTAAGGCGATCAGCGTTGGGAACGAACTCAGCAATTGCGGCGCGACCGCCTGGCTTTAGCGTAGTATGCACCTTGTGCATGAAAGTCGTGCAGGTGGGCGAATCGAAATGGTGGAGGAAATTGGCGATCAACACCAGATCGTAACCGCTGCCAAGATCGGTCTCGAATGCGCTACCGGCAAGCAGGTGATAGCGATCGGCCACTCCCATTGCCTGCGCATTCTTGGTTGCGACTTCCAGCACATTCTTCCAATCGGCAGCATAGATATGTGCAGCAGGATTCTGTTTTGCCGCAGCGATTCCGAAAATACCGTGACCGGCGGCGATATCAAGAATTTTCTGTGACTCGCCGCCTTTGCGGAGTTCAGCAGCCATGATCTCGGCGGGCATATGCATCAGCGGCATCATGGCTTGCGCAAACTTCACCCAGTCGTGATTTTCGGGTTCGAGCGTTCCTTTGCCCAGCGCAGTGCCTCCGCGGCGCACGGCCTCAGTCAGCCGCGCGTGTCCTTCGCGTAAGTGCGGGGTGAGCAAGAATTCAATGGCGGCGCCGATATATGCCGGCGAATGTCGGTTAAGGAATAAAGCTGAATCCGGTGCGAGAGCGTACTGCGCCCCTTCTTTGGTCAAGAACCCGTGAATGGTTAAGAAATCGCACAGCATGCGCACGCCGCGTTCTACCGCTTTACAGCGCTGCGCAATCGTTGCGGCGATAGTGTTGCCTTCACTAATGGCGGTGAAGATTTCCAGCTCAACGGCAGCCTTCATCGCTTCGGTCAGCTCATAGGCGTTGACGGCGTTGAAGAAGCACTCGGGAGTGGGTTGTTGATGCAGAGCTGGCGTGGTCACTATGCCTCCTATTAGTCAGACGCTGGGCAAAACGCCAATTATTGATCTTGAGCATTCTGGTGCTAGGGCTTGCAAGGAAAGACATGAGTTCCCGCAACAGATCAGATTGCGCATGGCCGGTCCTCCGCCTGAATATGAACCTGATGGTTCTCCTCGGGCTCGCTAGCACGGTAACGATACGGACCCAGACGGGTCATAAGAGCGGTAGCAAGTAGAATTGCGAGAAAAAATCCAACTAATGGCCCGCTGTAAGACCCAGTTCGGTCAAAGCCCGCACCCATAATGAGAGGACCGAGCGCACCTGCAAGTGCAAAAGCAGCGAATAGAGAGCTATACACCTTGCCGAAGTCGCGAAGCCCAAAGTATCGGCTGGCGAGATAGGGAATCAGATCGACTTCTGCACCTAGGCCGAGACCAACGAGAAATGCACCTGCGAATGCGGCAGTGCGGTTCCCCAGCAAAAGCAACGCGATTCCTGAGGCAGAGACAGCAAAGAGAACTGAGGCGAGCCGAGCGGCAAAAGTACGGTCAAGCAAATATCCCGTTCCAATGCGGCCGATCATTACCGCTGCACCAATCAGCGAACTGCCTGAAGCCGCCGCACGCATGCCTAGGTTGCGGTCATTAAGTATGGGTACCATGTGGACTACACACGCTTGCACGCTTGCGCTCACCAAAGTGAAAGCACACGCCATAAGCCAGAAATCTCGACTGCGCCATGCTTCCCGTGCGGTTAGGCCATGTCGGACATCATCGATGCAATCCGTTTTTGCGGAGTCTCCATCAGATAAGAGACCGAAGTCCTTTGGCTTTTCCTTGACGAAGAAGGCAACTACTGGCCAACAAATGAGCAAAACCGATGCACCGAGAATTGAATATGCCGTCCTCCAGCCGAATCGCGCGATCAGTGTTTGCGCGACCGATGGCATGATTACGGCTCCTAGGCCGATTCCGAGCATCGTTAGGCCCAGAGCCAATCCGCGAAGTCTGTCAAACCAACGCGACACTAAAGACCCATAGGGTATTGGGCCGACACCTCCGACACAGACACCCAAGAGCACGTAAAAGCAGTAAACCTGAGCGATGCCGCGGGAAAAGAGCCGATTCACAAGCAAGATTGAGCCAAAAATTCCGGTACTCGTTAGGATCACCCGGCGTGCTCCATAACGATCTGTTAGCCAGCCTATGGGAGCGGCACAAAGTGCGGCTGCAACGAGCTTCAGAGTGAAAGCTAGCGAAACCACAGCTCGACCCGCATGAAACTCCTGCATTAGCGGTTTGAAGAAAACGCTGAAGGAATAGACGGAAATGGGTACTCCCCAGAAGAGTCCAACTGCTGACCCAAGCACTACCCACCAGCCATAAAAGATCTGCCTCGAATGCTGCCCTGTGGTCGATGTTTGCAGTGATTGCGCCTGATCCTGCGTCAAGGTTTCATTGTCAAAATTCATTTCTATGCGTTACTCCTCGCTGATGGAGTAACGGCAGGGGCTTGCTTGGAGAGCACCATGGTCTGGACGAACGAGTGAAATGGCGCAGGCCGTTCGCACAAGCGTCTTTTCAATTTCTGTTCCAGGAGGTCGGCGAAGGCAAGACGTCTGCCGGCATCGCTGATCGCCGAAGCCAGGGAGGGAACGAAAATTGCACGGAAGAAGGCGGCGTGACGACTACCGAGAGATTCCACATTGCCATCCAGTTGGTAGTCAGTCCACGCCGCGTCAGGCAAGTCGAAGAGCTCGCAACGTTCGACTGAGAGCGATTGGAATTGACCTTCCCGTCCGAAGGGCTCGAGAAGCTGCGCGCGTCGTCGCGGGTAGGCGCCCAGAACCATCCGTTTGCGCTCATTGGCGCCGACGACTTGCTCATCGACCATTTCCCCGAGAATCTCATTGGCACAATTAAAGAGGGGTTCAAATCCTGTGACACCTTCATCACTTAAGCCTGGAAGCACGACAACCAGACGGCCGCCAGCTCTCAGTTCCCGGGCACGCAGCGAAAGAAAAAGTCTCCAGTCATCAGCTGCTTGAAGGTCGAATGCTGCACGCACTTCGCCAGTGCAAGCTATCGACATGAAATGCCCCGGAATCAACGCTGGAATATGGCGTAGCCAGACGGCAGCGTAAGAACACCATCCGAAATCAACCTGTTCTGGCGGAAAGACGTTCTCATAGAATGACCTTCCAATGGCGAACGGGAAAACGTTCGGGTCATCCACCGAATATCGTTCCGGATCATTGTGGAGTACATCGAAAAGAGTATTGAAGTCATTCGCGTGTTGATCGACGTGAACAACCATTACGGCCCGCTCATTCCCCACACGGCTGCGCAGGCATCGGATGGCGGCTCGCATCGGAGCCAGAGAGTTTTTCCCCTGCGAAGAGCCATAGTCGGCGATGACGAGTGGATCAGTTCCCGGCCGAACTGCTAAGGATCGAGCTGCGTCCTCCAAGTAAGGCAACGCTAGATTGCCCCCGTCGGCGGGAATCCTGGCGTGCAAATTGTAGGAGCCGTTTCCTTCCATGACGCCGTGAGTTGATATCGTAGGAGCCGCCATTTATTTCTCCACGTCTGGTCGTCTGCCGAAAACTGCCTTTGCGTTTCTATAGGTTCGATACAGTGTTGCTGGACGACTATGTGTACACTCAGGGGCTGCTGCGGTTCCCCGGCCTCTTGAAAGCCATGAGTGTCAATGGCAGTGTCTCGACATTCTTCTTCGTGCTGCTTGATGAGGTATCCACTGTGAAGATCGGATCAAGCACAAAATTCACACCCGCGACTTGGATAGCGGATAGGGTTCGAACTTTGCCTTTGCTCCCGACCACGACTACATCGGCGCCGCGCTTGGAACCCTTGGGGTGGACCACGCTCGTGATTTCTATCAATTGACTTTTCGACTTCAATACGCCGTGACCAACTTTTCCGTCTGAATGCAGCGAGACGGAGTATTTCCCTGGTGCCAACTGCTTCCCGCTACACTGCACGGCATAGGGCAATGAGAAATTGCCGTCATATCGCGTTGCGCTCCCGTGGCTCCGGCTGCTTTTCGGCTGGTCGGGAGGCTCCGTACTCGGTGAATCGAAGTGGTCCGGGTCGATCTCTTGTTGTGCGTATGCGGCTGCGCCTGCTAGCGCCATCAACAACGCCAGCGCGGTAACCTTTCCAAGAATCCAGAGGACCTTCATAGGCTCACTTTCTTTTCGAGGGTTCGCCACGTAGCAGGCTCGCCCCGCGGCGATTCCTGTGTTCTGCCGCAGATAGCGACAAGGGTCAATGCTCGGCCACCCCTCCTTCGATACCCTCTCAATCCCCTGATAAGTCGCTTGTTCACAATAGAATGTGGGCGTCGCACTCTGATTGAGGGCGTGCTAAACTTTTGAGCAATGTGAAGCACGCTGATGCCGTCTACCCTCCCACCGCTGGTACGCTTCGCGAATTTCGAGGTAAACCTCCGCGCAGGAGAGTTGCGAAGAGAAGGCAGCAAAGTACGGCTGCAGGAACAACCGTTTTCGCTCCTGACTGTGCTATTGGAATCAGCGGGCGAAGTCGTCACTCGTGAAGAACTTCGCAAGCGCCTCTGGTCGGAAGATACCTTCGTCGATTTCGACCATCGCCTAGCAGTGGCCGTAAGCAAGCTAAGGGATGCGCTGCGAGACTCTGCTGAAAAGCCACTCTACGTTGAGACCGTCGGGCGTCGCGGTTACCGGTTCGTGGGCCAGTTGGAATCTACTGATTCACTCGTGGATTCCAAGGGTGGAGTGGGCGATACTTCCTTGCCTCCCTCTCGGCCACCTGCGGAAGGAGAACTCCCCAAGGTAGCGCCTCCGGGATCAACACGATCACGAACCAGCAGACTCATCTTCCTCTCCTCCATTGGATTCGCCGTTCTCCTTGGTGTGATCATTCTGCCGAAGTTTCTTCACACTCGATCTGCGAAACAGCAGTCTTTGAGTCCCCGGAGCCTCGCGATCCTTCCTCTGCAAAATCGTGGCCAGGATTCGACTGCCGACTTCCTCGGATTATCCCTAGCGGATGTACTCATCACGAAATTGGCGTATGTAAACGCCCTAAATGTTCGTCCTTCCGCCGCGATTGAGAAGTATCGAGGGACGGCCATTGATCTTCAGAACGTTGCTGCAGATCTCAAAGTGGATACTCTTCTCACGGGAAGTTTCATTCGAGACGGCGACAACTTGCGGATTACGTACCAACTGGTTGATGCCAAAACCGAGAAGATTCTAGGTCAAGGAGTGATTGACCTGAAGTATGACAATCTGCTTCACGTCCAGGACAAAGTTACCAGTCAACTGATCTCAGAACTGCAATTGAACTTGTCTCCGACGGAAGCGGAGCGTCTAAAGCCGGAAGGCCCGGTGAATCCACTCGCCTACGAATACTTTCTACAGGGACTCGATTTTCATGGGCAGCACAAATTCCCCCTGGCGATCAAGATGCTTGAAAAGTCCACTGAAATTGATCCCAATTACGCACTAGCCTGGGCCTACTTAGGAGCGTCGTACACTTCAGACGCAGCCTTCGAGCTTGGCGGCCGCGAGCAATATCGCCGTGCGCAAGCCGCGTACGAGCGGGCTTTGGCGGTACGACCGAACTTGGTGGATGCGCAACTTTTCCTCGCCAACCTCTTGGTAGACACCGGGAAAGTTGAGCAGGCTGTGCCGCTGTTGCGTGACGCCTTGAAGACGAATGGCAACTATGCCGCTGCTCACTGGGAATTGGGATATGCCTACCGATTCGCCGGAATGTTGGACGAATCCGTCGCGGAGTGCGAACGGGCGCGCCAACTCGATCCCTTCGTCAAGTTCAACGGCTCGGTGTTAAACACCTACCTTTATTTGGGACAATACCAGAAGTTTCTCGAGAGCTTGCCAGTCGACGATTCCTCATTCATTCTCTTTTACCGTGGCTTTGGAGAATTTCACGAAAAGGAGTTCGACCAGGCTTCACGAGATTTCGATCGTGCATACGAGCTCGATCCCACTTTGTATACGGGAATCGGCAAGGCCCTCAGTGACTCGATTCACCAGCGGAAGGCAGAGGGGTTGGATCTCTTGAACGGATTGGAGAGAAAAGGCAGAGACCGGGGAGTCGGCGACCCAGAAGGCACATACAAGATCGCGCAAGCGTATGCCGTATTGGGAGATAAAATCTCCGCTATGCGCGCGCTGCGCATGAGCGTTGAATCTGGTTTCTTCAGTTATCCGTACCTTTCCAAGGACCCGCTGTTGAATGATCTGCGCCGCGAACCAGAGTTCGATCAGACCTTAAATATGGCGCGTCAACGGCACGAGGCATTCAAAACCGCTTTCTTCAAATAGATATATTTGTCGTTTGCAAGTGACATTCTTGGCGAACTCAAAAGCGTTCTGGAGCAGGCATCAGCTTTTCTGCTGGATTCTGGATTGCCGATAACACAGGAATGGTTCTGTCCGCTAGGTGGGAAGGTTCAATTTCTGTGTCAGGCGCGTGAATCGTGCTAGATCGCGGATCGCGTCGCAGGCGGGGAATACCATTGCCGATCCCAAGAACGGTTCGTGTTCGGCCAGAGCTGTCTCCAGCCATTCAAGGGCGGAGGCTGTTTCACCCAATCCAAGATAAGTCCAGGCAATGGGCAATGCCGGGCTGTAATCCCTTTGGCGGCGGCCCTGCAACTCCTCGATCACGCTGCGGGCTTCGATTGTGTGCCCTAGCACTCCAGCAACATTGCCAAAGTAGCCCTCACCCAGGGGGAGTCCATCGTTGAGCTTTCTGCCCATGTTCGCCATGCCCCAAGCTTCGTCCGTTATACCCAGCGCTGCCAGAGACAATGACAGGTAGAAACAGGTGTAGGGCGAGTCTGGCGTCAACTCGACGGCAATACGGCCAGTCCGGACCGCCTCGTCATAGCGGCGCGCGTAGTAGTTGGCCTGCACGAGCCGGAAGTTCGTCATCAAATCTAATGGATCTAGCTCGACCGCCTTGCTGGCATGCGACAAGGCTTCGTCGTGCCGGCCGAGGAAGCTGCAAAGAATGGGATATGCCATGTGCGGGAACGCATTGGTAGGTTCCAAGCTGATCGCTCGCTTGTACGCCCGTTCGGACTCGGCCCAGCGCCACTGAAAAGCTCGTAGCATTCCCAGGGTGCTGTGGAGGCTGGTTGAATTCGCATCCAGCGCCAGCCCCCTCGACAACAAGTCTTCCGCGTTGCGAAGCGCACTTAGGGGTGGCAACGCCCCATAGGCTGCGCTCACGTTGTAAAACATTGCTGCCCCGTAATAAGGCTCCGCGAAACCGGGGTCCAGCCGAATCGCCTCCTGAAAGTACTCGAAAGCTCGGCGCACATCGTCGGGGCGTCGCTTCTTAAGGAGGTGTGCTCCCTTCAAGTACTGCACGTACGCTCTCATGTCGCTTGGGCGTTTTTCTGGAACTTGAACCGCGAGCCGTACGTGCAGCGCTTCTGCTACAGCCGCGCAGACCTCATCTTGAATGCCTAATAAATCTCCCAAATTGCTGTCGAATCGCTGCGCCCACAGATTGAATCCATCTTTCACGCCGACCAGGTTGACGGTAATGCGAATGCGGTCGCCCGACCTCCAGACCGATCCTTCCAACACAGCTTCGACGCCCAGCTCGCGGCCGACTTGTCGGGCGTCCCAGGGCTGCCCCTTGAAGCGAAATGCCACGCTTCGCGCGGTGACCCTCAATCCATCGATCCGCGACAACACGCGGATCAGTTCGTCAGCCAATCCATCGCTGAAGTAGTCGTCCTTTGCATCTGCGGTCTGGTTCACGAATGGCATTACTGCTACCGCCGGCCGCTTCGCGATTGGGACGACAAACCGGTAGCCACGCTTGGGGATTGTTTCGATCACGCTGGGCGAGTTGGCGGAATCCCCCAGCGCGTCGCGCAATCGGCTAACCGCGGAATTCAGGGCCACTTCGAAGTCCACGAACGTATCCGATGACCAGAGCCGCTGGCGCAGTTCTTCGCGGGTCACGATCTCGCCGGGCCGTTCCATGAGAGCAGCGAGCACCTGAAACGACTGCTTCCGGAGAGTGATGGGCATTCCCCTCTTCAACAGGCGGCGGCCTTCCAGATCGACCTCGAATGCTCCGAACCGCACATTCATGGCTGTCGAACATTCTTGCTTTCAGCCACTTGCCTGTCAACATTTTGGTCAGGTGCAAGCTATGGTCATTTCTACCGTCGCGGTTAAGCTGCACGTTGTTCGCAGGATGTGGGCGAGACGAAACTGTATGGTGAGCAGCGCCAGACTAGCTTCGAACCCTATTGAGGCGACGACGATCCGGAAACTCAGGATCAGACTGCTCCCGTTCCTCTTTGCACTTTATGTGGTCGCCTTCATCGACAGAATCAACCTCGGCTTTGCGGCTCTGACGATGAATCCGGAACTGGCGATCATGAGCCAGCAGTTCGGATTCGCAGCGGGAATCTTCTTCTGGGGCTACTTCCTGTTTGAGATTCCAAGCAACCTCATGCTCCACAAGATTGGGGCGCGTGTTTGGGTGGCGCGAATCCTGATCACGTGGGGAACGGTTGCGACTCTGACAGGGTTTGTGCAGTCCGCCAGTCAACTCTACATCGCCCGCTTCGCACTTGGGCTCTCAGAAGCCGGATATTTTCCCGGTATCGTTCTGTACCTGGGCTACTGGTTTCGGCAACGGGAGAAGGCGCAGGCGACAGCACTGATCCTGATGGGCATACCCTTGGCGAGCGTGCTCGGCGGCCCGATTTCAGGTCTCATCCTCGATCATGTGCATTGGATCGGGCTCAGCAGTTGGAGATGGCTCTTCATTCTGGAAGGATCGCCAGCCGTAGCGTGTGCATTTCTGACGTATCTTCTGCTGCCGAACCGACCCGCCGAGGCGAAATTTCTCACCAGCCACGAGAAGGCTTGGATCGCCGACCAACTGCAGCAAGACGATCAGCAGAAGGTGGGAGCGCGAGCCCTTTCAGTCGTACAGACTCTGATTCATCCCAGAGTCTGGCACCTGGCATGTATCGGTTTTGGCCACGGCTTTGCTACTTACACCTTCAGCTTCTGGCTGCCGCAGATCTTGAAGTCGGCAGTAGGCGGCCAGTCCAACACCGTGGTTGGAATGCTGGTGATGATCCCCAATTTAACCGGCCTGATCGCGATGATCTTGGTGTCTCGTCACTCTGATCGCAGACTGGAGCGCCGATACCACATGGCGACGGCAGGCACCTTATCTGGAATCGCCATGTTGTTGCTTGGAGCGCCGCGCTCGCCATTACTTTCTGTTGTTCTCTTTTCAGTCGTGGCCGTCGGGGCATACAGCTTTTTGCCCGTTTTCTTTTCGATGCCCGGCGAATTCCTGACCGGCTTCTCGGCGGCTGCGGGGATTGCGCTTGTCACATCTATCGCTAACTTCGGCGGATTCGTCGGGCCCTACACCGTCGGTCTCATTCGAGAGAGGACGGGCAACCCCTATTACGGCCTGATCTGCGCGGGAGTTTTCTTCCTTCTATCAGCGAGCTTGGCACTGATTTTGCCCAAGCGAGCCCTGCCTCCTTCCGATCTACCATCAGGTACGGCCGACATAGCCTTCGAAACAGGTGTCGAGAGCAGTACCGGAGGAATCATGACATCCATTAGTAAGCCTATTCGCATCGAGCCAGCATTCGACGAACCCGACCAGATCCGCGCCATGTTTGAGCGACATGCTCCCTATCGTGCAGTTGCAGCCTACGCTCCTGAAGGACTTAAAGACGAAACGCGCGAAGAAGCCAAGCATCCGGTTCTTCCGTGGTTCCGCGGAGACTGGGCCTTGGACGGTAAGCTCCTCGTCGAAGGGGCCGAAGCGATCCTGCACAACAAGAGTTTTCTTGAAGCCGCCAGAGCCGCCTTCGGCACTCCGTTCGTCAATCCTGAGTTCGTTGCCGTCAACATTAATGGACCTATGCCGGCTGGCGCAACTCACATTGACAACCCATCCTTCTACGGCGCAACACGCGTCGACTATCCTTTGCCGTTTCTGAGAGTGATGGGTTTTTCCGGGCTGTTCGAGCCATGGCGGGTCGTTCGCGCCAGCATCCTCTCCTGGTTTTATGAAGGCGCTGGCGGCAGTTTCGATTACTGGCCGGAGGGGCTCGATGGGGCAATGCAGAGCGAGCAGCCACCCTTCGGTAATGTCGCTCTCTGCGCGGACACTGACCGAATGTACCACCGCATCGGACCCGTCGGCCATCCAGATGCGGCGTCACCCGGCATTTCGCCCGCAGCGCAGATTCATTCGAACGGCGATGGCAGTTGGTCAATTCTCGAAAATGGCGAGGTCCGCGCCACGTACCCATACCACGCGATTCGCTTTTCCATTCTCTGGAAAGCCGTAATTGGGGACAGCAAATCGAATACCGACGATTTAACTCTGGATCGCATTATGGAGATTCTCACGGCGGACCTGCGTCATCGCCGCGTCGATTTCCAGCTGCCGTCTGATCCGCGGACCGACACTACCTGGATTCTCATGCTGCAGCGGATTTATGCGCATCCAACCGCAACGCCGGGCGCATGACGGGCAACCCGGACTGCGACCTGAAAGCTGTTGGAATGATTGTCTGACAAGGAGGAAATCGATCAGACCGTGCGTCCCATCGCACGCTGCGACCTGTAAAGCTGCTAAATTAGAAATGATTGTTTGGCATGGAGGATCGATCAAACCGCGCATCCCGTTGCGCGTAGCCTACGAGGTAAGAGC
>Ga0181523_10003304_pt1 | contig 14789 bp, 15 predicted proteins | sample PEATcosm2014_Bin_43_FD_119752 | JGI IMG/M metagenome (GOLD analysis project Ga0181523, IMG submission 119752) | Peatland microbial communities from MTU Mesocosm Facility, Houghton, MI, USA - PEATcosm2014_Bin05_30_metaG | ecosystem: Environmental > Terrestrial > Soil > Wetlands > Peat | place...
CGCCGAGGACACGCACGAAAAACTCGCCCACGAGCCCGGCGAAAAGATCACGCCGAGCGCGCGCGTCGCCGAAGACCAGACCGCGCGGCGCATGTTCATGCTGCAATATGTGCAGCCGGGGCTGGCCGGCCTCATGGACGGGTCGGTCTCGACGCTCGCCCCGTTGTTCGCGGCGGCCTTCGCCACCCACAACACCTGGTCGACATTCTTGGTCGGGCTCGCGGCGGCGTTCGGCGCCGGCATCTCCATGGCCTTTGCCGAGGCTCTGTCCGACGACGGCTCGCTCACCGGTCGCGGCGCACCCGTGGTGCGCGGCATAGTGTGCGGCGGGATGACCGCGCTCGGCGGCCTCGGCCACGCGCTTCCCTATCTTATTCCCCATTTCTATACGGCGACCGTGGTCGCGTTCGGCGTCGTCGCGGTGGAGTTGGCCGCGATATCATGGATCCGCACCCGCTATATGGACACACCGTTCCTGCAGGCCGCCTTCCAGGTCGTGGTCGGCGGCGTACTGGTCTTCGCCGTCGGCATCCTCATCGGCAGTTCGTAAGGCGCGCGCGGCGCATTGTCATCGCCATTGTTACCGGCATGATTCGCGTATCATCATGCCGCGATGTTCGTGCTCGGCCACCTCTCCGATCTGCATCTTGCCGCGCCGCCGCGGCTTAGGGAGCTCGCCGGCAAGCGCGGGCTCGGCTTCATCAATTGGCACCGCGGACGCAAATTGATTCACCGCCGCGAGGTGATCGACGCGCTGACGCGCGACCTGAAGGCTTCCGCCCCCGATCATATCGCCGTGACCGGCGACCTGGTCAATCTTTCGCTGCCGGCCGAATACGCGCGGGCGCGCGCTTGGCTGAACGGGCTCGGGCCGCCGTCCGACGTCACCGTCATTCCCGGCAATCATGACATTTATGTTCCGGAGGCACAGCAAGGCCCGGCCAAGTACTGGGGCGAATACATGCGCGGTGACGATGGCGCCGACAGCGGCACATTTCCGTTCCTGCGCCGGCGCGGCGCTGTCGCGCTGATCGCGCTCTGCTCGGCGCTGCCGACCGCGCCATTCCTGGCGACAGGCTCGCTCGGCGCCCAGCAGCTGAACCGCCTCGCCGCCGCGCTTGAGGAAACCCAAAATCTATTCCGGGTCGTTCTCATCCATCACCCGCCTAGGAGCCCGCCCAGCCGCTATTTGCGGCGCCTGACCGACGGCGCGGAGTTTTGTCGCGTGCTGGCCGCCAACGGCGCCGAACTCGTGCTGCACGGCCACGACCACTGCCATTCGCTGATCTGGCCCGATGGCCCGCACCAGGCGATTCCCGTCGTCGGCGTTCCGTCGGCCTCGGCGCGCGCGCCGCACGGCGGCGAAGACGGCGCCGGCTATAATCTCTTCCGCATCGACGGCGAGCCGGGCGGCTGGCGCTGCGAGGTGATCTCGCGGCAACGCGGCGCTGACGGCGGCTTCCGCGAAGCCGAACGCCAAACCCTGCATCCGATCGCGCCCGCGTAAGCCGCCGCCGCGCAAGTTATCAAACAACGGAGATTTGTCTGGATTCCCGCTTACGCGGGAATGAGCGCGAGACTTACTGCGACCTAAAATCGGCTGGCGGCGAATAGCGCGACGACAATGAGCATGACCACGCCCAAAAGAAACCCGAGCGCGAACGTGCCCAGCCGGCGGCGGCGGCGGCGGCGGCGTTCGCGCGCGGCCTCCGGCTGTCCAACGCGGGTGATGAAATCAGGATCTTCGTCGAGCGCCCGCTCGCGCTCGATCAGGCGGCGCGCCACGTAGCCGGTGACCGCCTGGACGATATCGGGGATGTCGTGCGATTCGGCGAGCACGTGGCGGCCGACGCGGGTATCGTGCAGGAAGCGGTAGGTGCGCTTGTCGCGCGCCATGGCGACGTGGGCGACGGCGTCGATCCACAGCCGCGGCGTGTCGCCACGGCTCAAGCCGCGGTCGAACAATTCGACCTCCGGCGCAATCTCGGCAAACAGCGGATCGAGCGCCTCCTTGAGCAGCTCGAGACGGGCCACTTCCGCATCGCGCAAATCGACGACGACGCTGGTGCGCTCAGCCGCCTCGACGCGCGCCTGGTGCATCGCCTCTTTCAGCGGCGCGGGCGGTTGCGCCTCGCTGGCCGGCGCCGAAGATTTGGTTTTTCGACCCCACATCTGCATCCCCAGAGCATGATCCCGAAAAAGCCTGCCCCGGATCTGATCCGGGATGGCAGCCGGTTTTCGCTAAAGATCATGCTCCAACTAGAACTTTACACGATATACCAACGGCAAGCCTCACAGAAGCGTTGCGCGCCGGGAGCGAGCGGAAACGCAGGAATTATGGCGATTCGCGGGCCAGCGGTCCGCGGCGTGGGCCGTTGAAGCGTTTGCTGCCCCTCACCCGCGGACGGTGTACGTCGGTCGCCTTCCCTCCTTCGTCACCACCGAGCATATCCGTTCGAAGAACGGCGTCGCTTCGCTCGCCTGTAACCCGGTGGTCCATGCTGAAGTCCAGCGAACGAAACCTTGCGCCCCGTGAGCGAGCCCACGGTCCGCATGGATTGCCGGGTCTTTAGACGCGAGACGGCGCTTCGCGCCTTGTGCCCGGCAATGACGAAATAGAAGTCGTTCCCGCGGCGCATCGGCGCCCGAGTTTGTTTGATTCGTTTGTCCCCTCGCCTCGCATGATCCCGAAAAGTAGTATCCGGTTTTCGGACAAGATCATGCGCAAGAAATAGGGGAGCGAAGCGCCGAAAGGCGCAATTTCTCTTGGTCCGCGCCACATCGGCACACGTCGCTACATGCCGATGCTCGGGGCGCGGCAGCGCGCCAAAAGTCGGGGCGCGCTCGCCTTCCACGGGGCTGGGGCAGGTGTTTTGCCTGCCTCGGGCTTGTCCAGTCCAGCGGGCTCCCCGCAGACCGGTCCTTTTGCCGGTCGAGTGGTGCCCCAGAGCCGCCCGGGTGCGGGGTTACGAAGCCCCGGCCGCGGGGACCGCCCTCGCTCCGCTTCAGGATCGTCTCGTATCATAATCGGTGACGCGTGTCAAGAATTGTCTCTGCTCCGGAGACCATGTTCCGACAATGCGCCCCCGAGCCGGTGCAGGAGATATCCCACTATTTAGCCCACTTCGCTGGTGGGCTATTTTGTGGTTGACCCTTGGCTCCCTGATTGGTTCGCTCATCGCTGAACAACACGCGCAAAGAATGCCAAAGGGCGCTCGCGCGGCAGTGACCGAGGAAACCTCAGGAAGCGGCGTGTGCCATGAACGCCCTGCAATTGCTTCAGGAAATCTCCGATTATTGCCGCCAGGCGGGGCTTGCCGAATCCACATTCGGGCGCCGCGCCGTCAATGACGGCAAACTCGCCGCCCGGCTGCGGAATGGCGGACGGATCACGACCTATACGCTCGACCGCATCCAGGGTTTCATGGCTGCCCACCCCCCGCACGGGCCCCGTCCCATCGTGATCGAGAGGCCGCGCGAAACCCGGCCGGCGATTCCGCCGCTGCCGCTCGCCACGGCGGCCAAGTCAGGCGACCCGCAGCGCAATTTCCGTTTCTTCGACAATCGGCAAAAATACCTGCTGTTCGTCAATACCTGCAGCGAAAAGTGGGAAGTGGCGAGCCGCGTCTCCGAAGAGCTCACCCACATCCATCCGCGGCCACCCGCGGTGCGGGTCTTCGACGCCGGCGTCGGCGACGGCTCGGTGCTGGTGCGCGTGATGCGCGCCATGCACGACCGCTTCGCGCACATGCCGTTTTACGTGGTCGGCAAGGAGATCAGCCTCGAGGACGTGCGCCTGACGCTGCAGAAGATGTCCGATCGCTTTTTCGAGCATCCGGCGACGGTTTTGGTGCTGACCAACCTCGCCTACGCGGATGCGCCGTGGCTTGCGGTCAAATCGCTCAACGCCGCGTCAAGCCTGGTCTGGCACGAGCTGCCGCTGGCCGGCAATTCCGCCCACCGCTTCGAGCAGCAAATCATCGATCTCGAAAGTTTCCTGGCGCTCAACTGGAAGGCCGGCGTCAGCCCGCGCACCGGCAACCCGATCTACGAGCGCCCGGTCGTGCTGATCATCTATCGCGAGGATCACCGCTTCCTGCTCGACCCGATCATTCCCAGGCCCGGCGGCACCACCGCCAATTACGACCTAGTGATCGCCTCGCAACCCTATCGGGCGCGCGCCTCGCTGGAGTTCAAGGCCAAGCGTGTGATCGCGCCGCTGGCGCGCGCGCTCGGCCCCGGCGGCCGGCTCATCTCCATTCATTCGCACGGCCACGACCCGGGCATGGAGATCATCCAGAAAGTGTGGCCGGACGATCATCCGTTCATCCATGACCGCCATCAGATCCTCAAGGCGGTCAAGCACGAGCTCGGACCGGCCGGCCGCGATCTCAACTTCAACGCCTACGCCGACAACCGCTCGGTGTTTCGCTACGTCATGCACACGCTGCCTTCCGAAATCTCCGAATCGATCGGCACCTCGACGTTGTTCGCGGCATGGAACGCCGCGATCTACGTGGCGCAGGTCGAGGACGACCGGTTGGGCGAAGTGGTCTCCGACGGCCGTTACATGGACGCCACGCGCTCGGTGCTGCGCGAGCGCGGCGGACTGTGGTTCTTCGACGAGTCCTATGTGATCTCGCGCCGCCGCGGCTGATTTTTATTGTTGGCTTCCTCTCCCGCCTAATGGGGGAAACAAGAGCATGGACGCAGTGAATGCGATGACGGCACTGCCCGTTCCACAACAAGCACCGCTCAGTCCCCCCGGCCGCGTCGCCGCGTTCATGGCGGGATTTTCGCTCGAGGCGACGCGGCCATCGGACACCGACATCGCCTCGATGGCGGTGCTTGGGCGCGGCACGCGGGTCTACCTCAGCGCGCTGCCGAACAGCCGCGCGGACGAATCCGTTGCCGCCGCCGTCCGGCTGCGGGGGGCCGGCTTCGAGCCGGTGCCGCATCTGGCGGTGCGCAATTTCGCCAACGTCGCGGCGTTCGACGATGTGCTGGCGCGGCTCAACGGCGAGGCCGGTGTCGACAGCGTGCTCGTCATCGCCGGAGACCGCGGTGAATGCGGGCCGTTCCGGCGTGCCATCGACGCCATCGACAGCGGCGTGCTGCGGCGCCGCGGCATCCGCACCATCGGCATTGCCGGCTATCCGCAAGGCCATTCGCGCATCGGCGATCAAGAACTCGATCGCGCGCTTGCGGAAAAGATCGCGGCCGCGGACGCGGTCGGACTTGCCGTCGAGATCGTCACCCAGTTCTGTTTCGATGCGCAGGCGATCCTCGACTTCATCGCGCGGTTGCGCGCGTTCGGCTTCGATCATCGCCTGCGCATCGGCCTGGTCGGTCCGACCAGCCTCGCGGCGCTCCTGCGCTACGCCAGCCGCTGCGGCGTGCGCGCCTCCGCGCAGGCGCTGGCGCGTCGCGCGGGCCTGATGCGCCAGATGTTCGCCCTGACGACACCCGACGACTTGGTGCGGACGTTGGCAGAGGCGGCACCCGCCGGCATCGTGCCGCATTTCTTTTCCTTCGGCGGCGTCGCTGCGACCAGCCGCTGGGCGCGCACCGTCGCCGACGGCCACATCGCACTCGACGCAAGCGGCGGTTTCCGGGTCGAGGCACCGACGCAGTAACGTTGCTTACACGCCGAGCTGCGCCGCCAAATCCCCAAGGCTGTTGACCGCGATATCGACCGCGACCGTCGGCGTCGTCTCGCCGCGACCCGGTCCGTCCTCGTTCGGCCGCGCGATATGGGCGGTGCGCAAGCCGAGCGCCGCGGCGGCGGCAAGATCGCTGCTGTGCGCCGCCACCATCAGGCAGTCCTGCGGGGCAAGATCGAAGGCTTCGGCGGCGGAGAGATAGACGCGTGGCTTCGGCTTGTAGTCGCCGGCGAATTCGGCGCCGAGGATGGCATCCCAGGGAAAATCGTTGCGCCGCGCTAGACCGACCATGATGGAAACATTGCCGTTCGACAGCGGCGCCAAGAGATAATTGCGCCTAAGACGCGCCAAGCCGGCCGTCACGTCGGGCCAGGCGTCGAGCAGGTGCCAGGCGAGGTTGAGGTCGCGGCGTTCTGCCTCGCTCAGCGCGCCGGCGCCGAAGCGCGGCAGAATGCGATCGAGGTTGCGCCGGTGCAGCGCGTCGAGCTTGCAGAACCGGATGCGGCCGGAGCGCACCTCTTCCATGGCGCCCTGATATTCGCCGCGCCAGGCATCCGCCAAGGCGGGCCAGTCGAGTGCATAGCCGCGCGGCTTGAGCACCGCCTCGGCCTCGCGCGCAACCCCGCTGCGCCAATCGACCAGCGTGCCGAAGACATCGAACAGCAAAGCTTTCACGGCGAGCATGCCTCGCTTCTAGCGCAAGCTGCGCCGAAATGCCAAAACGAAAGCCGAGCAAGGCTGCGGAGATTAGTCCGATGATCATCGATGCCTGGGCCCAGCATCCGACCGCGCGGCATTTGCAAGATCCGATCTTCGATTCGCTGCGGCGATGGACCAGAGGCTCGCTCATGCCGCATACCGAGCTGCCGGTTGCCGCCACCATCGAAGCCATGGATCATGCCGGCATCGGCATCAGCTTGATCTCCGCCTGGTACGCGCCGCGCAACGTGATGATCTCCAACGACGAGGTCGCCGGTTTCGTCGCGCAGGCGCCGGACCGGCTGGTCAGCGTCGGCTCGGTCGATATTTCCAAGCCGATGCAGGCGGTCGGCGAAATCCGGCGTTACCGTCGAACAGCTGAGCTTCAAGGCCGTTCGTGTTCTGCCCTGGCTGTGGGAGGCGCCGCCGACCGATCGCCGGTTCTATCCGGTCTATGTGGCGTGCTGCGACATGGGCGTGCCGTTCTGCACGCAGATCGGTCACACCGGACCGCTGATGCCGTCGGAGGTTGGACGGCCGATCTATCTCGATCGGGTCGCGCTGGATTTTCCCGAGCTGGTCATCGTCGGCGGCCATATCGGTTACCCGTGGACCGATGAGGCGATCGCCGTCGCGACCAAACACCAGAACGTCTACATCGACACCTCGGCTTACACGGTGAAGCGCTATCCGGCAGCGCTGACCGACTATATGCGCGCGCATGGCCCAGCAAGGTTCTGTTCGGCACCAACTACCCGATGATCATGCCGATCAAAGCGCTCGAAGGGATCGACGCGCTCCGCCTCGACGATGAGGTGAAAGCGATGTTCCTTTCCGAAAATGCGCGGCGCGTCTTTAAGCTCGAAAGCGGCGGTTAGGACGATACAATAGCCGGCCGGAAGCTTCATTCCGCCGGCGCGACCCAAGAGGAAACCATGGCCAAATCGCCAGCGCCCCGATCTCGATCGAATCCATCGCGCCGATCACCCTCCCCGCGCTTGCCCGCGCTCGCCCTGACGAGCCTCACCGGCGCGCAGCAGGCGCTGGTCGATGCGATCTCATCCGGCCCACGCGGCCGCTTCAGCAACAGCGGTCCGTTCACGGTCTATCTGCATGCGCCCGGCTTCGGCAATTTGGCGCAGCAGCTTGGCGGCTACGTGCGCTTGGGCACCAGCGTGCCGCCGCGGCTGTCGGAATTCGCGATCCTTTGCACTGCGCGATTTTGGAAGGCGCAGTACGAATGGGCTGCGCACGCGGCGATCGCCGCCAAGCAAGGCGTGAAGCCGGCAACGATCCGCGATCTTCAGGCCGGCCGAGCGCCGAAATCGGCGCCGCGTGACGAGCTGGCGATCTACACCTTCGTCAAGGAGCTCTACGCCGCGCGGCGCGTCAGCGACGCCACGTACAAGCGCGCGCATAAACTGCTCGGCGATACCGGCATGGTCGAGCTGGTCGGCATCCTCGGCTACTACGCCATGGTATCGATGATACTCAACGTGTTCCGCATGCCCCTGCCTGAAGGCACGCCAGCGCCGTTCCGCGAGGCAAACAAATAGCCGGCGCGGCGCCTCTGCAGCCCGCCGGCTGTCAGTTCGGCCGATGATGCACTTAGAGCGCAATCGCTTCAGATTGAATCGATTGGCGCTCTCATATCTTGGAGGAGCGTGATCTTTTCGGAAAACCGACCTCCACTTTTCCGGATCATGCTCTAGTGCTTCATCTGCATCATTCCGCCGCCTTGCATCATGTTGCCGCCGACGGGAGCGCCGGGCATGGCGGCGCCGATGGCCGCGATCGGGTACGCGACGTCGACCGTCCCGGCTATCTCAAATTTGAGCGTCGCCTCGACCGTCTTGCCTGGTTCCAAAGGATGCTTGAGGTCGACGAACATCACGTGCAGGCTCGACGGCTTGAGCGTGACGGTCTCGCCCGGCTTGATTTCGAGGCCGCCTTCCACCGGCCGCATCTTCATCACGCCGCCTTCCATGGTCATGGTGTGGATTTGGCATTTCGCGGCCGCCTCGCTGGAGACGCAGGTCAGGCGATCGGCCGTCGTGCCGTTGTTGGTGACCGCCATGTAGCCGGCGCCGGAGCTCGCGCCCTTCGGCGTCGCGCGCGCCCAAGGTTGAGCGATGTGGATCGGCCCGACATCATAGTCGGCGGCTTCCGCGCCGGCCGCCGCGAGTTGCGCCGCCGCCAGCGCCAAGCCTGCAGCCAAGCCGCGGCGGATGTGTCTGCACGCAGAATAAGTCATGGAATACTCCGTATTGGATACCCGCCCACATGCCCTTGACCGGGATTTTAGGACAGGTCGCTTTCGGTTGCCATGCGGCAAACGACGGCGGACAGGCACGATCCCCGGGGCGGCGTTGAACTTGACGATGTCCTTCGCTATACGGGCATTCACGACCGGAGGGGCCCGCAGCGATCGGGCTTGTTCGGCGCCGATCCTGCGGCCGGCGCCATTCTGCTGCCAGCACATGAGCATGCCCGATGTCCAGTACGTTCGATAAAGTGGCTGATATCATTGCGGAAACCTGCGACATCCCGCGAGAAAGCATCAAGCCGGAAAGCCACGCCATCAACGACCTTGAGATCGACAGTCTCGACTTTCTCGATATTGCGTTTGCCATCGACAAGACGTTCGGCATCAAGTTGCCGTTGGAGCAATGGACCCAGGAAGTCAATGACGGCAAGGCCACGACGGACCAGTACTTCGTGCTGAAGAATCTGAGCGAGCAAATCGACAGGCTGGTCACGGCGAAGGGCGCCTGAGGCGCCAGGCATGCAGCTTGAATATTTTCAGATGATCGACCGCGTCGTCGAGATCGACGTCGACGCGCGCCGGATTCGCGCGGTCTGCACCGTGCCGCAACAGAGTACCATATTCGAGGGCCACTTTCCGAGCTATCCGCTGATGCCGGGCGTGCTGCTGATCGAGTGCATGGCGCAGACCGCCGGCTGGCTGGTCAGCGTGCTCGGCGGCTTTGTCGCCATGCCGTTTCTGGTCGGCGTCAAGGACGCCAAATTCCGCAGCCCGGTATTTCCCGGCAACGCGCTTGAGTTCGAAGGCCATGTGCAGCACGAGGGCTCGGGCTACGCCGTCGGCCAATGCACCGGGCGCCACGACGGCAAAGTGGTCTGCGAAGCGCATGTGACGTATCGCATCATGCCCTTTCCCACCCCGCAATTCCGCCAGGTCTTGTTGGAGCGGGCGGAGCAGATCGGCATCGCGGTCAAGGAGTTCGCCAAGTGACGGAACGCCGCGAGGTGTGGATCACCGGCGTCGGGCTTGTCACCTGCTTGGGCGACGGGCTCGACGCGGCGTGGCGTCATCTCGAACGCGGCGATCCGCCGCCCTACGACGACAAGAGCTTTGCGCCTTACATCGTGCATCCGCTCGCGCCGATCGAATTCGACAAGCAGATCCCGAAGAAGAGCGATCAGCGGCAGATGGAGCTGTGGCAGCGCGTCGGCGTCTACGCCGCCGGCCTCGCGCTCGGCGACGCCGGCATTGCCGGCAAGCCCGATCTGCTCGACCGCACCGATATGATCGTCGCCGCCGAAGGCGGCGAGCGCGACGTCGCCGCCGATACCGCGATCCTCAGCGGCGTGCGCACTGCGGCCAAGCCCGGCGCTTTCCTCAACGAACGGCTGATGAGCGATCTGCGCCCAACCTTGTTCTTGGCGCAGCTGCCGAACCTGCTCGCCGGCAATATCTCGATCGTGCACGGCGTGGTCGGATCCTCGCGCACGTTTCTGGGTGAGGAGGCCGCCGGCGTCGACGCCGTGCGTGTCGCGCGGGCGCGCATCGCCGCCGGACAGAGCGAATTGACGCTAGTCGGCGGTGCCCTTCACGCCACACGTTGGGACGCGCTGCTGGTCTTTGAGGAATCCGGCGCGCTACTACAGGGCTCGTTCGCGCCGGTCTGGGATCGCGGTCCGCAAGGGGGCATCGCACTGGGCACCATGGGCGCGTTCCTCATGCTCGAAAGCCGCGAGCACGCGCAGGCCCGCGGCGCCCGCGCCCGGGGGCGGATCTTATCGGTCTGTTCCGACCGCAACCGGCGCCAAGCGGGGGACATCGAGGCGACGCTCCGCCGCCAATGGGAGGCGATCGCCCCGCAGATCGACCGCGCCCACGCTGCGGTGATCTCCGGCGCCGCCGGGCTCGAACCGGCGACATCGGCGGAGCGCGTGGCGCTTAACGACATTGGTCTTCCCGTTCGCGCCCCCGGGACCTATATCGGGCATGGTCTTGAGGCTCAGTTTATGAGCAATCTGGGAATTGCTTGCGCGGTGCTCGAGCACGGCAAGCTGTCTGCACCAACCGGAGCCGGCGATGTCGGGACGAGCCCGTCCGACCTCTCGCAGGTTGTCGTCACAAGCGTAGGCAATTGGCGCGGCGAAGGTTTGGCGCTGGTTGAACGGGTCGGTTGAAGGAGAACGTCATGGCCGGGGCAACACGGGACAAGCTGGGCCGCCCGATCGTCGCCGTCACCGGGATCGGCGTGGTCACCTCGCTCGGCGTTGGCAAATCCGACAATTGGGCAAAATTGACCGGCGGCGTCTCCGGCATCCGCTGCATTTCACGCTTTCCGACCGACGGTCTGAAAACCACGATCGCCGGCGCGGTCGACGAGGTGTACCGGGACGCCATGTCGCCGGCAGAACTTTCCGAGCGCATTGCGCTCATCGCCGGCGAGGAGGCGATCGCGGAAGCCGGCATCGGCGCCAAGGGCCGTTTCCCCGGGCCCTTGTTCCTGGCGCCGCCGCCGCTCGAAATCGAATGGGCCGATCGCATCAGAATGGCCGAGATGGCCGCGGCCAACGCCGGCACCGGCTATCCCGAGCTCATGCGCGTCGCCCGCGAATTCGCTGCGATCCACGGCACCTTCAAATTTGGCATCGTCGGCGAGCATCTCGCCGAGCATTTCGGCACCGAAGGTTCGCCGATCTCGCTGAACACGGCATGCGCGTCCGGCGCCAGCGCTATCCAATTGGGCATCGAGGCGATCCGGCGCGGCGATTGCGAAGCCGCGCTCGCGATCGGCGCCGACGCGTCACTGACGCCGGAATCGCTGGTGCGTTTCTCGCTGCTGTCCGCGCTCTCGACGCAAAACGATCCGCCGGAACGCGCCTCCAAGCCGTTCTCCAAAAACCGCGACGGCTTCGTGCTGGCCGAAGGCGCGGCGGCACTGGTGCTGGAGAATCTGGATCACGCGCGCGCGCGCGGCGCCCACGTGCTCGGCATTCTCGAAGGCTATGGGGAAAAATCCGATTCGTTTCATCGCACCCGATCGAGCCCCGACGGCAAGCCGATCATCGCCTCCATGCGCAATGCGCTGGCCGATGCCGGCGTCGCACCGGAGGACGTCGACTACATCAATGCTCACGGCACCTCGACGCCCGAGAACGACAAAATGGAGCATCTCGGCGTTTCGGCGGTGTTCGGCGAGCGCATCCGCGGCATTCCGATCTCGTCGAACAAATCGATGATCGGCCACACCTTGACCGCGGCCGGCGCGGTCGAAGCGGCATTCACGCTCTTGACGCTGCAGCATCAACGCATTCCGCCGACCATCAATCATGCCGTTCCGGATCCCGCGATCCCGCTCGATGTCGTGCCGAATGTGGCGCGCGATGCGACGGTGCGGCGCGCGATGTCCAATTCGTTCGGTTTCGGCGGCCAGAACGTCTGCCTGGTCATGGCGCGGGAGCCGACGTGAGCCTCGCCGCCGGCACAAGCAGCGCGCGCCAAAGCCCGGCCGCAGTGCATTCGATGCGCGCGCTGACGCTCGTCGCCGATCGCAAGATCGAGCTGCGGGATGTCGCGGTCCCGCCGGCGCCGGCGGCGGGCGAAGTGCAGATCGCCATCAAGGCAATCGGCCTCAATCACATCGACGTCTGGGGCTGGCGCGGCATGGCGTTCGCCAAGCGCAAGCTGCCGCTTGTTGTCGGCGCCGAAGCGGCCGGCGAAGTCGTCGCCGTCGGCCCCGACGTTGCCGCTTTCAAGGTCGGCGACGGCGTCGTCGCCTACGGCGCGCTGACCTGCGGCATCTGCAAAGCCTGCCGCGAAGGTCGCGACAATCTCTGCGAAAATGTCGGCGGCATCATGGGCTTCCATGTCGACGGCTTTGCCCGCGATCTGCTGAACATGCCGGCGCGGCTGGTGATCTCGGTCCCGGCGGGGTTGAGCTTCCGCGATGCCGCCTGCGCGCCGGTCGCTTGTTCGACCGTGCAGCACATGCTGTTCGACAACGCCAAGCTCGAGCCGGGCGAGACCATTCTGGTGCAAGCCGGCGGTTCCGGCATCGGCACGGTCGCCATCAAAATGGCGAAGGCGATCGGCTGTACCGTCATCACCACCGTCGGCGACGACGAGAAAGCGGCGAAGGCCAAGGCGCTCGGCGCCGACCACGTCATCAATTACCGGACCGAGCGGTTCGAAGGCGTGGTGCGCAAGCTGACCGCCAAGAAGGGCGTCGATGTCGCCTTCGAGCACGTCGGCCCCGATACCTTCAACGGCTCGCTGTTTTGCCTCAAGCGCGGTGGGCGGCTGGTCACTTGCGGCTCGACCTCCGGTCAGTCGACCACCATCAATTTGTTCCAGCTCTTCCTGCAGCAATATCGCATCTTCGGCTCGTTCGGCGCCTCCATGCGCAACATCCGCGAGAGCCTGGCGAAGATGGCGTCCGGTCTCCTGCCGGTGATCGACACCGAAGTCGCGCTCGCCGACTTCGAGCGCGGTCTCGCGCGGCTCGAGAGCCGCCAGGTTTTCGGCAAGATCATCGTCATGTTCTGATGGCCGAACGGAGAATCAAAGCCCTGCTCGATGCGGCGGCCGGCGCAAGCGCCGTCGGACTGCTCGGCGCAGTCAAGCGCTTGGATCGCAAGCGCACGGCGAACGGCGCCGGCGCGACGATGCGCAAGTTCGGCCCGCTGTTCAAGGAACACCGCCTCGGCCGCGAAAATCTGCGCGCGGCGTTTCCGGAAAAATCCGACGCCGAGATCGAGCAAATCCTCGCCAGCGTATGGGACAATCTCGGCCGCATCGCGGTCGAGTTCGCCCACCTCGACGAATTCTGCGTCGAGGGCGTCGGCCGGCAAACGCAGGACGTCATCACCTACGCACCGGAAGCGACGGAGCGCTACCGGCGCATGGTGGACAGCGGCAAGCCGATGCTCGGCTTCGCCGCCCATCTCGCCAACTGGGAACTTCCCGCCGTCGTGGCGAAGGTGCTCGTCGATCATTTCGCCGTCCTTTATCGGCGGCCGAATATCCGGCCCATCAGCGACGTCATCGTCAAGCTGCGTGCGCCACTGATGGGCGAGCTTATTCCAACCAGCCTCGACGCGCCGCTGAAGCTGGCGCGGCTGTTACAGTCCGGCACCCATGTGGGCATGCTGGTCGACCAGCACTATACCAGGGGCGTCGAGGTGACCTTCTTCGGCCGGCCGTGCAAAGCCAATCCGCTGATCGCGTTGCTGGCCCGCCAGACCGAATCCCCCATTCATGGCTTGCGCGTGGTGCGCAAGCCCGGCGGCAATAGCTTTTGGGTCGACATCACCGACCCGATCGAGCCGACCCGCGACGCGGACGGCCGCATCGACATTGTCGGCACCATGCAGGCGATCACCGCGGTGGTTGAAGGCTGGGTGCGTGAGCATCCCGAGCAATGGCTCTGGCTGCATCACCGCTGGCGGTGAAACTCGCCGGCCGCGAGCGCTTTACAAACCCGCGGCCGCTTCCTTGAGCCGCTTGCCCATTTCGCCGCGTGCAGTCGCAGAAGCTGACCACCCGCGGGTAATGCTCGTCAGACCGCCATCAATGACGATATCCTGGCAATTGATGAAGCTCGATCCCTCGCTGGCCAGGAAGACCGCTGCTTGGGCGATGTCTTCGGGCATGCCCGCGCGCGGAATTGGCTGCAGCGACGCGAAGGCGCCTTTGATGACGTCTGTCAGCCGGTCGGCCTTGGAAGCCTCAACGCCTGCGTTCTTGGCGAAAATGCCGGTAACGATCGCACCCGGCGATATGGTATTGACGCGGATGCCCTTTTCACCCAGCTCCGCACCGGCCGACCGCGTAATCGACTGCACGGCTGCCTTCGTTGCGCTGTAGATGTGGCCGGATGCGCCGCCGCGAAGACCGGCAATGCTGCCAATGTTGATGATACTGCCGGCCTTCTGCGCTAGCATCACCGGTGCAACGTGCTTGATGCCCAGCAGGACACCGCGGACATTGACTGCGAGCAGCTGGTCGATGGTCCGCACGTCGATCTCGGTGATGCTGACCATCGGCGACGGCACGCCGGCGTTGTTGACCAGACAATCCACGCGGCCAAACCATTTGACGGTCAGATCAATCATGGTCTTGACATCGGACTCGTTCGACACGTCGGCGCGGATGAAGCGGATGCCGAC
>Ga0181523_10003306_pt1 | contig 14786 bp, 14 predicted proteins | sample PEATcosm2014_Bin_43_FD_119752 | JGI IMG/M metagenome (GOLD analysis project Ga0181523, IMG submission 119752) | Peatland microbial communities from MTU Mesocosm Facility, Houghton, MI, USA - PEATcosm2014_Bin05_30_metaG | ecosystem: Environmental > Terrestrial > Soil > Wetlands > Peat | place...
GCACCCTGCGGGCACACTCACTCTTACGTTGAGCGCTAATCCTATAGTGAAAAATGGTATCCTTCATTATCTTGAGCGACTCAAACAAGCCGCTTGATCCGATAAGTTATGCAACGTTAAGGTCCATTACCTGCCTGAGGGCGAGCAACTCAGATATATGGTAGGCATTGTGGTCGGCAATCAGCAAAATCTCGCGGAATATGGTGTAGTCTTTCGCATGAGGAATCGGAGAAAAGAAATCTGTTTTCGGGTCGGTCACCATCTTAATTGTAGCCTTTAAATCCGCGCGGATCGCTGAGAGCGTCTTTTCCCATTCGGCTTGGGTGGCTTTTTCATCGGGGTCAGGCCAGAATTCGGAATATTCCGGGGAGACATATTCGGGATTTCTCACGAATTCGAGGATGTCCCATTGTGCGCGGCGCATATGTTCGAGAAGGTGCCAGAAAGTATAATTAACGTGAGGTGGTTTTTTATTTATAGAAGCGGGCGGAAAATCAGCTATTGCATTCTCGAATCCAATGTGGGCATTGCCTCCTCGTAAAAGTGCGACCAGTTCGTCGCGAAGGACCTTATCGGCTTTCTTAGGAACCAAATCCACCTCGTTATCAAGGGAGTCTTGCTGGGGATAGTCCCCGCGACTAGCGTATAGATTCAATATACCCCGTCCGGCATGCCTCTTCAAGTAAACTGGAATACGAGATCAATAATGCAGGCCAAGGGAAAGGTGTCAATGCCTAACGGCAGGCATTCTTCATCAGATCGGTGGCAATATACTCGACAACTCCGTCTTCTTCGTTCGAACCTATGATTACCGACGCGCAGTTTTTGACTTCATCGAGTGCATTTGCAACGGCAACCGCTTTAGTCGCGATTGTAAACATGCTGATGTCGTTGCGGCTGTCTCCAAATACGGTCAGCTCATCTACCGGAAAGTCCAGCATCTCCATCAATTCCTTTATCGCGTATTCTTTTGTCGCTTTGCGATCATAAACGGTCATCCAGTGCCACCCGGGAGAGTAGGGGTTTTCGAAATAGTTGATTTCCACATTTTCGGCGTATCGCTCAATGAGATCGGCGAAGAGCCCTTCGAGGTGCTCTTTCCTGTTGATCACGTTGAGGCAGATTATCCTCTCATCCAGTTTGCCTTCGACATTGGCAGTCCTGTGCAGGCGTTTGTCTCCGGCTGCAGTTCGCTCATCGAGGTACCAGAGCATTCCTTCGTTTGCGATTTCGTTAAAGTAGAGACGGTCTTCTTTGCCGTTGTGGCTTGTAACAAATGGGACCGAGCTATGGCTTCCGATAAGAGAGAATATCTCCTTCGCGACATCGTTGTCGATGGAGTTGATCATCAGTGGAGACCCCGTTTTAAATTCAGAGATATAGGCACCGTTAGATCCGATGACGGGCAGGTTCATATTTAAGCCAGTAAGAAGCGCTCGTACAGAATGCACGTTGCGTGCGCTGGCAACCGTGAAGCGCAGCCCCTCTGATAGCAGCGCGTTCAACTTCCGTTTTGCGTAACCGGACAGCATGGCATCATTCCTCAGCAGCGTGCCGTCCAGGTCGGAGATATAGAGTCGTTTGGAGGTATCGTTCTTCATAGATAGTCAGTAGCCTTATTGTAACCTAGTGCACCTTTTTAATAAATGAAGCTCCGCGTTTTATAATAGGAGGCTGATGATTTCCTATCCTATCGACGATATACTCCCTGCGCTGAAAGAGACGATTATCTCGAACTCTTCGGTCGTCCTGCACGCACCGCCGGGCGCGGGCAAAACGACTCGCGTTCCCCTTGCACTTCTTGACTTGCTGAATGGGAGGGGGCACATCGTAATGCTCGAGCCGCGAAGGATTGCTGCTGTTTCCGCAGCAAGGTGGATGGCTCATCTGCTCGGAGAAGAGGTCGGCATGACTGTCGGCTATTCGATACGCTTCGACAGCAGGAAATCGGAAGATACGCGCATCGAGGTCGTCACGGAAGGCATACTTACCAGGCGCATACAGGCCGATCCGACGCTCGAAGGCGTGGCAATGGTCATCTTCGACGAATTCCATGAACGCAGTCTCCATGCTGATCTCGCACTTGCTCTCTGTCTTGATGCGCGCCGGAATCTCAGAGATGATCTGAAAATCCTTGTCATGTCCGCGACGCTCGACTGCGAACCCATCGCGACCCTTTTGGAAGGTGCTCCTATTATTGTCTCCAGTGGAAAGGCCTTTCCGGTCGAAGAGCGATACATCTCCGACAAGAGTGAACGCTCTCTCTCGGTCCGCGTTGCCCGTGCAGTCAGCACTGCATTGAACGAGACCTCCGGAGATGTCCTGGTTTTTATGCCCGGAGCCGGTGAGATTCGCGCCTGCTCGGATATGCTGAGTCCGATTGTGGAAAGCAGGGGAGATGGAACGACACTGCATCCTCTATATGGTGATCTACCTTTTGAGGAGCAGGAGCGCGCTATAATGCCGTCGAAAACGCGAAAAATCGTCCTTGCCACGAACATTGCGGAGACGAGCCTTACCATTGAGGGAGTAAAGGTAGTCATCGACAGCGGCTTGACTCGAAGGTTGCAGTATGATTCTGCTACAGGAATGAACCGGCTGATTACGGTATCAGTCTCGAAGGCCGCAGCCGAACAACGTAAGGGAAGGGCTGGCAGGCTTGGTCCCGGCTCATGCTACCGGCTATACAGCCGTCACGATTTTCAATCCATGGTGCCGTTTACGCCACCGGAAATTCTTGTTTCGGACCTGTCGTCTTTGGTTCTCGAACTGGCAGCGTGGGGAGAGAATGACGCGTCCAGGCTTTCTTGGCTCGATACTCCGCCCTCCGCGGCGTGGGATGCAGCCAAGGAGCTCCTGGTAGAACTGGGTGCGCTGGATCCTTCCGGCGCCGTAACGTCTCAAGGAAGGAAAATGGCTCGTTTGCCGCTGCATCCGCGCCTTTCTGGCCTGATGACCAGGGCCGTCGAAGTCGGTTGCATTAGATTGGGCGCCGACCTTGCGGCGCTACTTTCCGAGCGGGATATCATCCGCCGGGGCACTTTGAGAAGTATGATACAAGTGCAAGAACCGGATATTTCCTCCAGGCTCGATATCCTTCGTGCCTGGAGGAAAGGGACGGTCGTTCCCGACCGTACGGATAAATGGGCTGCTCGGTCTGCTGACAGGACTTCGGGCCAACTCATGCGACTGATGTTGGGCAGTCCAAAAGCTTTTTCCGACGATGCGCTCGATCACGACATAATTTCCCGTCTTTTGATCCATGCATTCCCCGACAGAATGGCGCGGAGGCGTGAGGACGATGGAGGCCGTTTTGTCCTTGTGCAGGGAAGGGGCGTCAGATTTACCTCCATAGGCTCATTGAGCAAAAGCCCATTCATTGTTGCAGCCCAAATGGATGCAGGCGAAAAGGGTGAGGGAATCGTGCATATCGCTGCTCCTCTGACGGAGAAAATCATCCGCGAAGAGTGCTCCAGCCGCATCGAGACTATCAAAAGAATAGAGTGGGACAAGAGGGAGAGCCGGATCGCAGCCGCGATTGAAGAGCGTCTCGGGGCCATGCCGCTCTCGGTTAAACCCTTTCAGCCATCGGACGAAGATACCGCGCCGATTTTATGCGGTATAATCAAATCGACGCCGGGCATGCTTATATTCACAGAAGAAGCCCGTCAGTTTAAGGGCCGCGTAACACTTATGAGACGGACTTTCCCCGATGAGTCGTGGCCGGACCTTTCAGATGAGCGACTGGCTGCTATGCCTGAAGAATGGCTAATACCATGGCTTGTGGGCATTCGGAGTGCTCAGGATTTTGCGCGTGTCGATATTCTGTCTGCTCTGCGGACGTGGTTGTCCTGGCCGCAGAGGCATCTGCTCGACGACCTCGCCCCTACTCACATTGCTGTACCGAGCGGCCATCGCGTGCATCTCGATTATGTTTCAGGAGATATCCCGGTCCTGGCGGTAAAGTTGCAGGAAATGTTCGGCCTTGCCGATACGCCGGCTATAGCTAGAGGACGTGTAAAAGTACTGCTCCATCTTCTTTCGCCGGCGCGAAGACCGCTCCAAATAACGCAGGACCTGAAAGGTTTCTGGGACGGCAGTTATCAGCAGGTTAAGAAGGAAATGAAGGGCCGTTACCCCAAGCATCCATGGCCCGATGATCCCTGGAATGCCTTACCGACGAGAAAGACCAAAGCCCGGAGCACTTAAGTAGGTTTGCCCTTGGAATCACTCCTGATGCGGCTGCGATGTTTCTTTGAGGTGGGTGAATCTTCTCATGCAGATAAGATTGGTGTATATCCATTTCCGCGACACATAATAATCAAGCGCCTGCTGGTTGTCGCGGTCCGCAAGAAGCTGAACTCTTGTAATCCCCTTCTCTTTACACCACGAAAATATCTCTGACAGCAGGGCGGTGCCGACGCCTTTGCTCCTGTAATCAGTTTTAACCACAACATCCTCTACAAGACCGACCAGGCCGCCTTCTGAGGTCGATATCAATGTCTGTACCGAGCACATACCGACCACTTCGTTTTCGACAGCTGCTACCAGCACCAAAGAGCTACTCTCGTCTTCAAGTAATAACTGAAGCCCGCGGGCCTGTTTGTCCGGATCGGCAATGAAATCAGCCTCAATCGAAAAGAGCTCGGTAAGTAGATCGCACATCTGCGGTATGTCGCTCTTGTACGCTTTTCTGATCTTGATATTGCTGTTTGTATCGACGAGCATCTCTGCGTATAGCCTAACTCATGAAATGATGAAACTTCTACAATCCGTCAGCCGGGCGTCAGCGAATATAAATGATTATTTGTGTACAATATCAATAAAAGAGGTCCGATCAGTGTCCAATACATCTAATAAAATTGATCTCGACGATATAGATATACCCGGCCGGCCGGATGTTGTGCTTAAAGTCATCGCCATGCTTGAGGACGAATATTGTTCGATAGCGAAGCTGGAGAAGGTGATTCTTGAAGATCCCTCCATTACGGCGGTGCTGCTGAAGATTTCTAATGCCCCGTTGTTCATGACCGGCAAGTCTATAACGACCGTAGCCGAGTCGATAATGTCAATAGGTATCGGCAATGTAGTTGCGTTCGTCAGCTTGGCCGCTGTTGCTAATCAGTGCCTCAACTCCAATTGTGACAAGGATATCCTCAACCATTTGCTTGCGGTTTCATCCGCAGCATCTATGCTTGCTGAACATGTTAAGAAAGTCACAGTCAAGCGCGAGGTGGCCACGATTGCAGGGCTTTTGCATGACGTCGGAAAGCTTGTTCTGATGATCAGCTTACCAAAGGAGTACACAAAGACCAAGAAGCATGCAATGGAAGAAAAGCAGGCTTTCTTCCAGGCCGAAGAAGCGTTGCTGGGGACAAATCACTGTATGGTGGGTGGCGCTCTGGCCCATAAATGGAAGCTCCCGCACATATACCAGCAAGTGATTATGAAGCATCATGACGCTACAATAAAAGCAACTGGTCTTAGCAATGAGGATATCCTGTGCTATTTAATCAGAATAGCGGATAAGCTCGTGCTCGATGCGGGCATCGGCATGTTTATATCAGCAGAGCAGGACCTACCAGATCGCTTGGTATGTCTCGGTATAGAGGAAGCTGTTTATCAGGATATTTCACAGAAAATAGTGAAGGCAGGCACAATCGATATATAGCCACTAATGCAGTCGCGCTCTGCTGATCTTTGACCGAGACGCTCTTCTCGTTATCCTATTTATTATAAAACCTTAAGGAGTAGAAAATGAAAAAGAAACTGCTCGTCATTGCAGGCGTTGTAATCGGACTGATTGCGGTTGTTATTATAGGGCTTACGCTCTATGTAAAGAGTTATCTCCAGAGCGACAAGCTCAAGGCCCTGATTATCCCCAAGGTCGAGCAGGCAACAGGAAGAAAGGTAAATATCGACGCAATAAACGTCTCGATCTTTAGCGGTATCTCCGTGCTGGGAATTCATCTGAAAGAAACGGATGGCGCTAAAGATTTCGTGGCTGCCAGGGAATTTGTCCTTAAGTATGATTTCATGCCCCTACTCAGCAAAAAGCTGGTCATCAACTCCATCCAGCTTGTGGATCCCTTTCTGTACGTAACGCGGGATGACAACGGCCGGTTCAATTTCGACGACATCATCGACCTGATGAAGGCCGGCAAGAAGAACGAAGTGCAGAAGCCGGAAAGCAGCGGAGGCATCCCGTTGAGTATCATCGCCGACAAGATCGGTATCAGCAATGCAAAGGTCGAGTTTGCTGATGCAAAAAAAGAACTGCCGAATGTTACAGTCGTTTCAGACGCTGAGCTGAAGGTTTCTGCCGGCACAGAGCCCGGCGCGCTGAAGTTCTCGGGCAAGGCAAATATAAAAAGTCTGGATGTCGTTATGGGCAAAATTGCCACCCGCACATCCGGCACTATCGAGGTGGATTCCGAAACTATAAACTATGTGCTTAATACCACCATCGGCTCAGACAGTGTTGAGACAAAGGGGGTGGTGAAAAACTATCTCAAGGCTCCTGATATCCATCTTGATCTTTACTCCAAGCAGCTGGATCTTGCAAAGCTCATGGCACTGAGCGGCGGAGCGAAGCATGAAGAGAAGCCGGCTCCGAAGGGCGGTCGCGCAAAGGCGCCAACCGGCGGGAAAGCGGCGGACGAGAAGAAGATGGAGATAAAAGCATCCGGAGACATCAAGGTCGATACGGCGCTGTATGAGGGGAATACAGTAAAGAATTTCATTATGAAATATAGCTACAGCGACGGCGTGATGACTATCAATCCCCTTTCACTGAACTTTGCGAGCGGCGAAAAGGCCGACCTATCGGGCATCATGAAAGGCAACCTCGTTTTCCACTACACGACGGACGGAGGCGATGCATCGGAACAGATCAAACGGACTGTTAGCGGAAAGATGGTCGTCGATCTCAACAAGGTACAGGTCAAGGAGTCTAAGATAACGAACGCTGTCGCAACCTTCACTGGACTTGAGGATCTTAGGCGTCCAGCCTTTGACAAAGGGCACTTCGACATCAATATCAAAGACCAGAAAGCGCTAATCGCAGGATTGATGACTTCACCGCGGATTAAGGTAACACCGTCCGGAACCGTTACTTTCAACAAGGCCCTCGACATGCTGACCGATATCGAGGTATCGCCTGAGCTTGCCTCTAAGATGCAGGTCGCCAGATTCACCAGTTTCATGGCGAGCAAGGATGGATGGACGCTCATCCCTCTGAAGATCACCGGTACTACGGACAATCCTTCTGTCGGAGCGAATCAGGCTGTCCTGAAGAAGCAGCTGCAAAAGGGCATTCAGGGCGAGATCGAAAAGCGCCTTTTTAAGGGAGATTCGCAGCAACAGCAGGGGGGGCAACAGAATCTGATAAAAGGGCTTTTCGGTAAGTAATATTCGACGACGCTTATGACAAAAAGATTGAACAATGATACATCGGTACTCCGCTGTATCATTGTTGTTCTTTTCATTAATCTCATCGCGGGACATGCTGTTTCTGCGGGAGAGAGGGTATTCATGTGGAAGGTCGACTCTCCGAAAGCGACTGCTTATATCCTCGGTACCGTCCACATGATGAAAAAAGAAATGTATCCCCTCGATTCAAGGATAGAGAACGCATTCAAGAGGTCTGATGCTTACGCCTTGGAGTTTAACATCGACGATGTCACTAATATACAAATGGGCACGATACTTTCTGATGTCAGCTATGGCGGCGACGATAACATTCAGAAACATATCTCGAAGGAGACTTACGATACTCTTCAAAAGAAGTTCGTGGAGTACGGGTTCCCCATCGAATATATGACTAAATTCAGACCGTGGTTCCTGGCGATCACGATCGAGACACTGGAATATCAGAAACTCGGTCTCGATCCGCGTTACGGGATCGATAAGTATTTTCTGCAGCAGGCTGAAGGGAACAAATCGATCATTGAACTGGAATCGTTCGACTCCCAGATGGATCTTTTCAGGACTATGACGGAAAAGGACCAGGAACTGTTTTTGGTCTATACGCTGAACGATATGGAGGACGGCAGGAAGAACTTAGACATTCTGATGACGGCGTGGTCGGATGGAGATTCTAAGATTATGGAGAAGGTGATGTTCGATCCTCTGAAGGAAGATCGACGGCTGTCCCGTATATACGAAAAGCTATTCTATGAGCGGAACCGTAACATGACCGACAAGATCGAAAAGATGCTGGCCCAAAAGGGCACATACTTCGTGGCTGTTGGAGCGGGTCATCTCATAGGCAGGCAGGGCATTATAGAGTTACTCTCGCACAAGGGATACGCTGTCCGCCAGCAGTGAACGGAAGAAATGCGTCCGCTAATGTTGAGATAATGCGGAAAGGGGTTTCAGCAGTTATGAAAGATGTCAAATTGCCTTTGTTTTTGGCAGCAGGACTCGTTTTTGCTTCGGTTGCTGTTTATTGTCTGCAGATTCTATTCTTTCATAGGACAGAGGATACGTTATTTTACCTGTTCCAGGACCTGGCATTCCTGCCGGTCAATACCCTTCTCGTCGTTGTGATTCTGGATAAATTGCTGAAGCGGCATGAGAAACAGTCGATGCTGAAAAAGATGAACATAGTTATCGGAGTTTTTTTCAGTGAGATGGGAATTAGATTGATTGTCATGTTTTCAAGCTTCGATAAGGCAGGACAGAAGATAAGGAAAGACCTTCTGATCGGAGACAGATGGTCGGAGACGGATTATGCGATCGCCAGAAAGAACATAAGGGAAATCGATTTTGCCGTCGATGCCCGGAATGGAAATCTTCAGGAGATGCACGATTACTTTGTGCAACAGAGATCGTTTGTCTTGGCCCTGATGGAGAACCCCAATCTGCTTGAGCACGAATCGTTCACCGACATGCTGCTTGCCGCTTCACATCTAATGGAAGAATTGTCGATGAGAAGCGATCTCGCGTCCCTCTCGGCGAAGGACCTGCAGCATATATCGGTAGATATGAAAAGGTCTTTTTCTGCCCTTGTTAACGTATGGCTCGGCTATATGCACCACCTGAAGAAGGAATATCCGTATCTATATTCGCTTGCGGTCCGGACCAATCCTTTTAATCCGGAAGCGCGTGCAGAGATAAATTAGGAATCGAAGATCTGCGATGAGGCTCTTTCAGCGGGTGCAGAATTCAAGAACTTAATAAACGGGCCGTTGCGATAGTACGTCGGCTGAAATAGCGCCTTTTGTCGTCACCGCCCCTTTATTGCAGCCTGAGGATTTAGGCATTGAGGCGGTATCATACCGTGCAACGCAGCAATGATATTTTCGGCCGCCATAAGCCCCATGCGTTCGCGGGTATCGAGTGTTGAGCTGCCAAGATGTGGGCAGAGCACGACGTTGTCCAGGGCGAGAAGTTCCTTCTCTACCTCCGGTTCCCGCTCATAGACATCCAGGCCGGCAGCGCGGATTTGACCGTTTCGCAGGGCCTCCGCAAGAGCCTTTTCATCGACAACCGGCCCGCGTGCGGTATTGATGAGAATAGAGCTTTCTTTCATGATTGCGAATTCGCTAATGCTAATCAAGTGATGTGTCAGAGGTGTCAAAGGGACATGGACGGAGACAAAGTCGGACTGGCTGAGCAGTACATTCAAGCCGGCAAAGGTGGCGCGGGTCTCCTTTTCGAAATCGGGCCTCGGGTTGTTTGCAGTATAGAGAATCTTCATTCCGAACCCCTGCGCACGTCGTGCAACGGCTTGTCCGATGCGTCCTGCGCCGATAATGCCTATGGTTTTACCTGTCACCTCGACACCTAGCATGAAGAGGGGGGACCATCCGATAAACCCTCCAGATCTAACAATGCGGTCACCTTCGACAATGCGGCGCGCCGCGGTAAGGAGAAGCGCCCATGCCAAGTCCGCGGTCGCATCGGTCAGCACATCGGGTGTATTGGAGATAAAGATAGCGCGCTCTGTCGCTGCGGGTATATCGACGTTATTGTATCCGACCGCATAGTTCGCAAAGATCCTGCATTGGCTGCCGGCCTGGTCCATCAATTCGGCATCTACCTTGTCGTTAAGCATCGTAATGATGCCGTGTCTGTTTTTGACCTTGTCGAGCAGTTCGCTTCGCTTCAACGGGCGATCTTCCGGATTCACTTCGACATCGTAATGATCTTTTAAATACCGTATTGCTTTGTCGGGAATCATCCGCGTGACATAGACTTTATGACCCTCCATGTTCCCTCCATGCGTCGTTTATGGCAAAACCGGTGTTGAAAGCTATATATTCATGATAACCGGAATTTGCCTCAAAAACACGCGCTGGACAAATGAAACTGAGGATAGTCCTTTCGGTATGCAGTTTAATGGCTAAATATGCTACAATTGCGGCATGGAACGCAGGACATCCAGGAGAATGTCGGTTAGTCTAAAAGCGGAACGCATTTCGGGCTACAAGAAATATAACGTGTTTATTGAAGATATCTCGGAGACGGGTATCCATCTGATTACTGCTCCTTCTGAAGCGTACAAGAAATATATTCCGGGCACTGAAATCGATGTTCGACTCTTGCTTCCCGATGGAGAGAGAATAATACTAAGCTGCAGGATCGCGTGGTCATTTCATCGCCTTCCGCCTGAGAAAGAGGTCGACAGTATCGGATTGGAGATAATTGACCCGCCTCTGAAATATGTCGAATTCATCAGGACATTGTCGGGCGCTGTGGGTTGATCTTGTTATATAAGCGGACGCACTAAAACAATGGTGTGGCAGTTCAGAGCAATAATTAATATAATTTATAAAGAGGACATTGTTACGACTCGGGCATAGTTTGTGTTTCCGTGCGTGAGATCTTATATGTAAAGTCGCACTTGACCTTGTTTTTGGCCAACAAAGGAAGCAAACTATCGAGGAGTCTGTTACAAACGTATGAATATCGCAAAAAAAATAATGCTAGCGTATGGGGCACTGCTTGTTGTTATCTTCGTACATCTGACCTATTCACTTTCCAGCCTCGATCAAATGGACCAAATCAACGAGGCTATTACAAAGGTAAACAATCCAATCATCGAAGTAGCGGATAGGTTGGCTGACAACCTGATTAGCCAGGATTTATACGCGCATCGCCTTGCGATCCTCAAGGACAGGAAGAGCTTTGAACTCCTGCAATTGAAGATAAAGAGCTTTGACCAGCTGGTAGAAGAAATAGGAGCTATCAATAGTCCGTTTGCCGCCGTTACTGAATTGGCCACTAAAGTGGCGGCCTTCCGTTCAGTGCTTGATACGTCTTATGGGTCAAGGACGTCAGCACTTGCGCTTTCGCCTGAACAGAAAAATAGCATCGAGAAGGAAGTGGAGGAAGTCATACATCTTTCAAGGCAGGTAAGTTTCGAGGTGCGCCATGACCAGAGCCTAAAGGCTGGACTGAGTACAACAATCGGGCGCGAGGCGTACCGTGTTCTTCTGGTATATGGGGTCGGGTCGTTCTTGGTAACCTTGGGCATCACGTTCCTCTTTGCACGCTACATTTCACGGGCTGTCGGACGACTCAAATTGTCGACTCGGCAGATTGCAGAGAGCAAGTTTAACGAGGTGCGGTACCTGAATAGCCGTGATGAGTTCGGAGAGGTCTCCCGGAGCATTGCCGACATGGCCAAGAAAATTGAGCACCTCCAAAAACTGTATCTGGCCACCAATCCACTGACGTTCTTGCCTGGAGGACTCGCCATCGATGATACTATCAGCACCAGGCTTGAGGCCGGCAGATCGACCGCAGTCTGCATAATCGACATCGACAACTTCAAGGGATTCAACGACCGCTATGGGTATGCTAAAGGGAATGAGGTGATCCAGGCAACGGCGGCTATCATTACTTCTGCCGTGAAAGAAAAGGGCGCAGCTGACGATTTCATAGGGCACATCGGTGGTGATGACTTCATAGTGGTGACCGAGCCCGAGAGATATGAGGAGATATGCAAAACGGTTGTCAAGCGTTTCGACGAGCAGATTCCGTTGCTTTATGATTCCGAAGATCGGCAGAGGGGGGCAATTGTCGGGAAGAACCGCCAGGGCACCGAGGTCGTCTATCCGCTGATGACTATCTCAATAGCTGTGGTAACAGACCAGGAAGGATCTATCAAGAAACCGCATATTATCAGCAGGCGCGCGGCTGAACTTAAAGAATATGCTAAGTCCCTGTCCGGCAGCGTCTATGTCGTCGATAAGCGACAGTTCAGTCCCGAGGAGGATGTGTGACACAGACCGGTTCGGCAAGGTCGGTATTGTTTTGTGCAGGTGCGGTTATGCTGGTGTTGACCATGCTCTGCAGCTGCATGATAAGGGAGACAGCCGCCCCTGAGTATTTTGTCGCAGAAGAGAATCGGCTGACAACACAAATGGATAATACATCCAATCCTGACGTTCTATCCGATTTGTATGCAAGCAGGGCCAGACTGCGGGTTAGGACAGATAACCCCCATCCGGATTACCGGGGGGCACTGAGGGATTTTGAATCTTCGCTGAATCTGAATCCCGATCAGGGGAAAGCAGGGGATATTGGGGATTGGATCGCTGCGCTGAGGCGGATCAATGAGCTTGAGCAGGATACCGGCAAGATCAAGGCGAAGTATGAGCAGAGTGAGCGCCAGAACAGGACGTTGACCGGCACTGTAGCGCAGCTGGAAAAAACGGTGGAGCAGCTGGAAAAACAGGAAAAGGAATTGCGAAAATCGATAGAAGAGCTGCAGTCATTGGAACTTCAGATGGAAAAGCGCCGCGGACAGCTTCGATAAGCGCGAGTGTATCGAGTGTGCACCGCATAATGTCCCCGTTGCGCTCTGTTGTCACGCAGTGGTATTATTCAGAAGGTTCAGCTGTCCGACTGAGTGCAGAGATCCAGATTATTGAATGGTCAGTTATTGGTTCGGCCAAAGGAAGAATGTTTATTGGCATGCTAAATGATCAGTCTAACCAGATTATCAGCTTTAATCCCTATCCCGTCCGCGTGATCAGTAATAATCTTTTTTACACAATAAAGAAAGCAGGTCACCAAATAAGTGAGGAGGCAATATGGTGCAAAGTGATTCCGCCGCAGTAACGGCGGCAGGCTACAAGATTCTGAGCAAAGAGATACTAAGTGATGTGACAAAGCTCATGGTGGTGGAAGTCCCCCAGGTTGCCGCCAAGGCAAAGGCCGGACAGTTTGTAATTGTTCGTATCGACGAAAAGGGTGAACGCATACCACTGACCATAGCGGATTATGACCAGAAGGCCGGGACGATCACCATTATCTTCCAGGAAGTCGGTAAATCGACCATGCAGATGGGGAAACTCAATCCAGGCGACAGGCTGTCAACCTTTGCGGGCCCGCTCGGTCATCCAACCGAAATTAAGAATTACGGCACCATTGTCTGTGTCGGCGGCGGCGTCGGCATAGCCCCGATTTATCCCATCACCCGATCTCTTAAGGAAGCGGGTAATCGCGTAATCTCGATTATCGGAGCTAGAACTAAAGATCTTCTCTTTTGGGAGGACAAGATGAGGGCAGTTTCCGATGAACTGATCATATGCACTGATGACGGCTCATACGGAAGAAAATGCCTCGTGACAGATCCATTGAAGGAAATGCTGGAATCAAAGAGCGAGAACATCGCGCATATTTGGGCCATCGGTCCGGCAATCATGATGAAGTTCGTGGCAGCAACTACGAAGCCGTTTAACGCACCGACCACAGTCAGCCTTAATACCATTATGATCGACGGCACGGGCATGTGCGGCGGCTGCCGTGTGCCGCTAGCCGACGGCGCTCAATTCGTATGTGTCGACGGGCCAGAGTTCGACGGCCACAAAGTAGACTGGGGCAGCCTTATGTCACGGCTCTCTTTCTACAAGGAAGAAGAAAAGGTCGCGGTAGACCAGTATAAGCATAAATGCAACCTGGATATCGCTTTGGAAAAGGAGGGGAAGTAGTATGGCGGAGCTCACTGCTAAACAACGCATGCAGATTCCCAGGCATGACATGCCTGTTCAGGATGAGGTCGTAAGAAGCGGCAACTTCGATGAGGTTGCAACTGGATACTCTTTTGAAACTGCCAAAGAGGAGGCCGAACGTTGCCTTCAGTGCAAGAAGCCTGCTTGTGTACAAGGCTGTCCTGTCGGCGTTCGCATTCCGCAGTTCATCAAGGCACTGCGTGACGGCGACATGGCCAAGGCCGTCCAGGAGATGAAGGTCAAGAACAATCTTCCCGCAATTTGCGGCAGGGTCTGTCCACAGGAAACACAGTGTGAGGGGAAATGCATCCTGGCTAAGAAGGGCGAATCCGTTGCCATCGGAAGGCTTGAGAGATACGTGGGAGACTATGAGCTTCAGCACCGCACGTGCCCTCTTGTGAAGGCCAAGGCAACAGGAAAGCGCGTCGCCATTGCAGGAACCGGCCCTGCCGGTCTTACGTGTGCAGTAGATCTGGGCAGACTGGGGCATGAGGTTACCATGTTTGAGTCCCTACACGGCCCCGGCGGTGTCTTAATATATGGCATCCCTGAATTCCGGCTTCCAAAGGCTGTCGTTCATTCCGAAGTCGATTATGCGATTAAGTGCCTCGGTATAGATATCAAAACCGATTACATTATTGGCCGGACGCTGACGTTGGGCGAGATTGTCGACCAATACGATGCCGTTTTTCTAGGCACTGGCGCCGGCTTGCCATCCTTCATGCGCATACCTGGCATCAATCTTAACGGGGTCATGTCCGCCAACGAATTCCTCACAAGGGTCAATCTGATGAAGAGCTATCTCTTCCCGGAATACGA
>Ga0181523_10003310_pt1 | contig 14773 bp, 12 predicted proteins | sample PEATcosm2014_Bin_43_FD_119752 | JGI IMG/M metagenome (GOLD analysis project Ga0181523, IMG submission 119752) | Peatland microbial communities from MTU Mesocosm Facility, Houghton, MI, USA - PEATcosm2014_Bin05_30_metaG | ecosystem: Environmental > Terrestrial > Soil > Wetlands > Peat | place...
CGGCACCAGGCAGCTCGCCTGTCCCATCAGCGGCGTGCGCACCCGGAAATATTCGCGCCGCTGCAAGCGCAGCATCTGCGTCGGCAAGCGAACGCGAAAGGCCGCGCGTCCCTCGAAGGTCGTGGCCTGCGCAATCTGCGCGCGGAACTGCACTTTGACGTTTTCAAAAAAGATCACGAAAACAAGGTCGTTCGCCGCCAACACGCGCGCCTGCGCCTCGGGATTGACCGGCATGTCGAAAGTCGCCTCGTCGAAGTCCGGGTCGACATTCAGGATCATGGAAACGGAGAATTCCCCGTCGCCGGTGTAGATGGTCACCAGGGTCCGCTCCTGCCCGATACGGCGCAAGATCGCCACGATTTCGCCGCGCGAGTAGAGCATGTAGTGCTCGAGCTCGGGGGCGTCGGGTTCCGGGAACGGGTGCAGTTGCATTCGCGTCGAGGACTCGTCGGGTTACGGAAATTGCTGCAGGGGCGGCCCTAAGACCACGCCCCGCCAGCCGCGCTGCTACGCAAGTTCACCATAAATCGTGGCGTTCGCACGCGCGAAACTGCAATGTGAACCGGCCGCAATTCCACCAAACGGCCCCATGGCGCCGCAACTACATTGACCCATTGCGTAGCGGCACCCGTCACGTAAAGCACCGAAAGAGGCCCGGCGCTGGCGGCATGCATTGCGCGACGCCGCGTGGGCGCTTGAGCAGCGCGTTCGGCCGCAGCACGCATTGGAAGTCGATCAATGAGAATCCATGCAAAACATCCAGGCGACATCTGCTGCTGCAGCCAAACGGCGCTCGGTGCCACGCGCGGGAAGGCCCAACTCGCGCGCCCAGGCCGACTATCTGCGCGGCCTCGAACTGGGCAAGCGCGAGCGCTGGGCGCAGGCCGCCGAGGCCTTTGATCGCGCCGCAAGTCGCAGCCCGGATGACGCCGTTTTCTGGCTCAACCTGGCGCACGCGCGCGTCCAGCTCGGCGATCTGGAGCAGGCGGTCGTTGCCGCCCGGCGTGGTGCGGCAATCGATCCGCATTCGGAGCTGGCGGTTACCATCGCGACCCAGTGCCTGGCCGCGGCAAACCGGCACGAGGAGATTATCGAACTGTTGCAGCGCCTGGACCTCGATCACGTCGATGATCCGACTCCGCATTTTGCCTTGGGCAACGCGCTTTGCGCACTGAACCGACTTGAGGAATCGGTAGGCCCCTACCTCGCCGCATTGCGGCGCAAGCCAAATTTCATGCCTGCCCACGTTCATCTGGGCAACGTGTTCGAGCGCATGAAACTGCACGAGCAAGCGCGCGAGTGCTTTAAGACAGCGATCGCCGTCGGCGGCAACCGGGCCGAACTGCTTTCGGCGATGGCCCACCAGTCGCAGCACGCCTGCCGCTGGGACCTGTTCGCCGAGGACCTGGCGGATTTGCAACGGGAATTGGACCGTGCCTCGAGCCAGCCCGCCCCGTTCCAGCTTCTTACCATGCCCTCGAGCCGAAACCAGCAACTCGCTGCCGGGCGCGCGCATTGGATCGACCGCTGCGGGACCGTCGTACCGCTGCCCAGACCAGCGGCGCGGGACGCCAACGCTCGGATTCGGATCGGGTACGCGACCAACGACCTGTTCCGTCACGCTACCGCGTACCTGATTGCCGAAGTTCTCGAACTCCATGATCGGTCGCGCTTCGACGTGTTCATCTATTCCTACGGCAACGACGACGGCTCCGACATCCGCAAGCGCATCGTATCGGCCGCCGGCGAGCGCTTGGTCGATGCGAGCCGGATGTCCGATCGGGCGCTGGCCGAGCGCATCCGACGCGATGACATCGACATCCTGATCGATCTCAAGGGATATACCTTCGGTTCTCGCCCTCGGGTATTCGCGTTCCGCCCCGCGCGCATCCAGGTGAACTACCTGGGCTACCCTGGAACCCTGGGCTCACCGGCATACGAGTACATCGTTGGCGACAGGATCGTCACGCCGCTCGAACACGCGGCCGATTACTGCGAGAAGATCGCGCAAATGCCGCACTGCTACCAACCCAACGACCGGCGACGCGAGATCGGCCTTCGCCCCACGGGCGCCGAGTGCGGGCTGCCGTCGCAGGGATTTGTGTTTTGCTCATTCAACAGCTGCTACAAGATCACTGCTGCCATGTTCGAGCGCTGGTGCCGACTATTGCACCAGGTCAAAGGCAGCATCTTGTGGTTGTACGAGGCAAATTCGCAGGCAAGGCGCAACCTGTTAGTCCAAGCACAGCAGTACGGTATCGCTGCCGAGCGTCTCGTCTGGGCCCCCCACCTGCCCCTGGAAGCGCATCTCGGGCGCCTGCAGCTTGCGGACCTCGCGCTCGATACGCTGCCCGTAAATTCCCACACCACCGTGAGCGACGCACTGTGGGCCGGCGTGCCGATGGTTACGACCGCCGGGGACAGCTTCGTAGCCCGCGTCGCGAGCAGCGCGCTGCACGCATGCGGGCTGCCCGAGCTCGTTGCTGCGGACGGCGATAGCTACGAGCAGCTCGCGCTGGAACTGGCGCAGACGCCGGAGCGACTGCGCGAGATTCGCAGCCGGATCGCCGACAAGCGAAACCACTGCGCGCTGTTCGACAGCGCGACCTACACGCGCGACCTGGAGGCGCTGTTCGCAAGGATGCTCGCGGCGTGGGTACGGGGGGAATCCCCCGAACATCTGCCAGCGGCGTCCTGATCATGGTTGCGCTGAGAAAAGCGCCCCGCAACGGCGCAACTGGGCGCGCAGTGGCTCGCAAGCCCGGGTCCGCATCCGACGACCCATATCGCCGAGGCTTGGCGTACGCCAGCGAAGGCAAATGGGTCGAGGCAGCCGCCGCGTATGAGGCAGCAGTTGCGACCGCTCCTCACGACCCGGTCTTTTGGTCGAACCTGGCCCACGCCCGGCTCAAGCTCAATGACTTCGCTCGCGGCGCCGAGGCTGCATGCCGGGTCGTGGCGTTGGAGCCGAAGTCCAAGCTTGGACTGAACATCGCGGCCACCTGCTTCGAGCGCGCCGGTCGCCAACGCGACCTGGTGCAGCTTTTTCGTTCGATCGACATGCAAGCCATCGACGACGCCGGCCTGCACATGCAACTGGGCGTTGCGCTCTACCGATTGGGACGCTACGAGGAAGCCGTCAAGGCGCTGCTCGAGGTCCTGAAGTACGACCCGCGCAGCGCCCAGGCCTTTGCGCAACTGGGCAACGTGTTTCAGCTCTTGAAGATGCCCGAGGAGGCACGGGAGAGCTTCCGCAATGCGGCGGCGCTGGGCCGCGCCCCGGTCGAGATGCAGGCGGCCATCGCGTTTGTCTCGTTCGAAGCCTCGAGCTGGAGCACCATCGCCGAGGACCTTGCCGCACTAAACGCGCTTGTGGCGGCAGAGCAGGGGCAGCCCGTGCCGTTCTTTTGCCTGACTTTTTCCTGGACGCGCCAGCAGCAGCTTGCGGCGTCCCGCGCGCACGCCGAGCGCAATTTCCAGGGAATTGCTCCCCTGCCCGCCCGCGCGGCGCGACCCGCGGGCGCCCGGATCCGGGTCGGTTATGTTTCGAGCGATTTTCATGAACACGCGACAGCGTACTTGATCGCCGAATTGTTCGAACGCCATGACCGGGACCATTTCGAAATCCATGCGTACTCCTACGGCGACGATGACGGCTCGCCAATGCGCCGGCGCATCGAGACGGCAATCGGAGAAAACTTCGTCGACGCCAGGGAGATGGCAACGACGGCGCTCGCCAACCGGATCCGAAACGACGCGATCGATGTTTTGATCGACCTCAAGGGCTACACCCTGTATTCGCGCAACGACGTGTTTGCCTACCGTGCCGCCCCGATCCAGGTCAATTTCCTCGGGTTCCCGGGTTCCCTGGGATCAGAGCATTACGACTACGTCATCGGCGACCCGGTCGTCACGCCGCTCGTGCATGCCGACGGTTTTGCCGAAAAAATCGCGCAACTGCCCAATTGTTATCAGCCCAACGACCGGCTGCGCCCGCTTGTCGCAGCCTCGGATCGCGCGCGCTGGGGGCTGCCGCAGGACGCGTTCGTATTTTGCTGCTTCAATTCCAACTACAAGATCACGCCGCAGATCTTCGACCGCTGGTGCTCCCTGCTGCATCAGGTCGACGACGCCGTGCTCTGGTTGTTCCTGGCAAATCCGCAGGCGCGCACGAACATTCTTGCCGAAGCCCAGCGTCGCGGAATAGATCCTGCCCGGTTGTTTTGGGCCACCGGATTACCGCTCGCGGACCACCTCGCGCGCATCCAGGCCGCCGATCTTTTCCTCGACACCCTGCCGGTAAATGCGCATACCACCGCGAGCGATGCGCTTTGGACGGGGCTTCCCGTGCTGACGGTCCTGGGCGAGAGTTTCGTCTCCCGCGTCGCCGCCAGCTTGCTTACTGCCGCAGGTCTTGCCGAACTGGTCGCCGCGGACCTGGACGAGTATGAGCGCATCGCGCGGGACCTGGCCCGCGACCGGGGCCGCCTGCACGAACTGCGCGAGCGTCTTGCCGCAAACCGCGAAACCTGCGCACTCTTCGATAGCGCCCGCTACACGCAGGACTTCGAAGCCCTGATAGCGCGCATGATCGAAAGGTATGAGCGGGGACTGCCCCCGGAACATTTGCTTGCCGCGCAAGCCCCGCTACCCGTTTCGTGGCAAAAGCACGCATCAATCCCGAAACTAGCCCGGTAGCGGTGCGCTTATTGCGCAAAACGACGGCGCGCGCACCGCTAAAGTTTGGCGAATTGCAACCGAAGGGCGGTACCCGATGACAACCGAGCCCACGCCGACCGTCCATCTTTGCATCATCCAGCCTCCGGGCTATATGCACTCCATGGGCCTGCTGGACGCGGCACTGTATTTCCGCCACGAATTTCGCCAAATCGGTGCCGAAGTAACCGTCGCCAAGAACCGCCTGCGACACGACGCGCCGAACCTCGTATTCGGTGCCCATCTCGGTTTTGACCCGGCCGTGGCGCGCACGTTTTGCTGCATCTTTGTAAACCTGGAGCAGCTCGGCGCCGGAGGCAGTCAAATGCCACCGGCATACCTGGATCTGTTGCGCACGTCCCGCGTGATCGACTACGACGTGGGCAACCCGCGAGCATACGATCAGCGTGCGGAGGACGTCCCGCTCATCTCTTTCGGCTATGCGCCGTACGTCGGGCCCGTCAAGTCCGCCTCGCCATTAGACCAGCGACCCTTCGACCTGCTGTTCTTTGGCTCAATGAACGCGCGTCGCCGCCAGCTGATTGAACGCATCGAGCGCACCGGGCGAACGGTGGTGACCTTCGACGCCCCAGTATACGGACCGGAGCGCGATGCCTTCATCGTCCAAGCGCGCGCGGTTCTGAACTGCCATTATTACGATAGCGCCCTCTTCGAGCAGGTACGGGCATTTCAGGTTCTTTCACTGGGAACGCCGCTGGTTTCCGAGAGTACCGAACGTACGCAGCCCGGCGACGTCTTCCAAGCCAGCGTCAGTTGGTTCACGAACGACTCCCTCGAGGCGTTCTTCACGAACGAATACCCCAGTCCCGATTTCGCTGGCCGGGCCGCCAGCCAGCTGAAGGTGTTCCAGAATTTCAACCCCATGCACGAGTACGTCCACGTGCTCGAATTTGCACGGGCCGCTTTCGCCACCAACCGCAGCATCGGCCAATCGCCGCCGAACCCCCAGCGCCTGCTGCATATTGGCTCCGGCAAGGATTACCGCGCCGGTTGGCTCAATGTCGATATCCTCGAGAGCGCACAACCCGATATCCGCGTCGACCTGAGCCAGACCCAGTTCTGGCCCTCGACATTTCCATCGCCGTTCTGGGGAGAGGTACGCCTGCAGGCCGGAGCCAGCGACCTGATCTACGCCAACAACGTTCTCGAGCACGTGACGGACCTTGCGACCATGATGCACAACTGCCTAGAGCTACTTCGCGTTGGCGGTCTCATGGTCATCGAGGTGCCGTACGAGCAGAGTCTTGGGGCCTGGCAGGACCCGACGCACGTGCGGGCCTTGAACGAGAACTCGTGGCTCTATTACACGGACTGGTTCTGGTACCTGGGCTGGTTCGAGCATCGATTCAAGATCAACCAGTTCCAATGGCTCGACGGTAAACTCGCGCGATGCGAAAAAGCGTCCGCGGCTTTCATGTGCGTGACGCTGGAAAAGGTTCCAACCACGGTGGCCGAACGCATGACGGCGCGTACGATGCGCCAGGATTTCGGCGGCTTGCTGGATCCGGTGCCCTTGCCGAGCAAGACGGCCCCACTACCGGCATGCGATCTCGTCCAATCGCAAAGCTCTCATCCGCTGGCGACCCAATATCTCGCCCATGCCCAGGCAGATGGGACAGTTTCAGAGTGATCAAAACGTCGATCCGCTCAACGTCTGGAGTTGGAATGAACCATATCGCCCGCATTGCCGAGCTTTATCTCAACTTGATGGAACGCGTGCTGCTCGGCGTCATCTATGAAGATCCTCCGATTGACCACTGGTCGGGGGGCGTTTTCAATCCCGCCCTTCGCGCCAAGGGCAGAGATTGGCCGGGCAAAGCCCACACCATGATCGGCTTCGAGCGTTTGCGAAATCTGCGTCTTTTGATGAGCCATGTAATCGGCGACCAGGTGCCGGGGGATTTTGTCGAGACCGGTGTGTGGCGTGGTGGCGCCTGCATTTACATGCGGGCGGTGCTCAAGGCGCTGGGCATTGTCGATCGAAACGTCTGGGTCGCAGATTCGTTTGCCGGCTTACCCTCGCCCGATTCCGTACGCTACCCGTCGCAGGACCAGGGTGACCTTCACCATACGTTCAAGGAGTTAGCGGTTTCCTTGGAGAACGTGCAAGAAAATTTCCGGAAATACGATTTGCTCGACGAACAGGTGAAATTCCTCAAGGGCTGGTTCAAGGATACCCTGCCGGATGCGCCCATTGACCGGATCGCGATTTTGCGCCTGGATGGCGACATGTACGCTTCAACCATGGATGCCTTGCAGGCCCTGGGGCACAAAGTGAGTCCTGGGGGTTTCATCATCGTCGATGATTTCGGTGCCGTCGAAGGCTGTCGCAAGGCCATTGCCGACTACCGCAGAGAAAAAGGCATTGACGCGCCGATGCATGATATTGATGGGATCGGCGCCTTTTGGCGTGTACCAGCAGTGGCGGGTTCTTCGTCGCCGGCCATCGGGACATATACTTCCGATCCGCCGCCCGGGCAGGTTTTGACAAGACGCGATGCCGGCGAACAAGCCGCCGCATAGTGGCGTCCGGCGGGGCGAACGAGACGGGCCGCACTCCGCGCCGCCGCTGCCCTGCCGGCGCTCGTAACGTGGACGCCTACGACTGTCCTAAAGCGGCTCTTTTGCCAAGCGCACCTCGTGGCACGAACGGGCCGGGCCTGCGCGGACGGTGAATCCGGCTCCCACCAGGCAGGTTTCTAGCTATGCGCATCTTCCTCTAGGCCGCGAAAGACGTCCGCCTTCTCCCGGTTGCCCTGCAAATCATGTAACACTGCCAGGTTGTGCGCCGCGAGGAAACTGCCACGCCCCTGCACCGAACCCACCAGGTGCGGCGCCTCGCCGAGCTCCAGGCAACGCATCCAGAACGCCTCCATCATCGGCAGCAATTGCTGCGCCCGCATTGGCTCGGCAAGCGCAAAATCGAGCAGCATGTCGCCGCAGGCAAAGTGAAAGTCCGGCGAATGCCGCCAGAACGCGCTCTCGGCCTGTGATTGCGTCAGCGCGGCTTCGAACCGACACGCCCGCTTCAGGCAGTAGATATGGCGCACGACAAGGTCATGCAGCCATGGATACCTCGCCTGCAGCTTGATGGCCCCCACCGGAGCGCCAGGCGGCCAATGCAGCAGATTCCGGGCGCTTTCGTATGCCGCGCAGGCGTCTGCGAACCGTCCCTGAATTTCCAGATCCTTGCCCAACTGGTAGTGCAAATACGCGTTGCCCGGGCTCTCCTGCAATCGCATTCGCAGCAGCCGTTCATTGCGCCCGGGCTTGGCGTCTTGCTGCGCGCGCCGATAGCCGTCGTGACCGACCACGAGCGGCAGTCGACGCACCGGTAGTCGATGCGCTGCCTGCTCATGAACACGTCCCTCGAAGCGTATGCCCCGCGGCAGAAGTCGCGAAATCCAGCTCGGCGCGTAACGCACGGCATCGCCATCATCGAAGGCGTTGCGGATATTGATCTCGCCGACAAACGAACTGCCCACCTGTTGAGTGACCTCGCGCAGGCAGTGGCCACCAGTGTCGATCCACTCGTCCGCGTCCAGAACCAGCCGCCAATCGGCACGGGTCTGCATCAGCGCGTAGTTGCGCGCCGCCGAAAAATCGTCCTGCCAGGCAAACAGTGCAATACGCGCGCCGCAGGCAAGGGCGATTTCCCGGGTTTCGTCCGTCGAACCGGTGTCGACCACCAGCATTTCATCTACGAACGGAGCCGCGCTGTTCAGGCATCGCGCCAGGCAGCGCGACTCGTTGCGCGCGATCAACGTCAGGCAAATCATCGATTCCCCGGCCAATCACGACTCCCCACGTCCGCGGTACCAACCGGCGTGGAAGCCATTTTCCGCTCCATGCGATAAACCCAAGCGAGCACCTCCGCCACGGCGACGTACAGTGCTGGCGGTATGTGCTGGTCGAGATCGAAATTCATCAATGCCGCCACAAGTTCGCGCGACTCGTGCACCGGAATGCCAAACTCGTGCGCCCGCGCGATGATCGCCTCGGCTAGCACGCCCTGGCCATTGGCGACGACTTTGGGCGACAGGCCTATGGCGACCTCGTCGTCCCCGTAGGAAAGGGCGACTGCCACTGCCGGCCGGTCTTGTTCCGAGCTCGCGGTCATCAGCGGTCTCCGTCCTCCGGAGAGGCTGCATCAAGTTGTGCCAGGTTCAGTCCCCGAGCGGCGAAGGCACTCGCCAGCAAAGGCAGGTCCCCTGCCAGAATGAACGCCTGTTCCGACTCCACCTGCACACCAACCGTGTTCTCCATTACGCGGATGCGCGCTCGTACCCATCCAAGACTAGGCAAGCTCAGGGTAAGCATGGCCACGAAAAGGCCGGTGGCGTCGCCCACGTTGGCGGCCTCGCGATGGCGCTCCCGATCGCGTTCGATCTCGATTTGGATCGGCTGACCAGCCCACGCCTGCCCGGTCACGGTGATGGCCTGGCGTTGCAGGGCATCGAGCTGCCTCGCGCCTCGAAGGTCGGACAGCTCGGCATCCCTGGAGCGCGCATCGACCGGCAAGTGCTGCGTCTCCTCCTCGATCTGTCGAAGCGAGCGCTCGCCCTTGAGCCATTGCGCAAGGTGCGCCTCGAGAAACAACCCGCTCGAATCGATCGCGCGCGCCAGGCTCTTACCGGCATCGTCCCTGCTCGGGTCCGCCATCAACGGTTCGCTGATGACCGCGGCCGGTTGGCGACTGTCGGCATCGACCAAATCGGCTTGCGAGGTACCGGCAAGCAAGCGCGATTCCTGGACCTGGGCATCGACCGACGCGACGCGTGCGGCAGTGGACGGATCGAACCCACCTGCAGCCCCGGGGGCGGCAGCCCCGCTGCTTCGATCCGTCGGGGAGCCCGGCCCCTGACCCAGCAGGCTCAGCACCGAGTCTCGTGCTGGACCTGTTAGCGTGGCCCGCCGCCCGTCAACTGAAATCTGCAGCAAACCCCGGTCCGCTGCCAGCAACACGCCCACGCTGGTGCGCGCCTCGGCCAGGCCGCGCAGCGCGCGCAGCAGCGCGATCGGGACCGGCAGATCTTCGAGGGCGCGCAACAGCTTGTCCGCGGACAGCTGGTACCGGTTCATCGGGGCGATCGTTCCCCAATCCGGGCGTGCTAACCGATCGGCCTGCAGGGTTGGGATTGCGATCGCCATGGTCGTCCCGTCAAGGCGTCGGCTTTGGCGGCGGCGAAGCCGATCGCAGGAAGTCCTCGAGATCGCGCAGCCACGGCTCTGCGCGCACGCGGATCTGCGCATCGTCATTAAGGATCGACCGCAGCAGTGCGATGCGGCGCCTTTGCTCCCTATCGCCGAGCACGTCCCTGGCGGACGCCAGCTTGAGCGCCGCAATCATTTCCCGGCAACGGTCCTCGATCTCCTTGACCTGGCCCCAATCGCCCCGGTGCGCCGCCTCCAGCATGCTGCGACTGGCATCTGCAATCTCTTCATACTGGTCCATCAGGCCGGAGCAATGCCCATCGGCTTGCTCGCCTTCACGCGGGATTTTCTTGAAAGCCATTTCTGCGGCGCTCCGGGCAATCCGCTCATGTCCGGTAGGCATGCAACGCCCGCGCACCGGCATGCGCTGCGCCGCCGTGCGCGGCCCGCTCCGGCTGATTGGCACCGGAGCCGTCCGCGCCTTCGGCAACCGGCGGTGCGATCTTGGCCCAGGCATCACGCAAACCCGAGAGCAGGCCGGCCGCCTCGTCCAGGGACTTGATATCGTTGCGTAGGTTGGCCTGGAGCAGGCGCATCACGATGTAGTTGTAGAGGGCAATAAGACGACCGGCGAATGCGGGGTCATGAGACGGGTCCACGCTCACCCGCAGGCCCCCATCGACGATGCGGATTGCCTGGTCCAGGGCGAAACACTTATCCGCGATTCGCCGTTCCGCTAGCAAACCCTTGGCGCGTTGGATCGCAAGCAGCGCGCCGTCGAAAAGGATGAGCACCAGTCGATGCGGATCCGCATTAAGGACATCCGTTTCCAAACTCAGTTTGCTGTAAGCCTTTGCACCGAAACCGCTCAAGATCTGCTCCCGTTTGCTCCACCGAAGTCACCAGGAATATCGGCATGGCTGGGAGGAGTTTGAATGTGCTCAAGGCCGGAATTGCGGCGTTAGCACTGCCCTCAGCCGGGCAGCGACGAGAGTTCGCTGGCGAGTGATGTCTGCTCTGCCGATGCATTTGCCAGCTCGGCGTTGAGCGTGCTGTATTCCTGCGTCAGGCTCGCCTGCGTCTGGGCCAGTTGCGCCTGCATCAGGGTTTGCTGATTGTTCATGTAGGTGATCTGCGATTGCAGCCCCTGTTCGGCAGATCCCAGCGCCCCCGTGGAACCGAGCATTTGCTGGGCCGCATTGTCGACCTGCACGGCAAATCCCTGCTGCGAGCCCGTCCCCGTAGCGCTGGTAAACAGCGCCCCTACGGCATTCGGATCGGCGCTCAGCGCCGACTGGAACTGGGTCGAATTCAGCGTCAAGGTACCGTCGGCGTTCACCGATACACCGACCTCGGCCAGCCAGGAATAGCTGGCGTTGGTGCCCGCCGCGGTGGTTTGGCTGCCGACGATGGACTGGAGCGTGCCAACCATGTCGGCGGTGGTGGGATCGCCGGTCAACACCGAGGCGGTATTCGTATTGGCGTTGTAGCTCGTCAGGCTGTTGGTCAGCGTGATCAGCGAGTTGTAGGCGGAAAGGAAACTGTTCACCGAGTTGGTGATGGCGGTCGGATCGGTCGCAACCGAAATCTGCGCCTGCAATGGTGCGGCCCCGGCAGCCGGCGCCTGGGTCAGATTCAGCGTCAAGCCGCTGATCGCGGTCGTCACCGAGTTCGACGCGGAAGTCAGTGCCAGACCGTTGATGCTGAAATTGGCGTCGGCCGCTGCCTGCGTTTGCGTCATGCCCGGGCTGCCGGAGGCCGCGGTCGAATCGAAGGCGAACTGGGAAAGTCCCGAACTTGCCGTAACGCTGAAGCTATTGGCGGCGCCGGTATTGGCCGAGCTCAGTACCAGCTGGCTACCGCTCGAATCCGTCACGACCGACGCGTTGACCGCACCGTTGGCGGCGCCGTTGATCGCCGCCGCTATGCCATTCAAGGTATCGTTGGTCGAATCGATGGTGAGCGTTATCGGGCTGGAACCCGACTGCGCTGTGAAGGTGTTGGCGCCGGAGTTGTACGTTCCCATCTGGATGGTGAGCGTGCCGGTGCCGAGGGTGGCCGTCGGGTCGGAGACGGCAGCAGAGGCAAGCGACTGCGCCTGTGCCAGGTTGGTTACCGCGACCGAATAACTCGCATTGACCGGCGTACCCGTCACGGTCGCCGATACACCGCTCCCGGTAACGGTGGCGCTGGCCGCCTGGAATGCCGACGGCAGCGCGAGCGCGGAGGCGGCACTTTGCAGGGAAGATAGCGCGCTTTGCTCCTGACCGTATGCGCTCAGGGTCGACTGCACGCTCGCCTCCTGGTTCTGCAGTCGCGTCAAGGGCTGGGACTGGATGGTCATTAGCTCCGAAACGAGCTGGCTGACATTGAGCTGCCCGGCCGTAATCAGCGGCCCGGAGTTCGACGAAGTCGAGCCGTTGTTCGATATGCCCGACAACAGGCTCGAGAGCGCAGGGCTGGTCGTAGAGGAGGTGCTCATCTTGAATTTTCCACTAGCGAGATCTAGGCCTTCGTGTCGACCAGCGTACCGCTGGTCGCCGGTCCCGAAGCAGTGTGCGCGGCCTGCGGTGTCGCCTCCGGCAGATCCTGTTGCACTACCTTTTGGGTCTCTATGTCGAGCATTTTGACGGTCATGGTGTGTGTCTGATCGTCGAATACGAGCACCATTTGTGTTCCAATCGCCTCGAGTGCCGGTTCTGCGCCAGGTGCGGTCGCTTTTACCTGGCCCTTGCCCGGTAACGCTGTGGACGCGGCGCCGACGCTGGCGGCCTTGCCAACGCTTACTGGCGCCGTGGTCTTGCCGCGGCCCAGCGGCGCCGCGAGAACGCCACCGCCGCTTCCGCCCGGCGGCGACGCAACGGGCCCGGCCCCGGCGGCCACGCCGCCCGGGACGCCCGGAATGACCCCGGATAACTGCACGCTCGCCATCTTTGCCTCCCTGCGGAAACTCCTTGCTTGCCGGATCTCCGCCATACGTAGGGAATAACGGCACAAGGTCGGCCGACTTTAGCCGATTCGACGCTGCGTTTTCCGTTGTGCGACAGATGGAAAAGCGGGGTCCGGTGGCTGGTGCCACCGGACCCCGCCGGAGTAGCGCTCGAACTACGGTAGAGAGCTTGAATTACGGGAGCTTGGCCAACAGGGACAGGACGTTCTGCGGTATCGAGTTCGCCTGCGACAGCATCGCGGTACCGGCCTGCTGGACGATCTCCGCCTGGGTGAGGTTCGATGTCGCCTGGGCGTAGTCCGTATCCATGATCGAGGACTGGGCGGCAGCCGTGTTCTGCGAATTGACCTGCATCGTGGAGACCACCTGCTGGAACCGGATCTCGTTGGCACCGTTGTTCGCCCTTGTCGTGTTCACTAGGCTCAGCGCGGTGTCAATGGCCGAAATCGCGGTGGTTGCGTCCGCCTGGTCTAACAAGTTACCAAGACCGCCGGTGCCCGCGGTCAAGGCCGTGGTGGTAGCGATGTTCATCCCGGCTACCCCGATCACGTCGGTCGTGTTGGCGCCGACCTGGTAGGTGATGGTCCCGGCTTGCGAAAAGATGGCTTGGCCGTTGAACGCCGTGTTCGTAAGCGTTTGGCCAATTTGCGCTGCCAATTGCTGGAACTCCGCATCCAGATCGGCGTCACTGGCAGTGTCGTTGGTCCCGTTGGCCGCTTCCACGGCCAGGGTGCGCATCTGTTGCAGCATGTTGCTGACGGATCCCAGGGCGCCGTCGCCTACCTGCGACAGCGAGATCGCGGCATTGGCGTTTTGCACGCCTTGGTTCATGCCGTTCACTTGGGACTGCATGGCCGTGGCGATCGCCAGGCCCGCAGGATCATCCATTGCGCTGTTGATGCGAAGACCGGACGACAGCTGTTGTACCGCCGTGTTCAGCTTGGCGTTCGTGTTCGCCAGATCGGTCTGAGTGATCAGCGACAGAACATTGGTGTTTACGACCATTGACATTTTAGGTTCCTTTCAATCTCTCTAAAAGTGGCAGCCCGAATTCGAGGCTGGTTCAACCTGTTACCCAGGCGGCTGCCATCTTTCTGAGGGCGCCTACCGGTTCCATTGCGCTTCGCACTTGCATCACCGCGCTTTCGTGCGGCGTTGCGTTTGCGTTGCGTTAGATCGCTTATCGGTGCCGCGGGCATCGAACTTTAGGTCGAAGCGATTTGCGGTGTAGTTGTGAAAGCACGGCAATCGCCGCATTACCGCAAGCAAAGCTGCGCAATTCGCCGTTTGCTTAGCGTGTGCGCTGCACGCGGCCGATTGCGCCTGCGATGACCGGTCAACAAGCGGATCGTGCAACGCCTGCGCGCAACGTGGCCGTTTGCTATTTGTCTGCGTTCGTTGCCAGTAGCGGCCGCGCCGGCGCGATCAACCGTACGTCGACGCATTCACGTTATTAAGGTTTCGCCAACTCGGCGCGGTCTTGGCGCGCAACAAACCCGCTGCATCCGGCAAATCCCGAAACAACGAGATACTGGTGAAGGCAAAATCAACCGCACGTCGGCACACTCACCTAATTACGGTTTCAACAAATCAGCCCAATCCTGGCTCGCATCAAACTCGCTGCGTCCGGCAAATCTCGAAACAAGGAGATCGTGGGGAAGGCAAAAGTGCTGGGGCGAAAAAAATGCGCGCCGGTGACGGGGGTCAGCGCGGCGCGCGAGGCGGGGGAGGAACGTCGTTACTGCCTGCGATTACGGAAATCGCGCGAATGTCTTTAGGGTTCGGCAAGGCTTTTTTTCTGGACGGCAGACGCTAATCCAGTGCCGCCGGCCTCTTGTAAGGGAAATTCCTACAACGGATGGGAGTGGTATCTGACGGCCGATTTAGCGCATTCCCGCTACTCCGAATACAAGCCATTCGTGAAAATGGCAC
>Ga0181523_10003311_pt1 | contig 14770 bp, 9 predicted proteins | sample PEATcosm2014_Bin_43_FD_119752 | JGI IMG/M metagenome (GOLD analysis project Ga0181523, IMG submission 119752) | Peatland microbial communities from MTU Mesocosm Facility, Houghton, MI, USA - PEATcosm2014_Bin05_30_metaG | ecosystem: Environmental > Terrestrial > Soil > Wetlands > Peat | place...
GCTGAGGCTCGCGCACAAGATGACCCCGATGCCGAGCGCGCTGCCGTGATGGGCGCCAGGCCGCGCAAGAACGACAACTCCGCAAAAACCGAGACCGAGAGCCACAACGGTGATGAGCGACGGGATCGCCCTTGTCATCACGCGATCCCCAATGACCATCCAAAGCGGCACGCTCGCGACGAGCAGTGCGGCGAGGCCCGAGGGCACGCTGTGTTCTCCCCAGCTCACTCCCCCGTTGCCACCTGCCAGCATGAGCACTCCGACGACAGCACAACCTGCGAATTGAGCTCGAGAGGGGAGCCGACGTGAGCGACGAATATGAAGAGGTGCGCTCGATGAGGGGTCGCTTCCTCGGGACGCCGCGCCGTCTCCCTGGGAGGAGCCCTCGCGTCGTCTTGAGACGATCGGAAGCACGATGATGCCGGCAATGAGGTAGCGCACGCCCGCCATGAGCAGTGGCGGCATCGACTCGACGGCGACCCGGATGGCAAGGTACGTCGATCCCCAAACGACATAGACCACGATGAGCGCAGCCCACGCAGTCCTCATCGATCGCGCGTTGGTGATGTTTCCCGTTGTCTCCATTTGCACTGTCACAGCCTGCCAGGTCTTTGGTTATGACCACCCCGAGACAATGAGGGCGCGATCCTTAGCTGTCGAAGAGCTCCGTCATGTGCTGGAGAAAGGCACTGGGGTCATCAAAGGCCTCGCTATTTCTCGAGGCCTTGCATTATCTGGATGCATGATGCATTTGCGATGCCTCGCTTATAAAGGTTGACCACAATCAACACGACGTGGTCTCAAATAAGGCGATGACTACGACGCCACGCCATCGTGGTCTGGGCTTTCTCGGAACATCGGCCACGCGGGTTTCACGCCAATTGGTATCGCGACCGGGAGTGGATAAGAAAAGATATCGCTCGCCCGAGCGGGTCCACCGCATGCTTCGACGACGTGCCACCCTTGGCCACCCGCGACGTTGACAACCGCCACCGAGTTCAAGACCTCACATCCCGTATTGATCGTCGCCTCATTGGTCGTGTCGTCTAGGAGAGCGCCGGTTGAGCCCGAGATCGGATAGAGCCCGTTCGTCGTGCCGATGAGGACGTCACTTGACGTCTCGCCCTGAAGCGGCGTGAGCACCGGTGAGGAAAAGGCTTCCCCGCCGATGAGGGTGTCCGACCAAAGCACCTTGCCCGTTATCCCCCAAGCGGTGACCTTCGAGGAGTTCGGCCCCCCCGGGGGCAGGCAGTTCGCGACGTGTGGTGCCGAACACACCCAAGAGGTGTCGACAACGGCTTCCTGCCCGCCCACATCGCCGATCGCCGGCGAGCCAAACGTCGGACCAGACGTCGTGACCGGCCATCCCGGAACGGCCTCGCCGTTGTCCGCGTAGACAGCAAAGACGCGGTCGGTATCGGAGGGGAAGGGTTGTTCATAAAAGCCCGTGCCAACGACGACGACGGGCTCGCTCGCATCCCCGAGGGTCCCGATCGCGGGGCTCGACCAGATCGTCTGGTTCTCACAGTCGCGCCATAGAGGAACAAGCGCGTGACCTTCGTAACGGTAGTCGCCGATGAAGCCGCCCTTGCAGGTGTGCTGCGTGCCGTCCTGTTCATAGATGATGCCGGACGCGTCGCTTCCAAGGAAGATGTCCTCACCGCTCGTTCCCGGCATATGGAACAGCGCGGGCGATGACCAGATCGTGTCGGCGTTGTCGAAGGGGAAACCCGGAAGGAGCCTTCCCGAGGGCGTGAGCGCGTAGATGTCGTGGTCCCAGGATCCGAACACGACGTCTTGTTGGCCATCCCCCGTAATGTCTCCGACCGCGGGGCTCGAAATGACCCCGATCGCCGTCCCGGTGGCTTGGCCAACGTGGAACACCCACTGCGGCTTCCCATCGAAGGAAAAGGCCTCGACCTCGCCGATCGTATTTGGCACCCAAGTGGAGCCCGAACCAACGATGATCGACGGTGCTTGGCTCCGCCCATTCAGGAAACCGACGGCGGGGCTCGATTCGATCGCGGCGCTCTCGCCCGAGGGAGCGGCCAGGTGCCGCGGCCATCCGGGAAGATTCTTACCCGTCGCGACGTTTATGACATAGACGTCACCGTTTTCGGACCCGACGGCGGCGAACGTCGTCCCGTCATAGGTCGCTACCGTCGGTGAACTCTGCGCAATCGGTCCGGTGGGATACGTCCAGGAGGGCTCCGGCCAATGACCGGGCGGGGCGACGATGTAGGTCACGTCCACCGAGGCGCTTATCCCGCCCACCGTCGCGCCTGCGCCAACGGTGACCGGCGTCGCGCTCGTTAACTCCGTAGACGCTATCGCCGTCGCGTCGTAGTACTGCGGAGAAAACCCACTACCCGCGCCGGTGCAGCTCGATGAGAACTCGATCTCATAGCTCCCCGCCGCAAGTCCCTTAATTGTGTAGCTACCGAGAAGCGGGCTCTTCGATTGCGTCTCGCCGTGTCCTACCGGTGCACCGTCGCTTAGAGCAATGACACAAACCCCAGGAAGTCCTGCACCACTTGTGCTTGAGGTGACGGTCCCGGTGATCGATCCGGTCGATTGGGCTCCCGCCACCGAAACAAAACAAGCAAGCAGAAGAAAAATGCCCATGAAAAGAACGGGCGCGAGGCGAATGTGGGCCTGTTGTCGAAAGCCCCTCCCGTTGTGCTCCAACCCGGTCATCGAAGCTCTCCTTGGGCAAAGAGCGCGGCTCTCGTACCGCCACGGTCTCGCTCAAAGCATCGCACGCCTAAAGCGGCGTGCATTCCACTCTCCGGACTCGACGCACGAAAGACCACTACAGAAGGGTCTTCGCGACGAAGGATGGAACAAAGACGCGTTCCATTTAGCCTCGCTGCGGTTAAGAAACTCATTGCGCTCTTCCCCAGCGTGCCCCTTGACGCAAAGCGACCCAATGACCGCTCCGACCCTTATGCCGCTGCCCCCCCTTGATGTAGGCGCGTCCTTCCTCTCCGCGCGCCTAGCTCAAAAGCCTGTGCGCCCGTCCATTCCGATCGACTTGGATGCCGTGCGCGCCATTCAAAAGAGCAGGGACGCGTGCTGTGCGAAGGAAACGATCGGCTCGGCCCAGATGCCAAAGACGACCGTCGGGGCAACGCACAAGAACAAGGCGAGCTTCGTCCAGTTCGAGATCGAAAGGGCCACGTTCGTTCCACCATCGGCTCCCGTCAGCGTCAAGACGGGATCGAGCGCGCCCACGCTCGGGCTGAGTCCGGCAAACTCATCTCGGGCGTGTCGTGGTACCGCAGCGTTTGCCGACTGCACGCCGAACATCAAGAACACGACGCGCAGGTAGAAGAACGTGGCGATCGCAGCAGAAGCCATGGCGATCACGGCGAGCGCATAGGAGTGCGCGTCGACAGATGCTTCGATGACGTAGAACTTCGCGAAGAACCCGGTTGTGAACGGTATGCCCGCTTGGGCCAACAGCACAACGGCAAAGACCACCGCCAACACGGGCTGGCGCTGATAAAGGCCGCGATAACTCGCCAAATCGTGTGTGGAGTCACCCTTGCCGCCGATGACGTCCACGATCGCGAAGCTTGCGATCACCAAGAGCGCGTAGACGAACAGGTAATAAAGCGATCCGGCAACTCCTCGCGCGGTCACTGCTTGCAAACCCAAGAAGATGAAACCCGCGTGGTTGATCGAGGAGTACGCGAGCATGCGCTTCATGTCACGTTGCACGAGCGCGAGGAGCGCCCCGACGAGAAGCGTCAGTGCGGCCAGTACCCAGACGATGGGCTGCCAGTCGTCGCGAAGCGCGGGAAAACTCGACACGAACACGCGAAGAAGCGCCGCAAAGCCTCCCGCCTTCGCCATCGCCCCCATGAAGCCCGTCGCCGGGCTCGGCGCTCCTTGGTACACATCGGGGGTCCACATGTGAAAGGGCACCGCCGCAACCTTGAACGAAAAGCCCACGAGCATGAGGCCAAGTCCGCCCAGCAACACGCCGTTCGAAACAATGTCATTTTTTGCCAGAAACGCTGCGATGTCCGCGAGGTTCGTCGAACCGGTCGCCCCATAGGTGAGCGCGATGCCGTAGACGAAGATCGCAGAGGAAAACGCACCCAAGACGAAGTACTTCATCGCGGCCTCGGATGAAGCCTCCCTGCGCTGATCGAACCCCGCCATGACATAGAGCGGGATGGAGAGGATCTCGAGGGACAAGAAGATCAAGATGAGGTCGTTCGCGCTCGCCATGAGCATGGCACCCGACCCGGAGATCAACGCGAGCGCGTAGTACTCACAGCCGCCGATGTTCTCTCTGCGCAGATACCCGGCCGCGACGAAGCTCGAGACGATGAGGATCACTGCGACCAAGACCAAGAAGAACACGGCAAATCCATCGATGTCGATCGAGTGCGCGATGGCGGTAAAGGGCCCGTGGCGCTCGATGTCGCGCCACAAATACAGCGAGGAGACGAGCGCGGCGGTAGCGATCGATGCGGTCAACACCGCGTAGAACTGCGTCGAGAACGATCGCACCCGCATAGCCGAGATCCCGAGCATGAAGAGCATCCCGCCCAACACGATGAGCTCGGGGAGAATCGTCGTGTAATTGACGTGAGGCAAGACGAGCCCGCCCGCGCCATAAAGACGCGTCCCAAGAACGGAGATGCCGGTCACTTCGTCACGTGTTCCTTCACACTCAGCTGGACATGAAGGGGACGACCGTTCAGCGGGATCTTTGGGTGCGCAACCGCTACGACGTGGTTCACAAGAGCATCGACCGAGGGGCTGATGCGGTCCAAGACGGGTTTCGGGTAGATGCCGAGCACAACGATGAGGACGATGAGCGGCGCCAGGACGAGGCCTTCGCGCACCTTCATCTCAGGAAAGGCCGGCTCGTTGTCGCGTGGAGCTTCTTTTCCGTGGAAGACCTGTTGGTAGGCCCAGAGCAAGTAGACCGCGGCAACGATGACCCCGGCCGTTGCCACGACGGCCCACCAGCGGTGGGTGAGGAACGTGCCCGACAAGATGAGGAACTCACCGACGAACCCATTGAGCCCAGGTACCCCGATGGACGCGAGCATGACGACTGTGAACGCCCCGGCCATGACCGGAGCCGAGTGCTGAAGGCCAGAGAGTCGCGGGATGGAGAAGGTCCCGCGACGGCGGTAGATCATTGCGATCAAGATGAAGAGCGCCGCGGTGTAAAGGCCGTGGTTCACCATCTCGAGCACCGCACCGGAGACCGACTCCCCGGTAAGTGCGAACGCGCCGATGACGATGAATCCCATGTGTGCGAGAGACGAATACGCGACGAGCCGTTTTAAGTCGTGCTGTACCGCAGCGACGATCCCCCCATAGATGATCCCGATGACCCCGAGGGTCAACAACAACGGCGCGAGCATTACGACGGCATGGGGGAACAACCCGAGATCAAAGCGCACGATCCCGTAGGTGCCGAGCTTGGCCATGATCGAAGCGAGGATGACCGTGCCCGCGAGTGGTGCTTCGCGGTACGCGTCAGGAGACCACGTGTGGAAGGGGAAAACGGGCGCCTTCACGACGAAGGCCACGGTGAAGGACAAGAACAAGAGCACCGACGCGGTTCCCGAGAGGCGGGTCTGTTCGAGAGCCCTTATGTCAAAGGTCGTAACGCCGGTTTGGGATTGATGGATGAACACGAGCGCGATGATGCCGACGAGCATCATCGCCGAGGCGGCGAAGGTGTAGAGGAAGAACTTCGTCGCTGCATACCCGCGCCCCTCGTGTCCCCAGCCACCGATGAGGAAGTAGACGGGCACGAGCGTCGTCTCGAAGAACAAGAAGAAGAACAACAAATCGAGGGAGAGGAAGGACCCGAGGCACCCGGTTTCCAAGATGAGCACCCAGACGGTGAAGGCCTTCAGGTTCGTGCGTTCGGACGCATAGGCGAGGGTGATCGGGAACAACAACGCGGAGAGCACCACCAAGAAAAGCGAGATCCCGTCGACTCCGATGTCCCAGGAGACCCCGAGCGGTGCGATCCAGGGCTGGGCAGAGACCATCTGGTATCCACCGTCACCCGCCCGAAAGACCGTGAGCACGCTCGCGGCGATACCCAATACCCCAAGGGAAGCCGCCATGGCGACGATGCGGATGGCAACGCGGGAACGACGCGGCAACAACAAGACGACGAACGCCGCACCCGCGGGAAGGAGAATGAGCGCGGTCAGATAGGGAAAGGTGTGTTTCGTCGCGCCCGCACCGAGTGACACCGAGAACAAGAGGTCGCCGTGCATCGCCCTAGCCCCTCGCCCTAAAGACGACGTACGCGATGACAAGGACGGCTCCGCCCAACACGCCGAGCGCGTAGTTGCGCACGTAGCCGCTTTGAACTCGGCGCAGTTTCGTGCCCGTATTCCTGAAGGCTGCGGCAATTCCGTTCACCGCGCCGTCGATCATCTTCATCTCAACGACGGTCGCCGCAAAAGAAGCGAGCACCTTCGAAGGTCGCGCGATGGCGTGGTCGTAGGTCCAGTCAACAAACCACGCGAAGTAAAGAAACCGCGGCTCGATGGCCTTTCGATCAACGGCGCTCTTCCACACCAAAGCGGCAATTCCGACGCCAACGAGCGCGACTGCCGCGTCGACGAGGCTAAAGGCCCAGGTAGCAGCGAGCGAAAAGCTGTGGTGCGCGAGGTTCGCACCAACGACTGGCGAAAGCCAACGCTCCAAGAAGACGAAGTCCGGGTGGAACGGCAGGTCCAAGAACCCGGCGAGGCCCGACAAGACCGCAAGAACGACGAGGGGGACGGTCATGACCTTTCGCGCGTCCTTGGGATGAAGAGAAGATTCGTGATCCACCGCTTTCATCGCGACGTCGCCGTGTTCTTTTGCCGAAGACCACCTAGGTGTTCCCAAGAAGACGAGGTAGTACTGGCGTCCCATGTAGTACGCGGTCAAAAAAGCCGTCACCGCGCCGATCCCCCAAAGCGCAGGCGCGACCGACCAGGCGTTCATCAAGACGTCTCCCTTGGACCAAAAGCCGCTGAAGGGCGGCACGCCCGCGATGGAGAACCAACCAACGAGGCAGGTGATCGCCGTGATCGGCATGAGGGCACGCAACGCGCCCATTTTCTTGATGTCTTGTTCGTCGTCCATCGCGTGAATGACCGATCCCGCGCCCAGGAACAGCAGTGCTTTGTAGAACGCGTGCGTCAGCATCAGAAAGATGGCCGCGACGTACGCGCCGCATCCCGCGGCCAGGAACATGAACCCCAGCTGGGACACTGTCGAATACGCGAGAACCTTCTTGATGTCGCGCTGTGCACATGCCGCTGTTGCCGCGACAAAGGCCGTCGCCGCTCCGACCCACGCGATCGTGTGCGCCGCATCGGGAACCAAGTGAAGGATCGGGTTGATGCGACACATGAGGTAGACCCCCGCGGTGACCATCGTCGCGGCGTGTATGAGCGCGGAGACGGGCGTTGGGCCTTCCATGGCATCGGCTAACCACGGGAAAAGTGGGATCTGAGCCGATTTGCCACATGCACCGAGGAACAACAACAACGCAATGGCAATGAGGTTCGCGCGACCCACCGAGGAAAGGTGTGCGAAGACAACGCTGTAGGTGAGGCTCCCGGTCTTTTCGAAGATGAGGAAGAGCGCGACCAAGAACCCGGCATCTCCGATGCGGTTGTAGATCATCGCCTTCTTGCCGGCCGACGCGGCAGCAGGGCGTCCGAACCAAAAGGCGATGAGAAAGTACGAGACGACCCCGACACCTTCCCACCCAAAGAATGCAACGAGGAAATTGTTCGCCAAAACCAACATGAGCATGGCGAAGACGAAGAGGTTCATGTACACGAAGAACTTCGAATACCTCTCGTCATGTTCCATGTATCCGATCGAGTACAGGTGGATGAGAGCGGACACCCCGGTGACGAAAGCGGCCATCGTCATCGAGAGCGGGTCGATCAAAAGCCCCACCCCGACGTTCATTCGGTCGACGGAAAACCACGTGAAGAGGTACTGCGTGAAAGACCGCGTATCGGGACTACGAGCGAACAAAGCGGCGAACACGATGATCGTGACGACAAACGATGCCCCGACAAACCCTGTCGCAATCCAGCCTGCGAGTGGATTGCCGAGGCGGCGCCCACAAAGCAGGAGGATCGCAAAGCCGGCCAGTGGGAGCGCAGGGATCAAGAACGCTGCGTGTATCACGGTTGTTGTGTCATCCCTTCAAAGTGTGCGCGTCGTCGGCTGTTGCACCGACCTTGCGGCGAAAGATGGCGACGAGGATGCCGAGGCCGACGACCACTTCAGCAGCGGCGACGACGAGGACGAAGAACACCGCGACCTGCCCACCGATGTCGTTGAGCTCGCGTGCGAAGGTGACAAAGGTGAGGTTCGCCGCGTTCAACATGAGCTCGACGCACATGAACATGACGAGCACGTTCCGACGAACGAGCAGGCCGACCGCACCGATCGTGAAGAGCACCGCGGATAGCACCAAGTACCACTCGCCCGAGATGCTCATGATGACGACACCTTTTCTGCCGCGTTCGCGTCGCCGCTTTCCCCGTAGGCATCTGTTGGATCTTTGCCATGGGTCGCGCCGACATCGTCATCGCCAAGATCGGCTCGACCGGGTCGGCGTGCGAGCACGACCGCACCGATGACCGCCACGACGAGCAGCGCCGAGGTGACTTCGAAGGGAAGCAGGTAACTCGTGAATATCGATCGGCCCAACAACACGACGTTCGAGCGGCCCCGCAGTCCCCCTTGGACGGAGTGCGCTCCCGTCGTCCAGTGCCCGTTGCCCAACAACACGACCTCTATGAGCACGAAGATGCCAAGGACGAAAGCAACGAGGCGCTGGCCTTTGAAGGAATCCGCGAGCACGTGTTCTTGGCGATCGACGCCCAGCAACATGATGACGAACAAGAACAGAACGACGATTGCCCCGGCATAGACGATGACTTGGACCGCGGCGAGGAATTGTGCGTTTTCCTCCACGAAGAGTACGGCCACACCGAAGAGCGTCATGACCAACATGAGCGCCGAGTGCACGGGATTGCGCATGAACACGACTCCGAGTGCTCCGATAATGATGATGGCGGCGCCAAGCGCGAAGGTGATCGCGTCGGGAAGCGTCGCTGTCGCGAACACAACGGGTGCGCCCATCAGCGGACCTCGCCGCCAAAGCGCGTGGGGATCTTGTTTCGTGAAACGGCACGTATCGAAAGCGTGCCCGTCTCCTCGTCGTCGCGCTTGTTGCTCTGGCCGCCTTCGGGGGCGCGGGTCCCGTAGCCGAGCTCGGCTGACCACTGGACTTCCCCCTCGTATGCAGCCACACCCGACGGCGAGGTCGCGCGCATCCACGCCGAGGTGTGAATGTCGTCTCCCTCGCGCCAGTCTTCCCAGGGAAGATGTTGTGGCCTGCCCTCGTCGTCGACGACGAGTTCTTTCTTCGTGTAGATCGCGTCGGCTCTCGAGGTGAAGGAGAACTCAAAGAGCTTGGATTCGGTGATTGCCTCGGTCGGACACGCCTCTACGCACAGATCGCAATGGATGCATCGCAGGTAGTTGATCTCATAGACGAACCCGTATCGCTCCCCGGGTGACACCGGCGCGTCGGGCGGGTTGTCGGCGCCGCGCACGTAGATGCAATCCGCGGGACAAACAGCAGCGCACAGCTCACAACCGATGCACTTCTCCGTGCCGTCCTCGTACCGGTTCAAGACGTGGCGTCCGTGCACCCGGGGCTGCTTGGGGCGCTTCTCGTCGGGATAGCTCGTCGTGACGGTCGGCGCGAACACCTGTCGCAAGGTGAGCTTGAACCCCGAGAAGAAATGCTTGTCGCTGCTCAAATACCCCATCGTCAGCTCCCCGTGCTTTCCGGGCCCGCGAGGAGACCCTTTGTCGCGACGTCGCGTCTTCGTCTGTCGTCGACGTCGGGCAAAAGTGCCGTTCCCATCATTCGGCGCTTCCTCGCGACGACGACCGAGCGGTGCAGCAACAACCCCCCGAGCACGGCCCCACCGAGCACGCAGTACGCCCAGGTATGCGATTCAAGGGCACCCGCGACGATGAGCATCCAACCGAGCGACAGCGGGATGAGCGTCTTCCATCCGAGGTCCATGAGCTGGTCGTAGCGCAACCGGGGAAGGCTCGCTCGGATCCACACCTGGATGTAGCAGAAGACGAGCGTCTTCCCGAAGAACCACAAGATCGGCCAGAGCCAGCGCAGGAAGTGAAAACCCGGTCCGTCTGGACCACCGAAGAACAGCGTCACGACGATCGCCGACATCGTGATCGTGTTCATGAACTCGGCCATGAAGAACAGCGCGAAGCGGATCGAGGAGTACTCGGTGTGGAAACCGCCGCCGAGTTCGGACTCCCCTTCTGACAGATCGAACGGCGGCCTGTTGAGCTCGGCCGTCGATGCGATGAGGAAGATCACAAAGGGGATGATCCCGGTCCGCACGACGTTCCAGTGCCATACCGCAGATGCCTGTGACGCGACGATGGCTCGTGTCGACAAGCTGTTCGTCCTCAAGACGACGATGACGATGCTCAAGCCCAGTGCTGCTTCATAGGAGATCATCTGTGCGGAGGCGCGCACCGCCCCGAGAAGCGGGTACTTCGATCCCGAGGACCAACCGGCAAGCATCGTCCCGTAGACCGCGACCGAAGAGAGCGCCAACAAGAACAAGATCCCCATCGGAGGATCGGCCACCTGGAGCTCGACGACGTGGTGCGCGATGTTCACGACACCACCAAAGGGAACGATCGTGAAGATCAAGAAGGCCGGGATCAAAGCAAGGTAGGGCGCGAGCTTGAAGACGAAGCGATCTGCGCCTTCTGGTATAAGGTCTTCTTTGAAGAACAGCTTCGTCCCATCGGCGAGCGTCTGGAGAACACCGTAGGGTCCTGCGCGGTTTGGCCCGATGCGGACCTGCATGTCGGAGATGACTTTGCGTTCGAACCAGATCATCAACATCGTGGCGACTAGCAAGAATCCGAAGGCGACGAGCACTTTCACCAACACAATGACGATGGCGCCGAGATCGACGCCATGTGAGAACAGCGGATCGCCCATCAGATGCTCTCCAGATGGATGTCCATCGCGAGGGATTCGACATCGATGAGCTCGGCCGCGTCGGTCCCGCCGGGCGTTCTCGAACCTTTCGCGTTCATGTGCAGCGCGACGACGTTGCGGAGAATCGATGCGTCTTCACGCGCTTGCACTTCGAGTGATGCGCGAGCCGACCGGACGCGAAGCATCTCTCCATCTGTGATGCCCAAACGAGCGAGCTCGAGGGGATGGACGGACAGCTTCGCTTCACACACGAGCGGTGCGAGGGAAGGGCTCGAAGAAACGAGCGTGCCCGAGTCATAGAGCGAACGGTTGACGACAAGGCGCAACGAATAGGAATCGAGCTTCGGCGGAATGGGCGCATCACCCAAGGGGTGCGAGCTGACAAGTGCTGGTCGAGCGCCGCTTTGCGATGTGGTTTCGTCTTCTCTTGACGTTGTGGTGGCGCCCGCGCGAAGCGGAGCGCCTTGGTCTTCGACCGAGGCAATCCCGGGAGTCGCGATGGGATCGATCGGTCGCGGGACTCCATTTCGCCTTGACCCGATACTGACGGTGGTCTTGGCGAGGGGAACGACGACGCCATCGCGATAGCGAGGTTCGATGAGCATCTGGGGGTGAAAGCCACGATGAGACGGTGCGACGCGGGCGATTTCGTCTTGTATGTCCTCGAGGTTCGCAAAACCGAGATCGGAACCCAGGCGCCGGGCGATTTCCGCCGCGACCATCCACGCCGGCCATGAAACTCCGGGGGGGACGACCTTCGGTGCAAGACGACTGATCCGTCCTTCGAGGTTCGTCGTCGTCCCAGAGCACTCGGCGTCACCGGCTACAGGGACGACGACGTGTGCGCGAAGCGACGACTGGTCTTCGTGTGTGCCGACGAAGCAAATGAACGGGGCGCGCTCGAACGCGGTGCGAACCAATTGTCGGTCAGGGAAGTCCGCGAGTGGATCCGAGCCTAGGAGGACCAACGTCGTGAGCTCGCCCATCGCTGTCGCCTGCAAGATCCCAGCGGTGTTCAACCCGCGCCGTTCGGGAAGTTCGCCCCACGTGCTTGCGTACCAAGATCTCGCCTCTTCGAGGCCGACACGACCGGGAAGGAGCCCGGGAGAACAGCCCATTTCGAGCGCGCCGTGGACATTCGAGCGACGAAGTGCCGACAAGAACTTCGCGTCGGGATAGTGCGCGTTCAGACACGTTGCGCCGTATGCGATCGTCTCTTCGGACTCGGCGAGCGACGCGCGCCCGATGACAACGACGATGCCCGAGGCGCCCTCTACGCCATCGTTTTCCTGCGCGGATTTGAGCGCGGAGCGCGCCCGGTGCAGCGCCTCGGCGTCGACCCCGGGGACCTCGGCATCTTTTTTCCCACAAAGCGCTTCGACGAGGCGTGCTGCTTCACCGGGGAGATACGAAAGGTGGATCGCGCCATGCGCACCGAGCGCAGTGGGTGTGGGAGAGCACTCGATGATCGTCGTGTTCTTGCGAAGCGCCGCTTCGCGCAAGCGCAGGTACAAAATGGGGAGTTCCTCGCGCAGATCCGGCGCAAGGAGCACCAACACCTGTGCTCTCACTGCGTCGTCGATCGTGGCTCGGGGAAGTCCGAAGAGCATCTCGGCGGGAAGCCCGTCGCTTTGCTGTGCATCGATCGAGTCCGTCTTGATGACGGACTTCGCGAGCTTCGCCCATGCATAGGCGTCTTCGTTCGTGAGCCTCGAGCCACCGATGATGCCGATCTGGGAGGGCCCACCGCGCTCATAGCCCCAGCGGATGCCGGCGACGATCTCCGACATCGCCTCGTGCCAGGTGCTCGGGGTTGCAACGCCGTCGCGGCGGATGAGCGGTTGGACGAGGCGATTGTCCGCGTGCACGGCTTCGTGGGAGAAACGGCCCTTGTCACAAAGCCAGCTCTGGTTCACGGGATCCGAATCGACCCCGAGATAGCGGACGAGCTGTCCGGCGGAGGATTGCGCGACGACACGGCAACCGACCGCACACGTCGTGCAGGTCGTTTCGACCTGTTCAAGGTCCCAAGGCCGTGACTTGAAGCGATACGGCAGTGCCGTCAGGGCACCGACCGGACAGATCTGCACGGTGTTGCCAGAAAAATACGAGCTGAACGGGATGTCCGGGAAGGTCGCGACCTCGATTTCGTCGCCGCGCGCGGCGAAGTCGATCTCCGCTTCGCCGGCGATCTCCGCGGCAAAGCGCGTGCAGCGGGCGCACTGGATGCAGCGCTCCCGGTCGAGCGCGACGAACGCCCCGATTGCGATCGGCTTTTCGAAGTGCCGCTTTTCCTCGATGAAGCGGCTCTCGCCCGGCCCATGCGCGAGTGCTTGGTCCTGCAGCGGGCATTCTCCCCCCTTGTCACATACCGGACAGTCGAGCGGGTGGTTGAGGAGGAGGAACTCGAGGACGCCTTCTTGGGCTTTACGCGCCTTTTGCGAAGAGGTGAGCACCTCTTGGCCGTCTTCGACGCGCGCAAAACACGCCGGTTGCAAACTGAACCCTCGCGGTCCGGAGACTTCGACGAGGCACATCCGACACATCCCGACGGGCTCCATGCGGGGGTGGTAGCAAAAGCGCGGGATGAACACCCCGGCACGCTCGGCTGCCGCGATGATGAGCTCGCCTTTCTGCGCGGCCGTCGAAATCCCGTCGATGCTTACGACACAGCTCTGCTCTTCGACGGCGTCCTTCAGGGCGTCGGTCATCGGTGCTCCTCAAAGGGACACCCGCCGTCTTTTATGTGCACGAGGAATTCGTCTTTGAACATCCGGATGCCAGACGCAATGGATGAGGGGATCGACGGGCCGAGCACGCAAATCGTCGTCTGCTGCGGTGGCCAGGAAAGCCCAGGTGCGATGTTGTCGCACGCGTCCATGAGGAGATCCAAGTCCGATTCGCGACCGTTTCCTTCCTCGATGCGGCGGAGGATCTTCTCGAGCCACCCCGCTCCCTCGCGACACGGCGTGCACTGGCCGCAGGACTCGCGATGGAAAAAACGCGTGATGCGCCACGCACAGCGAACGGCACACGTCGCGTCATCGAAGACGACGACCGAACCCGAGCCGAGCATTGATCCGGCCTTGCCAACGGCATCTTGGTCGAGCCCGAGGTCAAGCTCGCCTTCCCTGAACCACGGCGCGGAGACACCGCCTGGGATGAAGGCCTTCAGCGCTCTCCCACCTCGGATCCCCCCACCGAGGCTCTCCGCGTAGATGAGGTCCCGAAAGGTCGTCTTCGACATCTCGATCTCGTAGTGACCCGGACGCTCGACGCGCCCCGAGAGCGCGAAGACCCGCATGCCTGTCGAGGATCCTTGTCCCAAAGCCGCGAAGGCTTCCCCACCGCGCTCGACGATGAAGGGAAGGTTCGAGACGGTCTCGATGTTGTTCACGGCCGTGGGCTCTCCATAGAGGCCGATCGCGGCGGGGAAATACGGGGGCTTGATGCGGGGAAAGCCGCGTTTTCCCTCGAGGCTTTCGAGAAGCGCGGTCTCCTCGCCACAGATGTACGCGCCCGCACCGGGGTGCACGACGAGATCGAGGGAGAACTTCGATCCGAAGATCGACTCGCCGAGCGCGCCATGTCTATAGGCCTCGTTCACGGCTTGTGTGAGGCGCTCGAGGCCGAGGGCGAACTCACCGCGGCAGTAGATGAAGGCTTGGCGCGCACCGATCGCGTACGCGGCGATGA
>Ga0181523_10003319_pt1 | contig 14757 bp, 17 predicted proteins | sample PEATcosm2014_Bin_43_FD_119752 | JGI IMG/M metagenome (GOLD analysis project Ga0181523, IMG submission 119752) | Peatland microbial communities from MTU Mesocosm Facility, Houghton, MI, USA - PEATcosm2014_Bin05_30_metaG | ecosystem: Environmental > Terrestrial > Soil > Wetlands > Peat | place...
CACTTATCGGCCTGTGCAGATTTCCGCAGCCGGCTCTAACCACGCGTACAATATTGGTTCGTGATCGATCCAACGAAAAATCAAGCCGTCTGAGCAGTGGGATCGGAGGATCGCTTACGATCGGAAGGGGGTTCGAGCGAATGCTGCGGTCGTGTTCGACTGACCGCCTCTGTCGTTGTGGCGATGCCGTGAAGTGTCGGTATGGTTCAAGGATGCCAGTTCGCGTATAGGGGCAGCCGAGGCCGTGAAAGCCTCGGCGGCTTCGACGGAAAGGAACTCCACATGACCCGGGAGGCAATCATCTTTCGACGATCGTGGCTCGAGTTGTTCGATGTAGTCACGGCCCTCGACATCGCCGAGATTTTGGCCAATGCTGCAGGACGCAAGGCGATCGATTATCTCTCGCTCTATCCGATTCGGTGGACGAGCTACCGCCCGCACGACGATCTGGCGCGAGAGCAGGCGCAGCGCGGCGATTGGTATGAGGCCACGGGCCCGGCGGACCGGCAAGAGCACGTCAATCTTATTCGGCGCCTGGCTAGCCGCGTGCGCGTCGGCATCTTGCTCGATGATGGCCTCGCCCATCCGGCGAAGGCCGAAGAGGGCGGCAAGCTCGTTGTCGAATGAAGCCAGTTCGCGCGGAAGCTCGCTTCTGGCCCGAACCAGCAGTTCATTGCGACGCAGCGATACGTCCGGACCATCGTGCGGGCCCATCAGCACTCAGCTTGACTTTGGCCAATTTTAAACGGGCTCATCAGCTGTGCGGGACGCGGAACATTGGATCGTTCTCCACGATCTCATGAGCGCTCTCGAGCATGAGCTTCATGCGGCCGAGGTTTCCGAAGGTCGTCCAGCGCCCTTTGACATTTGACCAATAGAAAAGCTCGAAGCGATCGGTGTCCGGGATGGGACGCAGCCGTGCGATGGGGTTCGCAGTGCGACGATCGATAATCATATATGCGCCGCGACTCCATTCGACGTCGTGTCGCTTGAACCGAGCAGCTATTTGAGTGAGCGTCGGGGCAGGTTTGTTCATACCGTTCAATGTGCCGATTGCGCCTTGCACAGGCGAGGCTCGGTGAGCAGGTCGATTCGATTTGTCGCACCGGGGCAATATTGCCGCGATTCAGCACGCCGATTCTACCGATGAGATGCAACACTCTCATCTTCTCCGCAGTTCGTCTGGGTCTCCGCTGCCAGAACGTTTCCTGTCTCGGCTCGTGGAATTTGCCGATCTGTTCACGCGTCCGACCTGGTCGAACGTTCTGGTGCTGCTCGCCGGCGTCATCTTGGCGCCGGGTCGGCGAACCGTCTCGGCGGCGCTGCGCATCCTGGGGCGCGAATGCGATCCATCAAGCCGCCAAAATCCGTGGCCACCGATCATTCCGCCCCTGTCTCGGCCGAACCTCGATCGCAACCGGACCGCCGCCCAACTAAAAATTCCATACCCAGCCGAACCTCCGGGTGCCCCACACCCGCGTCAGTCCAACCGAGTTTCTGTGTCGGCAATCGCCGCAGAAACTCTTAAGGGGACCTCGAATAATTGCCACCGATCGTCAGGCGCCTCGAATTTACCCGCGAATGATTCGGCTTTGTTCTCGTTTCGATTCTGTGCTGTTCCCCCAAAGATGTCCGCCATTCCCAGCTACGGCAATTATTCGAGGTCCCCTTAATTCGTTTCGATTCAATGTGAGTTAGGTGGACGCCAAACCGTACAGTGAGTTTGAATCCCTCTCGCACCGCCAGTCCTACTGCGACCAACGTTCTCCGCCGGTTTTCGAGTGTGCGTATAAGCCCAATAACCACGGGCCGTCGCGCGAAAATCTCCGCACTGCGCTACGCTGGTCGAGGTCCGAAATTCTCTCTCTCGGCCCGTTTGTCTCCAAACCTCCCGACTGCGAGGATTTAGTACGGAACTCGTAAGCGACTGATTTTGAATCGTTTTTCGTGAGGCCAACCTCCGCACTTTCGCAAGATATCTCGGAGCATCGGGAGCAACCAGAATCCGACACGCGAGCGTTGATCGCGCAGCGGTTTTTGATTCTCTTGGTACGGCGCTGGTTCACCTCATTGCGGCTGCACACTCACATTACGGCCGAGGCGCGTGCCCGGATCCCTATCGCAATTGCGCTGGCACGGTGGTGGTCGATACTCTCTAACGTGTTGAGTGCCGCATCGGATAAGGCCGGTTTGGATCGGGCAATGCGGCCAAGCAGAACGATGCATTCCTCATCGGCGACAGACGATACCGCGTCAATCACCTCCTCCGAAGGCTCCGCTCGCAACAGGCTGGCGAGCATCGGGCGAGCTTCGATCCTTCCCATTTGTCCGAGGGCGCACGCCGCCGACTTTGCTACCGCTTGGTTCAGATCGTCGAGAAGATCAGTCATCACAGCGATGAGCCCTGGTCGTCGGCAAGCGCAGCGACAAGCATTGGCACGGACGTCGGGGTCCGCGTGTCGGAGGAGAGACCGCAAGACATCATCTGGTAGCGTGGCGTGCAGCTGCGCGGCTACGGCTACTGCAAGACCCAGTGCTGGTCCCTGCACCACTCCTCGCACGATCAATAGGGATATCGCCTGCGCCGCATCACGACTGCCGATCACGGCAAGTGCCCGTAGAGCGGCGGATTGTTCCGGTACCACGCGATCAATACCAAACCCCGCAAAACATCGACAGAGCGCCGCAAGGGCGGGAATGGCTGCTGCCAGTCGTCTCCGCGCGGCTTCGGCCGCTAGAGCTGTGCAATCACCGAGGTTTGTCGTCGGGATTGCAGCAATCAATGCCTCGTCGTCCAGGTCCACCACCGCCGGGCGACGTGCCAGATCCTGCCGCAATGGCTTTTCTACCGGAATGCAGTCGCCTGAGAAAAGATCGAGTTGCTGTTCGATCATGTTGTCATGATGCGCGGAGCAGTGGGCAGCCCGGATATCGCAAGTTCGATGGATCGCAGGCGAGAGTGCATTATAACTTGCAGAGCAGCAGTGACGGAAATCATATGGCGAGACTTATCCACCGTTTGACAAATGTCAACAGCCGCGAAGCTCAGTCTCGTTGTCGCTCGTGCTTCGATTAGAAGCCTAACCAGCCCGCCCTGCCACCTCCGCCAGACGGGCTTTGTTTTCCTCCAGAAAGCCCATCACCTTCTCAACGCGCTCCTTGCTTATAAGGTCCAGCCCAAAGTGGCTGGCAAGGTAACAAAAAGCAAACGCGAGGTAAGGATCATCGAAAGCACTGTCTGCCTGTTTCTGCGATGCAACATAGCTGGACAGTGCAGCCTCCGTGGCGGCATCAACCCGGGATAGCGGCAGGCCCCGAAACTTCACCGCCACCCGAGGCGCAAGATGGAAAAGTTTTTTCGCACTCGGCATCACGCCCACCAATGGCATGAATGGGAGCGTATCGTACGCGTCCCTGTATGCGTCGGCGATCTCGTGTAGCCACTCAACTGGGTGTTGAGGAAATTGACGTGCAGAAAACTGCAAACTACTCATCGTATGGCCTAATGTGTCGGTGAGCTCATCATAGACGTTAGCGATAATGAAGTCATCGGTTTGGTGCTGGCTTGGTGGCCGAAAGAAATCACCTCCGTACTTCAGCAGATCGGAACCCATCACAGCGGCCATTGCTTGACCAGGGCAACGCAATCTGGGCGAACTGTACCGTTCAGGCCGCCGCGGCCGCCGACCTTCCCTGGCGCAGGCTGCGCGCGCTGCTCGATGGTTACGCGACTAAAATGCTGCGCTTTATCGCTGAAGCCTACAGGATCCCACCACCGAATGCGAACTTCTTCCCGTTTGTTGCCACTTGCGTCTACAAAGCTCATGCCGACTGGTAGGCGTAGCGCTCAGCTACGGGGCAGCTTTGGCCGAGGGGACAATTTGCAAAATGGCGCGTGCAGCGCGTGTTAACGACCCACTTAGTCATAGCGACCAAGCAGTACCGGCCGTCTGTTAGGTCAGTTCACGGGGGGACCATGGCGGGGCTTTAACACCAGCAAAATGAACGGGGGCTGCCGGTATGGCAAAAGAATTAGTTGATTGCATCACGCAAGAGCAACGTAACAAATTGTCTCACGGGCTGCAGACAACCCTCGAACTAGCGAATGGCTTGTACTTGATTTTGAATATGCGGCAGCAGCGTTAACGGTGCGGCGTAACAACTGTTGCGCCAGCCGGACCCGCTGCGTATTTTTGTTTGATAGGCCGACCGGGCGGCTCCCCCCATCCCCCGACACTTGCCGCCCGGCCTAGAAGCCTAAGTTGAATGCAACAACTCCCCCAGCCCCAAGCCCGTAGACTGCTTGGGGCTTTTCTTTGTGGCAAGCCCGGTTTTTCGGGGGCAGTTTGAATCACACAGGCTGTGATATTTTAGTCACGTCCTTCACGATGAGGCACGCATCGTTGTGCTCCTCGATCATCCAAGGCGGCGGGAAGCGGCGCGCGGAGGGCATGCGCAATAGGACCTTAACGCCCGCCCACGCCTAGCACTGCCGAGGCCTTCAGAAACTGTGCTGTGTTGTAGTTCAAGACGAACAAATAACCGACCGCTGCTGCTGTCAGCAGGCCGGTGATCAGCATGCAAATGGACAGGTAATTTCGCTTGCTGTTGAGGAAGCCAAGCACCGCGTTCACTGCAGCCGCAGCGACCAGGAAGGTTGGCAGAGCAACGGTCCAGAGATGACTGGTCAGAATCGACCTCATTGGCAGCCACAGTGGTGCCCGCTAGGCGGCCGTTGGTGGGAGCTTAATGAAGACGACTGGGATATGCGTGAACCCACACTGATGGCTTGCCCGCACCCGGTGATGCCCTTGCTATACAGTCTAAACCCCGCTCCCATCGTCGCTGACCTCGATCGGGTCGATCTCGTCGCCCTTCTGCATGCGGTCGACGTAGCGTCGTATCGTCTCATCGTCATAATACAGTATGTTCTGCTTCGTTATGCGCAGCGCCGTCAGCGGCACCAGCGTTCCTCCATTGCTGCGGTAGTCGCTCATCGGTACATCAAGCGGCGGCCATCACCAATCGCGCTTAGGTCGACTTGAACGTCACGATGCATGCGCTACGGGCATCATGAAGCTATCCCGATTTATAGCCTTACCCCGTAGCGCGCAGGGGGTCGGTGCCAGTGTCCTCCAAGTTTTCGGATCGCTTCTTTCTGCCCATGAGCGCGCGAAATGGCGCAGCGTATTGGTTGTTGTAATGCAGCAAATCGACCATTCTGCAGCATCCGGGGTGGCTCAACTTAAGGTCAGATAACGCTCCCGGACCTGTTCGGCCGCACGGAACTCTTCGCGGCTTCCGGTATAAACGATGTGGCCCTGTTCCAGCACGTAATGTCGATCGGCGAGGTTCATGCAAACCTTGAGATTTTGTTCGACCAGCAGGACAGCAATGCCGCTCGACCGGATCGTCGCGATCACGCGCTCGACCTCCTCGACGATGACCGGCGCGAGTCCCTCGGTTGGCTCGTCGAGCAAGAGGAGCTTCGGGTGGTTGACCAGAGCGCGGGCAATCGCCAGCATTTGCTGCTCGCCACCAGACAGCATACCGCCGCGATTGCGCCTTCGCTCCTTGAGCCGAGGAAAAGTGCGGTACACGTCTTCAAGTCGCCATACGGAGCCCTTGCGCTCTGCAATGGCGAGGTTCTCCTCGACCGTCAGTAGATGAAAGATGCCGCGATGCTCCGGCGTCAAGGCGATGCCGAGCTGGGCAATCGCATGGGTCTCCATGCCTTGGATTTCCGCGTCCTCGAATAGTATGCGCCCCTCGCGCGGCACCACGACGCCGACTATGCTCTTCAACGTTGTCGTTTTACCGGCGCCATTTCGGCCAAGCAGGCTAACGACTTCACCGCGATTGACCTCAATCGACACCCCGTGAAGAATATGGCTCTTGTTGTAGAAGCTATGGATGCCCTCTACCTTGAGCATCACCCTTCACTCCCGAGATAGGCGGCCTTGACCCGATCATCGCGGCGAACCGCATCGGGCCGACCCTCGACCAGAACTTCGCCTAGGTGCATCACAGTGATCATGTCGCTAATGTCGAGTACCACACGCATATTGTGCTCGATCAGTACAATGGTGTAGTTGCGGGCAAGCGTCGCAATAAGTTCCTTCATCGCGCCGATGTCCTCCACACCCATCCCTGCCGTCGGCTCGTCGAGCAGAAGCAGGCTCGGCCGCACGGCAAGTGCAAGCCCAACTTCGAGTAGGCGTTGCCGGCCATGCGACAACTCACCGGCCTTAGTGTCGCGATAGGGGCCGAGCCCCAGACGATCGAGCACCAATTCTGCGTCGGCAATGGCGCGGCCGAGCAGCTCCTTGGGCCGAACGAAATCAAGCGCGGCAAGTCCCGTCTGCGCCTGCGCCGCGATCCGAAGGCTCTCGAACACGGTGAGGTTCTGAAACAGGCTGGTGACTTGAAACGACCGACCCATGCCGATCCGGGCTCGGCGATGGGGCGGCAGATGCGTAATGTCGCGCCCCGCGAATATCACGCGGCCGGCCGACGGCTTGAGGCCGCCAGTCAGGCAATTGAACAATGTTGTCTTGCCGGCTCCGTTTGGACCAATCAACGAGTGTACGCTGTGTTCTCTCACAGTGAACGAGACGTGCTTGACCGCCGCGAAACCATCGAAGTGCTTGGTCAGGCCCTCGACGGCAAGCGCTGTCCGAGGTTCCGCGCTCATGCGTCTCCCCCATCTTCTCGTTGCTCGATCGCGCCCGCGACGGCCCAGCGAGCGCGAAGGCGCTGCCACGTCCACTCGACGCCGGACCACAGCCCGCCCCGGAGATAGCCGGCGACAACGATCAGAATAATGCCGAGCACCAGTAGCCATCGCGGCCACACCGATGAGAGCAGATTGCCGACCACGACGTAAAACGTCGCTCCCAGCACCGATCCGAATAGCGAGTTGGCACCGCCGACAATGGTCATGATGATGATACGTTCGCTCATCGACACATCGATATTGCTCAACGGCGCGAAGTTCAGGAAGAGCGCGTAGAGTGCTCCGGCAATTCCGGTCACCCAACTGGAAAACACGAAGGCGATGATCTTGAAGATCCGGGTGTTGTAACCGACCGCGATAGCCCGTTCCTCGTTTTCTCGGATCGCTATCAATGTACTGCCGAACGGCGAGGCGACAACGCGACGCAGGAACGCGAACAGGATCAGAAACACGATCGCCGCCATGGAGTACATGCTCAGCGGCGTTGCCAGCGAAAGCAATGTGACGCCGAACACGGTAAGCGGTGGCCGCGGGACGTTGAGCAGGCCGTTGTCGCCGCCGGTCACGCCGGCCATGGCGTAGGCGATGAAATAGAACATTTGCGAGAAGGCAAACGTCAGCATAACGAAATAGATGCCTCGCTTTTGGATGGACAGCGCGCCGACTACCAAGCCGGCGATCGCGCTACAGATGAGCGCCGCGAACAGACCGCCCCACACCCCAACGTGGAGATGGATCAGCGCCAATCCGCACGCATAAGCGCCGACGCCGAACGAAATTGCCTGCCCGAATGACAGTAACCCGACATAACCGAGCAGCAGATTGCATCCGAGCGTAGCGACAATGAAGACTACTACCTCGGTGGCCATGGCGACAGAGGGCAGGATTAGCGGCAGAACCACGACGGCGGCAATAGAGGCAAGCATCGCCGGCGCCGGTAGTAGCTGCCGAAGCATGGCTACGTCCGTCCGAACAGGCCGCGCGGTCGCAGGAGAATGACCAGCGCCATGGCCACGTAAATCATGACGTTGGCACCTTCAGACCAAAGACTGCTCATGACGCTTTGAACAACGCCCACCAGCAGGCCGCCCGCGAGGGCGCCGGCGAAGCTGCCCATACCGCCGATCACGACTACGACGAAGGCGATGGTGAGCGCCTCCGGGCCCATGAACGGTTCGGCGCCGCGGATCGGGGCCGCCAGCACGCCGGCAAGGCCGGCAAGGTATGCGCCGAGCGCAAACGTCAGCGAAAACAACCGGAAGATGTCGATCCCGAGCAGCGAGACCATCTCGGTCGACTCGGTGCCAGCGCGCAGGATCGCGCCGTATCGGGTGCGCTCAAGCAAAAGCCAAAGCGTCAGAGCGAGCACCGCGGAGAATCCGATGACGAACAGACGGTATTTCGGATACGCGAAATCGCCGTAGGACAGCACCCCTCGAAACAGTGCAGGCGCCGACACGTGCGTGCCGATCGGACCCCATATCAGCACCACAAGTTCCTGGATCACGAGCGCAAGCCCGAGTGTCACAAGGATCTGATACATGTGCTCCACGCGATAGAGGCGGCACAGAAACCGCGTTTCCGCCGCCCAGGCGAGCGCTCCGATGGCAAGAGGTCCCACTGCAAGAGCCAACCAGAAGCTGTCGGTTGCGGCGGCGATCGCGTAGCAAAGATAAGCGCCCAACAGATAGAACGCCCCGTGCGCGAAGTTCACGAAATTCATGATGCCGAAAATGACTGACAGCCCGACCGCAATCAGGAAATAGATCATCCCGATGCCCAGGCCGTTGAGCACCTGGATTAGATAGAGGTTCATGGCGCGCGCCGGAACAGCGCCGCCGCGAGAGACCGCCGCGCTCGGCCTCTCATGCCATCTTGCACAGCGATTGCGCCTGCGTTAGGAACGACTTGCCGAAGCTCACAATCTCTACATAGTCGTCACTGGACTTCTTTTGTGCCGCGGGCTTGCCCTTGAGTAGATAGTAATTCTTTACGCATTGATGGTCGAACGCCTGTATTTCCTCGTCGCCGGTCGGGCCCTCGTATTTCATGCCTTCGAGCGCCTTGATCACCGCCGCTGGCTCTGCCGACCCAGCCGCCTTCATTCCGCGCATGACGAGATCAGCGCAGATATACCCGGCGACCGACCCGTAACTCGAGATCCGATTCGCGTCCCGCTTGAACAGTTCGACGATTTTCTTGTTGCCGGGCGAGTCGATTGTCACATCGTACTGGCAGCCAACATAGACCCCGTCGAGAATGTCGCTGCCGATTTCCTGGTACTGCTCCAACCCAGCGGCCCAGACCATCACGATCTTCATCTTCTGTTTAAGGCCGAAGTCGGCAGCCTGGCGCAGCGTGTTGGTGCTCTGCGACCCGAAATTCAACAGCAACAGAACATCGGGCTTGGCCGCCGCCGCGTTGGTGAGATAGCCTGAGAACTCGGTTTCGGTGAGCGAATGGTAACTGTTGCCGACGTGCTCCATGCCTTTTTGCTTGAACACGTCGACGGCATTCCGCAACAGCGAGTCGCCGAACACGTATTTTGGCGTAATGGTGTACCAACGCTTGGCGTCGGGGAACATGGCGATCAGCGGGACCACCGTTTCTTGAATGGCGCCATAGGTCGGCACCGACCAGCGGAACATCGAACGGTTGCAGTTGGCGCCGGTGACTTCATCGGCGCCGACCGAGGTGAAGAACACCCCGCCGGCCTTATGCACTTCAGCACCTACCGCCAACGCCACCGACGAAAGTATGGCGCCGGCAAAGAACTTGGTGCCGCCTTGTTGGATCTCTGCCAGGACTTTGGCGACGCCGCGGCCTGGATTGCCCTCACTGTCGATTGAGACATAATCGATGTCGAGGCCATAGTCCTTGGCCAGCGCCTGGATTGCCAAATGTGCGCCGGCCTCGCCCGGCTTACCGACGCCAGCAAATGCGCCCGACAATGGATTAAGGCTGCAAAGCCTAACCTTCTCGGCGGCAAATGCTCGTCCGAGCATTGCGGGAGCGCCACCGACCAGCATCGCACCGGCTGCGGCGTCCTTCACGAATTTTCGCCGGCTGAGCTTCATGGTCGTGGTCCCTCTGTTGATGTTTTCGCGGGTCGCGCAGGGGATTAGCCGTCTGGTCTTGGCTCGAACTGCAAGACCATGGTCGTGACGAAATGAGACCACACTAATCGGGGTCGGACAAGTAGGCCTTCCGGCTCGCTGCAAGTCCAGAGTCAGGTCTCTCGAAGCCGAAACGGGCTTACACGCCAAGTCTCGTATCGTTGATCAAGTCGAGCGGATAAATCGGTCGGCGCACGTTCTTGAAGGTGAGTTGGCTGTAATCAGATGTGCACACGCCGATCCCGGCACATTCGACAATTGCCTTGGCGATCGGTTTGAATCCGGCCCGATAATGGATGCGGCTCTTGAGCATGATGTAGCGCTTGGCGAGCGGATCGATTCCGATGCTGAGCAGACAGCCGAGATCGTGCGGCTCGACGTGGCGTGAGATGACAACGATCTCTACATTGCCGACCTCAAATACGACGGTAAGCCCCATATCCATCAATACCCCGGTCTGCATAGGGCCGCGGTTGCGGAATCTGCCGTCGGAAATGAGCTTGACCCTGCCGGTAACAGTGAGGGGTTCGCCCTTACGGCCGATAGCCGGCATGTCGAGCTTGCCACCGAGGGGGAGAGTCACCGTCGCGCCGATTCCGGCGGCAATCATCTGCCGCACCGCCTTTGGGTCACAGATCGCGAAGGCGGCGACGTTCTCCAAACCTTCGCGCAGAATGCCACCAAGCACGACCATTGTGTCCATCGTGCCTCCGGAGGCGCAATTGTCGTAATGGTCGAGCAGGATGATCGGTCCATCCTGCAACGACTTCGCGCGCCGCAGCGACGTTTCGAGCGGCTCGATCTTGTAGACGAAGGCCTCGCGTTCGCGCCACGCGGTGTAGAGCAATTCATCACGCAGTCGCTCCGCTTTCGCCATGTCGCCGTCGGTGACGACGACGACGCTAAGACCCGCATTGCGGATATCCGCGTGTGGAAATCCGGTGAATAAAGTTGCAAGCAGGGCCTCGCCCGATTCCTCCATCTCCTTGGCTCGCGCCTGCAATACGCGGTTCGGGTGATCGTCCGTTCCCTGCCGCATGACGTGGGGTAGCATGGGGCGATTGCCCCAAGCCATGGTCGGCTTCACCTCACCCCTGAGCATTCGAAACAACGATTGGCCGACGCGATGACCGGTCTCGTAAATGTCGATATGCGGGTAGGTCTGATAGCCGGCGACGAAATCGGCATTGGCGATCATTTCCGGGTAAAGATTGGTGTGCATGTCGAGGGCCACCCCGATCGGCGCTCTCGGCGCCAGACGGCGCAGTCTTGCCAACAGGGCGCCTTCGCCATCTTCGAGGCTCTGGGTGACCATCGCGCCGTGCAGATCAAGCAGGACGGCATCGCAACCGGGCTCGACTGCGGCGCAAATCGCGTCGGTGATATACCGATAGGCATCGTCGTCGACCCGCCCGCTGGGCCACGAGCTGGCGGCGATCGGGGTCACGATCTCGGCGCCAGCAGCTTCGGCTAGATCCAGAAAGGCGGCCATGGCACTGCCGGTCCCCTTGAATGCTTCATACGCGTCCCGGTCGGCATAAGGCAGCGCCTGACCGGTGGCGAACCGTTCGAGCGGCGTCGGAACCGGCGAGAAGGTATTGGTTTCATGCTTCATCATCGCGATTATGACGCGCATTTTAAACTCCTCTACAGATTGTAGCGTCCATAATATCAGCAAGCCCCAGCCGGGGGCCACCTGTACGAGGATCGCTCGACCGCACGACCTTCGCTTGCAGCTTTGCTGGGTATCCCGGGCTGCCGTTCTGCGCGCCGCGACTCTGAGAGGCGCAACGCGTGTCGGCGCCCAAAGCCACGACAACCGGCATCGCGATTATTCCGTAACGTGTCATTAGGCGAACGCCCGCTGACAACGTCGTGAAGTATTGTCAAATTCGCCGTGAATTTTCCACAATGAATCACGCGTAATTATCCCGCGGTACGGAGACGATATCATGGCGCAGCCAAACCCCGAACTCGTAGAATTCAACCGAAAGAACAAAGCGTTTTGGGACAATCAAAAGGTCTTGATGGACCGGCGCATAGCTGACAGGGCTATTCTCGAAACTGCAGTGGACGCTATCGCCTCCGAGGCGAAACGGGGTGTTTCGATCCGGAGCCAGATGTCGTTCGAAAAGGCCCTCGAGGATGCTGCAAGGGCAGGACACCGATTTATTCAGCAGCAGGCTCGGTCAGGCGGAAAGGCCGCAAAGGCGGATTCGTTGCAAAGTGTAATCATCGATATTGTTCGCCAAACTCCTAACATCCGGTGCTCAGGATTGCTGGCCGAACTCGAACGACGGGTTGGCGATGGCATTATCGTCGAATTCGATTTCAACGAGGGGAAGATTCTGTTCAAACCGCTCTTGGTCCAAAGAAATGTTTCGATTGGCCCGAGGGGTCGCCAAGACTCTGAAAAGATTGAGAAATTATATTCAGCCTCGATGCCCGGTCTCAAACATCGCTTAACGCGCGCCCGCAAGAAAATCAGGGAAGAAAATCGGTCTCGCTAGCCGGCTCGCGAGACTCGCCTATCCTATTCATCCGCTCCTGAACCCGCGGACATCCCGCGGTTCTCACAATCGGGAGCGAACAATGGCAGAGATTATCTCCTGCGGTCGACTGATCGTCACGTATCTGGCTCTAAGCCTGCTGGTCCTCGACAATGGGAATCCCAGACAGCACAGCTCAAGGCAAATCAGACAGATCGCGCGCAGCATCGAGGTCTTCGGCTTCGTCGTCCCCATTCTGATCGACTGCCGTAACAGGATCGTGGCCGGTCACGGCCGCTACTTGGCTGCCCAGTTGCTGGGAATGGACGTCGTGCCGGTCATTAGACTCGAGCACCTGACGAAAGCGCAGGCAAAAGCCCTCAGCATCGCCGACAATAGGCTAACCGAGCTGTCCTTGTGGAATAGCCGGCTCCTCGCCGAAGCTCTGAAGGAGCTGTCTGAGCTCGACCTCGATTTCAGCATCGAGGCGACCGGTTTCACCGTGGGCGAAATCGACCTCCAGATCGAGGGGCTCGCCGCGATGGGCGATGGCCAGCCCGCCCCTGCTGATCAGCTTCCAATACCGACTAGCCAATTTGCTACTAGCAAGTCGGGCGACCTTTGGCACCTTGGACGACATGCGCTGCGGTGTGGCAACGCATTGTCCGTTGAGTCTTTTCACACATTGCTCGGGCCGAAGCGTGCGCAAAATGGTCTTCACGGACCCTCCGTACAACGTCCCGATCTTGGGGCACGCGTCCGGTAAAGGTCGCATCCAGCACCGCGATTTCGCCATGGCGACCGGCGAACTGGACGTGGTCGAGTTTACGTCATTCTTAACACGCTGCTGTGCGCTGATGGCTAAGTTCAGCGTCGACGGCGCCCTGAACCTCGTGTGCATGGACTGGCGCCACGTGGGCGAGCTTCTGGAAGCTGGGCGGCTGGCATACACCGAACTTAAGAACCTCTGCGTATGGGTCAAAGACAACGGCGGCATGGGTTCGCTCTATCGTAGCCAGCACGAACTGGTGTTCATTTTCAAGAGTGGCTCCGCCTCACACCGCAATAACGTGCAGCTCGGACGATACGGCCGCAACCGGACCAACGTCTGGCACTATCCGTGCGCCAACACTTTCAGTCGCCAATCCGAAGAAGGTTATTTGGCAGCCCTGCACCCCACCATAAAACCGGTGGGCATGGTGGCTGATGCCGTCCTGGATTGCTCCGCTCGCGGCGACATCGTCCTCGATCCCTTTCTAGGAAGCGGCACCACGATTATTGCGGCCGAGCGTGTTGGTCGTTGCTGCTACGGCATGGAAATCGATCCCCTCTACGTCGACACCATCATCCGCCGCTGGCAGACCTTCACAGGCGACGCCGCAATCCACGCAATGACGGGCAAGCGCTTTGACGACCTCGTTAGCGAGGCGGAGGCGAGCCATGACTGATCAGGACAATTCCAATCGACCGTTTGAGGTGGGCTATGGCAAGCCGCCCAAACAAACCCAGTTTGTCAAGGGCAAGTCGGGCAACCCCAGAGGCCGCGGCAAGGGCGTGAGGAATTTCGCGACCGAGATCCAAGACGAACTGAACACGCGTGTCCCGATCACGGAAAACGGCAGACGCACGAAGATCACCAAGCGAAAGGCCGTCGCCAAACAGCTGGTCAATAAGGCAGCCTCCGGTGATCCAAAGGCTATTCCGGTTCTTTTGAATGAATCGCGCCTGCACGAAGCCGGGTCTGCTGCCACAACTCCTGGACCTGAGGTCCTTTGCCGGCCGGAAGACCAGCCGGTTATGGCCAATATCGTCAAGCGAATCCGGGAGGCGGAGATCCCGTCGCCCCAAGCCCTACCAGAGCCCAGCACTGACAATCCGAGTATCCAGCGCCCGCCCGCCGCAGCAGCTCGGGCAGCTTGGCGAAGTTCGCTGCTAGCCGCCGCGCCTCGTCCTGTGAGCCGCGCGGCACGCGTTGCTTGGCTGCCGTTATCGAAGGCGGCGGACTAGCCGACGGCTCGGTCGTCCTGACCGATACGGCAACCCCGCTTAAGTTAACCCCGCATAGCCCATACACAGCTGATGGGACACCGTACCCAACAACTGCCGACGCAATACGCCCAACAGCAACCCGGTCTCAGTAGCGCTGAGCCGCCAGATTCCGGGTCCTGTAGCACTCGGCAGAAAATGAATAAGCCTGTTGATCCGAGCCCGCAGCGACCGTCCAGCTGCCTTTACCTCGACCACCTCGCCAGGTTCAGGCGCGTGTCCGCGCCACACGGTGCCGAAATATTCCGACCCGTCGCCTCGAGTGATGATGACGTTCCAAGTACCTAGAACCGCCATTGGCTTTGCTGCCCCTTTTTGGAATCAGCTCTGCGCGCTGGCCGATTCGGTCAGGGCTTACGAGTCGACTCGG
>Ga0181523_10003320_pt1 | contig 14756 bp, 14 predicted proteins | sample PEATcosm2014_Bin_43_FD_119752 | JGI IMG/M metagenome (GOLD analysis project Ga0181523, IMG submission 119752) | Peatland microbial communities from MTU Mesocosm Facility, Houghton, MI, USA - PEATcosm2014_Bin05_30_metaG | ecosystem: Environmental > Terrestrial > Soil > Wetlands > Peat | place...
CGGAGCAGCAGTTCAATTGTCGGCTCGACTCTGCGGAGTTGCGTCTCCCGGAGGCATCGCTGTTTCGACGGCCGTGCGCGAACTCTGTGTCGGGAAGCACTTTGCCTTCGATTCAATGGGCTCGCTCAATCTCAAAGGGTTTGCAGAGCCAGTGCCTGTCTTCGAGGTAGGTCTCCCTCCTCAATAGAAGGTACCAGCACTTGGTCTCGGAGGACCCTGCCCGTTCCCAACGATCGACGGCGACGGGACTCAGAACTCCGAACGAGAATGAGGTCTGATTTCGAAACGACTGCGTCTCACGATGACCCGTACAGCCCTTGCCTCGTTCGAATGCACCTTGGGGGCAGCGTGTTCCCTCGCCCTCGTGTGACTGACCTATGAGCCGAGGGCCGTCAGCAGGTGACTCGCGGCAGATTGGAAGCGTTTGGTGTCGCCGAAGGATCGGGCGACGAGCATCGCTCCTTCCAGACTGCTCACCATCGAGCGCGCTTCGTCAAGCGGAGATCCAGCGAACCTCAAGCTTCCATGGTCACGGCCTTGACGTAACACTACGGCGAGCCAGTTCTCGTTCTTCTCGAAGAAGTCTGCGACCGCGCCTTGCATCCCCGCAGAGAGTGTCTCGTACTCGGCCGCCAGCATGCCGCACAGGCACATCCTTTGGTTGCGCAGGACGTCAGCGTAGAGATCAGCGTAGGCAGCGAGCTTGCGTGGCGGATCGACGATGGAGCCGTCGATTTCATCCAGCGCTCCCACGAACCGGATCGCATAGCGGGCGATGAGGGCCTCTCCAAGTTCTGCCTTGCTCGGGAAGTGATAGTGGAGAGCGGCGTTGGTGAGCCCCAGCTCTCTGGCGACGTCGGCGTAACTGAAGGCGTTGAACCCGCGGACCTGCACCAGGTGCTCCGCCACATCCAGTATCCGGTTCGCGGTGTCAGTTTCTTCCCGCTGTGTCTGCTGCATTCAACTCGTCCTCGCAGATTTCCGCTGACAGCAAGGCTACCACTTGACTTCTACCTACTAGTAGGTAAGGTGGTGACGTAGGGCAAACCTTCGAGGGCGGGCTGCGATGCAAGGAGCGGAAGCGACGAGCGTGCGCAGCACTGGCTTGAACCGAAAGGGGGCTTGCATGGCCCGGAAAATGATTGACTGCCGCAAGGTTCCCAACGACATCGGTTGCACGCTGACCATTGCCGGAACGGAAGAGGAGACATTGGACGCCGCCGTGGCGCATGCAGTCGCGAAGCACGGGCATACGGACACGCCTGAACTCCGGGAGATGATTCGATCCGGCCTGGAGGATGTCTCACCGGCCATGGCGTAACGGCCTCAAGAATCCTTCGTCATCTGCCGGTACAGCCATGGACTCCCTGGCGATCGTGGAAGCATTTGGTGCAGCTTGGGGCTCACATGATCTGGACGCAACGCTGGCACTCGTCACCGACGACTGCGTCTTCGAGTCCACCGAACCAGGGCCCGACGGCACCCGCTACGAGGGTCGTGACTCCATTCGTCGGGCCTGGCAGCCGATCTTCGATGACAGAGACTCGGTCTTCGAGGCCGAAGAGACCTTCGCCACAGCAGACCGGGTGGTACAGCGTTGGCGCTACTCCTGGCGAGGTGGACACGTTCGGGGTGTCGATGTGTTCCGCACTCGTGACGCACTCGTCTCCGAGAAACTCTCGTATGTGAAGGGTTGACAGATCTCGAGTGTTAGCACCCCGAGCGATCAGAGATCGTTTCCCGCGTAGGAAAGGTTGAAGCTCTTGTTGGCCAGTGGAAAGTCAGGGACGATGGTGTTGGCCAACGAGACAGGGAGCGCCGGCCAGTTGTGAAAGGACGGATCGACCACTTTCACCCTGGTCAGTCGACCCTCATTGTCGAGCTCCACGCGGTGCACGGCAGCACCGCGCCACGCCTCGATGAGCCCGACCCCGTTTGCGGGCTGACTCGACCGGGCCCGTGGCGGCACCGCCACCGCTTCCAGGCTTCTTGCTCGGTGGATGAAGTCTGCCAAGAGGGACAGGGAGGCGCGGGCCTCCTCGACCCGAACGTCGAAGCGCGCCTTGACGTCACCCGCCGTGCGAAGGGCGGGGGAGAACGACTCTGACGTCGTCACCGCCGGGTGGGCTTGACGAGCGTCGAAGACGAGACCCGAGGCGCGGCCGGCAACCCCGACGACGCCGAGCTCTCTGGCCTGCTCCCCGTCGAGCACCGCGGTGCCGGCGAAGCGCTCCATGACAAGGGCGCTGGACGTAACGAGATCGATTAGTTCGTCGAACCGTCGCCCTATCTCGCCGAGTTCCTCGTTGGAGGGCAGAGAGTGGACGCGAGCACCGCCAAGGACGACGCCACCGCGCAGCAGCCTGTGGCCAGTCACCCGGGCGTTCAGTTGCAGCAGGTCTTCACGCAACGAGAGCGCCCAGGCCTGTGCGACACCGAAGCCGACGTCGTTGCACAAGGCACCGATGTCAGCAACGTGATTGTAAAGACGTTCGAGTTCGAGGAGGAGCCCCCGGAGCACGATCGCTTCAGCTGGCGCCTCCACCCGCCAGGCGTCTTCAACCGCCTGGCAGTACGCCAAGGTGTGCCCGACGGCAGTGTCTCCCGAGATCCGCTCCGCTAGCTGGACCCCTGCGTCAGGGTCCCGTCCCTCGAAGAGGCGCTCGATCCCCTTGTGCACGAACCACAGGCGTGCCTTCATGCGCAGGATCGTCTCCCCGACCACCCAGAAGCGGAAGTGCCCCGGTTCGATGAGGCCGGCGTGCACCGGCCCGACGGGGATCTCGTAGACGCCCGTTCCCTCCACCGGGACGAAGGGGTATGCCCCGGCGTCGCTCACCATCGGTGGCGGGTCGCCTGACCCGCGACGCATGGGGTGCCAGCCCGCAGGCCAGTGCTGGTGGAGTACCAGGCGACGGGGTTGGGGATGACCTACCGGCACGATGCCGAAGAGGTCCTGGAGCTCGCGTTCGAAGCGACCGGCGGGGAACGAAAGGCCGGACACGGTCGGCACGGTCGGCTGGGCGGGATCGACGAACAGGTGCAGCTCGACCCGAGTGTCGGGCGGGCCGGAGGTGAAGAGGTAGACGACTCGTAACTTTCCCCCGTCGTCGTGACCGGATACGAGGGCGAGCCGCATCCCTTGCGCCAGGAGGGCCGCGGCCGCATCCACCAGCTCGGCTGCCCGCACCACGCCGGCACGACGGTGCCGGCCGACCGACTCGAGCGCCACCGCAGGCATTGCGGGACCGGTCACGACGCCACCACCCGCGCTGCTGCCTCGAGGAGGCCAGACAATGGCCAGGCGAACACCCCGATGAAGCCGCAGACGGCCAAGCCTCCGACAAGTGGTGTGGCGACCCAGCGAGGAGGCGGAACGGCAACGCCCGGCGACTCCGGCGGGCCGAGGAGCATGTGGCGCGCGTGGCCAACCACGGCGATGAAGATGACCACCATTGCGACCATGGCCAGGACGGCAGCCCAACCCAATCCCACTTGAAATTCGGCCCGGACCATCACGAGCTCGCTGGTGAAGAGGCTGAAGGGTGGGAGGCCCAACAACGCCACGAGACCTACCCCGAACACGCGGCCGAGGGCCGGGCGGCGGGCCAGCAACGCCCGCACACCGTCGATCTGACTGGTGCCCTCGGCGGCCATGATCTCTCCCGAGGTCAAGAAGAGCACGCTCTTGGCCAGCCCGTGGCCGAGGATGTGGAGGAGCACGGCGGCGATGGCGAGCCTGATGCCCGCCGCGGCGCCGAGGGCGATGAGCCCCATGTGCTCGATGCTGTGGTAGGCGAGCATGCGCTTGTAGTCACGTTGCGTGATCAACAGCGAGGCCGCCAGGGCCAGCGAAAGAAGGGCGACGACAACGAGCAGGGTGCGGGCGAACCCGGGCCCGAGGGTCACATCGGTCACTGCCTTGAAGCGCAAGATGGCGTAGAAGGCCACGGTGAGGAGGACCCCCGACATCAGGGCCGACACCGGGGCAGGTGCCTGGCTGTGGGCATCGGGGAGCCAGCTGTGCATCGGCGCCAGCCCGACCTTGGTGCCGTAGCCGAGGACGAGGAGGCCGAAGGCGAGGCGCATCAACGAAGGGTTGAAGCGGTGCGCGTGCGCCATCAGCGACGTCCAGTCGAGCGCCTGGGCCGAGTGCCCTCCGGCGTGCAGTGCCGCCAAGTAGACGAAGACGGTGCCCAGGAAGGCCAGCGCGATCCCGACGGAGCAGATCACAATGTATTTCCACGCGGCCTCGAGCGAGCCCCTGGTTCGCCGGTGCCCGACCAGGAAGACGGTGACGATCGTCGTGGCCTCGACGGCCACCCAGAGCACGCCCACGTTCGCCGCCAGCACGGCGAGGAGCATGAAGGCCACGAACGCCTGGACCAACATGCCGTAGCGCGACGACCGCGCCGGGTTCCCCTGTTCCTCGGCCTGTTCACGCGCCATCGTCCGGATCCCGACCCACGAGGCCATCAGCGAAATGGCGCCGATGACGATGACCATGAATACGCTCAGAGCGTCGGCGCGGAGCGCTCCCCACGCGCCGGATAGCGGACCGTGTCGAACGACCCGGGCGGCGGTGAGGATTCCTAGGACGAGTGCGGCCCCGTTGGTCGCCACCGCGACCCATGCGGTCGAGCGCCGTCCCGGGACGGCGGCGATGGCGGCGCCCCCGAGCAAGGGGAGGATAAAAATGGTCACGAGCACCATCAGTCGTGGAGCTCCTGGAGCTCGTCGAGGTCGACGTCCCCGAACTCGATTCGAAGTCGTTGCGACAACACCATCAACACGACAACGCCCAGGAGCACGTCGAAGGAGACCCCCAGCTCGATCAGGAAGGGGAACCCAGCGGTGCACAAGAAGGCGGTAAGCGCGATCCCGTTGTCGACCATGAGCAGCCCCACGATCTGGAACGTGGGTCGCCGCCGTGCCACGAGGACGAAGAAGCCAATCAGTAGCGTTGCGATGCCGATCGGCACCAGCGCACCGGCCGTTGTGCCGACGAAGCGTGCCACGCCGCGCCCGGTCACGAAGGCCAACGCGATGAGTGCGGAGGAGGCCACCAGCGAGGCCGGGACGTTGACGAGGGGCCTGCTCTCACGGGCATCGGAGCTCGCGCCGCTCGCCCGCCCGAGCAGCACCGGGATCACCACGCCCTTGACGATCACAACGACCGCAGCGGCGGCGAGCAGGCCGACGTCATGGAGGTGGACGCCCAGGACCACGGCGACAAGTCCCAAGGCCAAGCCCTGGGCCGCCATCACACTGATGACCGAGCGGATCGAGGCGAGCCACAGGGTCGCCACCGCGCAGACAAGCACCGCGCCGGCCGCCAGGGTCAGGGCCGAGGAGTACGACGACCCGGTCACTGCACCACCAGGGCGGAGAGGACGGCCAGGATCGCCAGGACGAACGCCCCCGCCATGAGCTCGGGCACCCGGAAGAGCCGCAGCTTGGCCACCGTCACCTCGAAGGCTGCTAGGGCTGCACCGAGGAGGGCAACCTTTCCCGCGGTGGCCACGAGAGCTATCGCCAGGTGCGAGGGGCCGGGTGCGGTGGCGATGCCCCACGGGACGAACAGGTTGGCCAGGAGTGTGAACAGCACGACCAACCTCATGGATTCGCCCAGCTTCACGAGCGCGAGGTCCGGCCCGGCGTACTCGAGGATCATGGCCTCGTGGATCATCGTGAGCTCCAGGTGCGTGGTCGGGTTGTCCACGGGGAGCCGTCCGGCTTCGGCGATGATCACGATCACGAATGCGACCAGGGCCAAAACCCGCTGTGGCGTGGCCAGCCATGCGGGATGCGCGAGCGACCTCGTGATGATGGCCGGCAGGTTGGAGGAGCGAGCGGGGACCGAGAGGGCGAGGATCGCCACGAGCAGGGCGGGCTCGGCCAGGGCTCCGATCGTCATGGCACGGCTTGCACCCATGCCCCCGAACGCCGTGCCGGTGTCGAGGCCGCCGAGCGCCAGAAAGACGGAGCCGAGGAGGAGGAGGAAGACCACCGCGAACAAGTCAGCCGACCAGCCGAACGCGGGATCGGTGGCCAGCAGCGGCGCGATAATGACGATCACCAGGGAGCTGGCGACGAGGACCACTGGAGCCAAGGGGAAGACCCAGCTTGCGTGCTCGGGTCGCGTCCGTTCACGGCGCGCCAGCTTGCGCAGGTCGAGCAGGGGTTGGCGGATGGGTGGCCCGATCCGGCCCTCCATTCGGCAGCGCACCTTGCGCATGAGGCCGAGCAGGAGCGGACCACCGAGCACGACGAGGATCACCTGCAACAGCGAGATGGCGGCCATAGAGAGGGGTGACCAACCGCTGCTCACGCCAGCACCACCAGGACGATGATCAGCGCCACGAGGCCGAAGGCGAGATAGCGGTGCACGCTCCCATTGGGTATACGACGGGCGATGGCGCCCCAGCGCTGAAGTCCTCGGTCCGCCGGCCGGTAGACGCGCCGTTCGAACGCGTCGTCGAGGGAGGTATGGATCACCGCAGCTTCGGTGTAGTAGCGCGACTCGGCGATGTGGCTCACATCGATGTCGTGCGAGGGATTCAGCACGTCCTCGAACACCCGTGTGAGCGGCTCCCCGAAGGAGGTGGCGGTGTACTCCATGCGGGCCGTCTGGAGCTCTCGACCGCAACCCCATGCCTCGGCGAGACGGACCGGGCTGCGTTCGACCAGACGGCGAGCGAGGCAGACCAGTGCTCCGCAGATCACGAGGCCGAGAGCCAGCAGCCCTGGAGCGAGCATGCCGCGGACGCCCGGAAGACCTATCTGCCACCCGTGGTTCAAAGGTTCCGTGAGGTGGAGACGCGTGACGTTGCCGGCCGCGTCGACCACAGCGGGGAGGACGAGAAAGGGAGCCACCCCGAAGACCAGGCAGAGCGTGGCCAGCACGCCGGCCCCGGTCCACATGGACGGACGGACCTCCGTAGCTTGTTCGGCCCGCTCCGTGCGGGGAAGTCCAAGGAGGCCGATGCCAATCGCCTTGGCGAAGGTGAACGCGGTCAGACCACCGGTGAGTGCGAGAACGCCGACGCCGATCGGCATCGCCACGGCGATGGTCACGTCGCTTGAGGGAAGGCCGTGGAGCATGCTCTGGAGGAGGAGCCATTCGCTCACGAAACCGCAGAAGGGAGGAAGGGCGGCAATGGCCAGTCCACCCACCAGGAAGACGGTGCCGCTCACCGGCATGCGGTTGAGGAGGCCCCCGAGCCCATCGAGATCCGTGCTCCCGGTGGCCTGTTGAACGGAGCTGGCGGAGAGGAAGAGCGAACCCTTGAACACTGCATGGAAGACCACGTGGAGCAACGCGGCCACCAGCGCCACCAAGGCGAGCGTCCGATGCCCGGTGGAGGCGAACAGCCCGGAGGCACCGACACCGAGCAGCATCAAGCCGACGTTGTCGGTGGTCGAATAGGCGAGTAAGCGCTTGAGGTCCTTGCTGGTCGCTGAGTGGAGCGAACCGAACATGGCCGACAGAGCCCCAACGGCCATGACGAGGAGCCACCACCACGTCGGACCCCCGCCGAGCAGGCCCATGCCGACGCGGACGATGCCGTACACGCCGAGATTCACCATCGCCGCCGACATCAAGGCAGACACCGGCCCCGGTGCCTCGGGATGGGCGCGGGGCAACCAGACGTGCAAGGGCACCGCGCCGGCCTTTGACCCGAAGCCGACGAGGGCGAGCGCGAAGGCGGTGCTCCGCACCCAGACCGGCAGGTGCGACGACTTGACGGCGATGACAGCGAAGGACTGGCTCCCAGAGCGTGTCGCCAGCAAGACCAGTCCGAGAATCAATGCGGCCGCACCGAACTGTGTCATCACCGCGTACCACTGACCGGCGACCTGCACCTCGCTGCGGTGCGCATGGTCGGTCAGGACGAGGAAGAGCGACGTGACGGCCATCAGCTCCCAGAGGAACAAGAACGTGGTCACGTTGGACGCGGCGGGGATGAGCAGCAGGGTCGTCACGAACAGCGGGAGGATGCACGAAGCTGTCCGGCTCGAGAGGCCGTGGCCGGTGTACCCGACTCGAAAGATCATGGCGCAGATGCCGACGACGGCGGTGATGACGACGAAGAGGGCACCGAAGCGATCGAGGGCTAGGGAGAAACCCGAAAGCGGCATCAGGGCACTCGTGTGCACTTCGGCGGGGTGCCCCGAGCGGAGGACGTCGGCCCCGACGATAAGTCCGAACCCACAGGCGCCGATCGTGAGTGCCGTGGACAGGCCGATTCGGAATCGAACGGGAGCGGCAGCACCTGCGAGTGCAGCCGCCAGGCCGATCAGCGCGGTGCCGACAAGCAGTGCCCCCGTCACGTTCCGGCCAGTCCCCGGAGGGCTCGCACGATGGCGGCCGGGTCCGGGGGGCAGCCGGGCACTTCGAGGTCGACGGGCACTACGTCCCCCACCGCTCCCGCCACGCCGTAGGCGCCGCGGAAGACCCCGCAATCGCGGGCGCAGTCGCCTATGGCGACCACGACCCGTGGCCGTGGCACGGCTTCGAGCGTCTTGCGGAGAGGGTCGGCCATGTTGTGGGTGACAGGACCGGTGACGAGGAGCCCATCGGCGTGACGAGGCGAGGCCTCTAGCCGGATGCCGAAGCGCTCGGCGTCGTAGATGGGGGAGAAGATCGACGCGATCTCCATCTCGCACCCGTTGCACGACCCAGCGTCCACGTGTCGGAGCTGCAGAGAGCCGCGGAGCCGCTTCGCCGCAGCGTCCACTGCGGGGCTTCCCCTCTCCGGATCTCCCACGTCGACCGGACGTACCCGCATCCTTCTGCCCAGTATCCTAAGCCGCATAATTGACATATATGTCAATCGGTCAATAGATTATTTGTCAAATCAAGCAATTGACATACTTATCAATCAATTAGTCCGTCAAGAAGTACCTGGGTAGGACTGGACAAGGAGACAACCGCTCGTGGTTCCCATGCCGATCTATCAGGTGAAGGCGGAGTTCTTTAGAACTCTCGCTCACCCAGCTCGGATCCGAGTCCTCGAGGTGCTCCGGGACGGCGATCGGACCGTGGGCCAACTCATCCCTGAGGTCGGCATCGAATCGTCCAATCTGTCCCAGCAACTGGGCATCATGCGCCGAGCGAATCTCGTGCAGTCACACAAAGAGGGTGCCTCCGTCGTGTATTCGGTCGGTAACCCGATGATCTTCGAACTCCTAGACGTAGCGAGGAAGATTCTCACGTCGTCGCTCGTTGAAGCGAGGGAGCTCCTTGCCGAGCTTGAGTCGGCGCCCGAGGGTTGAAGCCGATACCTTCGGCAGAATTGCCCGAGGGCCACGGTCCTCGTAGGCCCGTTCAGGGGCCGGGGATCGCTGCGGTCGGTGGTTCGGGGCGGGGTTGGAACCGGGGCCACCAGCCTTGTCGGATCCATCCGGTAGGTAACCACTACGCGACCATCGGGTGTCCCCGTCCGCACGTACAGGTCGCTGGGCCGGAGGTCCTGTCGAATCGGGACCTAGGGCCCTAGGCCCTTTCGGCGAAGCCCAACATTCTGTTGTGAGGACGTGTGCCCGGTCGTCAGCGCGACAAGGGGCTCGCATGAAAGGAAGATTCGATGTCACTCACGACCGCTCCCCCGCCGGCGCCGCCGGCGCCTGCTGACGGATTGCCAACCCCACGCAACGAGGCAAAGGCCCATGCCTTGGGCCTGACCTCGGCCACCGGCCTGGTCATCGGCAGCATCGTCGGCACCGGCGTCTTCACCATGCCCGCCGTGCTTGCCGGCGCCGGCACGATGGGGATCGCGGTGTTGGCAGTCATCGCCGTCGGTGCCATGCTGCTGGCGGTCTTGTTCGGCCAGCTCACCAAGCGTGTGCCCAACAGCGACGGAGGTCTCTACGCCTACTCACGCCACGAGTTCGGTGACTTCGCCGGGTACCTGGTCGGCTGGTGCTACTGGGTCCAGTCGTGGGCCGGCAATGCGGCCATCGTCTCCTCGTGGGTGTTCTACGTCGACGCCTTGTTCGGATGGGGTCACAACACCGGCATGGAGAACTGGTTCATCGCGATGGTCGGGCTATGGGTGCCGGCTGTCATCAACCTGGTGGGCGTTCGCCAGATGGCGTGGTTCCAGAACATCACCGTCGTCCTCAAGTTCCTGCCCCTCCTCTTCATCGGCGTCATCGGCTGGTTCTTCGTGACCTCAGCCAACTTCGGTCCCTTCAACGCGACCGGCGGCAGCCTCTACAGCGGTATCGGGATCGCGGCGGGCGTGGCGCTCTTCTCCTTCATCGGGGTCGAGGCCGCAGCGATCACTGCCAAGCGGGTGCGGGACCCTCGCCGCAACGTGATGCGCGCCTCGGTGATCGGCACGGCGCTTAGCGCCCTCCTCTACGTGCTGGTGACCGCGGTCGTGATGGGTCTGGTCTCTCATCACACGCTGGTCAACACTGGGTCACCCTTCGTCAACGCCTTCGACACCATGTTCCCGCACAACGCCTGGGCCGGGAAGTTCATCGCGGCCATCGCGGTGATCTCGGGCATCGGAGCTCTCAACGGCTGGACCCTCATCGTCACCGAGACGTCACGCGCCATCGCCCAGGACGACATGTTCCCGCGGCCCTTTGCCTGGTCCGACCGCAAGGGCACGGCATGGTTCGGGATCTTGGTGGGAACCGCCCTCCCCTCGCTGCTGATGCTCTGGAGCTACAACACCAAGGCCGGGCTGACGGTCTTCACCTACCTGGTCGATTTGACCGTGGTCACGGTCGCCATCCCGTACTTCATGTCGGCCATCGCCCAGCTGACCTTCTTGGTCTCACGCCGGCGGCGGGTGCAGGGTTGGGCCCTGGCTCGTGACCTGATGGTGGCGGGGATCAGCGTCCTGTTCTCCATGTGGGTGACGTTCGCCTCTGGGTACCAGGTCGTCTACCAGGCCCTGGTCGTGATCCTGGTCGGCCTGATCCTCTACGCCTTCCTCAACGCCCGGCGGGAGCGCCTCGGTGAGAGGGCCGAGCCGACGGACCTCCCCCCGGAGGTGCCCGAGGACGAGCTGGTCGAGTCGGTCTGAGCGCGCCATACCGCCAATGACACAACACAAGGGAGAGCACAAGATGACGTTCCACGTCGACTCAGAGATCGGCCAGCTTCACCAAGCCATCGTCCACCGGCCCGGGCTCGAGCTGTCACGGTTGACCCCCGACAACATCGGAGAGCTCCTCTTCGACGACGTCATGTGGGCCGCCAAGGCCAAGGAGCAGCATGACGCCTTCGCCGAGGCCCTCCGGGACAAGGGGGTCCAGGTGCACTACTACGGCCAGCTCCTCGGCGAGGTTCTCGAGCTGCCCGAAGGACGCGGGTTCGTCCTCGACCGGGTCTGCACCCCCGAGATCCTCGGCCCATCACTCGTCGATCCGGTGCGCCGCCTCTTCGAGGACCTCGACGGCAAGGCGTTGGCGGAGTTCCTCGTCGGTGGCATCCTCAAGGCCGACCTGCACCCGCTCGGGGCCCACAGCCTCAAGTGGGACATGCTCAAGGGCGACGACTTCATCCTTACTCCGTTACCCAACCACCTCTTCCAGCGGGACAACTCGTGCTGGATGTACGGCGGCGTGACCATCAACCCGATGGCGAAGCCGGCCCGTCAGCGTGAAACCCTGCACACACGGGCCATCTACCGCTTCCATCCGCTTTTCGCGGCATCGGACTTCGTGACCTATTACGGCGATGAGGATCGCAACTACCAACCGGCCACGATAGAGGGAGGTGACGTCCACGTCATCGGACACGGGGCCGTCCTCATCGGCATGGGTGAGCGCACCACTCCTATGGCCGTCGAGACGGTCGCCCACTCGCTCTTCGACGCCAAACAGGCCACCAAGGTGGTTGCCATCGAGCTGCCCCACAGCCATGCCTTCATGCACCTTGACACCGTCATGTCGATGGTCGACACGGGCACCTTCGTCCTCTACCCGTACTTCGACCGGCACCTGCGGAGCTGGACCGTCTCGGAGGGTGAGCAGCCAGGCCAACTGACGATCGGGCGGAACCACAGCCTATGGGAGACGCTGGGCCAGATTCTCGAGGTCGACGAGATCACGGTGCTCACCACCGACGAGGACATCCGGGCCGCCGAGCGGGAGCAGTGGGACGACGGGACGAACTATCTGGCGGTCGCTCCAGGGGTGGTGTTCGGCTACGACCGCAATGTGGCCACCAACACCATGCTCCGCAAGCACGGGATCGAGGTGGTCTCGATCGCCGGAGGAGAACTGGGACGGGGCCGCGGTGGCCCGCGCTGCATGACCTGCCCCATCGAGCGCAGCGCATGAGTCAGGACATCCTCATGACCGTGAACTTGAAGGGCCGAAGCTTTCTGAAGGAGATGGACTTCACGAAGGAGGAGTTCACCTCCCTCATCGACCTGGCCGTCGAGCTGCGCGACCAGAGGCGAGCCGGCACCGAGGTGCAGAGGTTGGTCGGGCGGAACATCGCCCTCATCTTCGAGAAGACCTCGACCCGTACCCGGTCCGCCTTCGAGGTGGGCGCCCACGATCAAGGGGCGCATGTCACCTACCTGGGGCCAGAGGAGTCTCACATTGGGCACAAGGAGTCCATGAAGGACACGGCCCGTGTGCTCGGCCGTATGTTCGACGGCATCGAGTATCGGGGCGCGGCGCACGAGAATGTCGAGATCCTGGCCCGCTTTGCCGGCGTGCCGGTCTGGAACGGTTTGACCGATCAGTGGCACCCGACCCAGATGGTGGCCGACATGCTCACCATGCGGGACCACTCGAGCCTGCCTCTTGACCAGGTCGCCTACTGCTACCTCGGCGACGCGCGGAACAACACGGCGAACTCCCTGCTCGTCACCGGCGCGCTGCTGGGGATGGACGTACGGCTCGCCGCACCCGAGGCATTATGGCCATCGAAAGAGGTGCGCGACATCGCCGAGACGTTCGCGACCACCTCCGGGGCTCGCTTCTTGGTCACCGAAGACGTGCACGAGGCCGTCCTCGATGTTGACTACCTCTATACCGACGTCTGGCTCTCCATGGGCGAACCGGAGCAGCAATGGGGAGACCGCATCGAGGAGCTCCTCCCATACCAGGTCAATTCCGAACTGGTGGCGGCAACCAGGAACCCGGAGGTGAAGTTCCTACATTGCCTCCCCGCGCTGCACAACCGCGACACCGACGTTGGCGAGACCCTCTTCGAGAAGTGGGGCGTCTCCGCTCTCGAGGTCACCGATGAGGTGTTCGAGTCTCCCGCCTCGATCGTCTTCGACCAAGCCGAAAATCGCCTGCACACCATCAAGGCCATCATGGTCGCCACGGCGGCCGCCTGACGATGCGCCTGGTGGTGGCTGTTGGCGGCAACGCCCTCCTCGAACGAGGAGAGGTGCCGATGGCCGAGATCCAGGAGAAGCACGTCAGTGCGGCCGTCAAGGCGCTTGCGCCTCTGGCGAGGGAACACGACGTTGTCATCACCCACGGGAACGGGCCCCAAGTGGGCCTCTTGGCCAACGAGAGCGCGCTGGATCCCGATCTGCCCGGCCCCTATCCCCTTGATGTCATCGGTGCCCAGACCCAGGGGATGATCGGCTATTGGTTCCTCCAGAGTCTGGAGAACGTGCTGCCTGGCCGAGAGGTGGTCAGCCTGACCTGCCAGACAGAGGTCGCCGCAGATGATCCAGCGCTCAAGGACCCCACCAAGTTCGTCGGTTCGGTCTACTCGAAGGAGGAGGCCGCCAGGTTGGCCCAGGCCCGCGGTTGGGAGGTCCGCGCCGACGGGTTGTCGTGGCGTCGCGTCGTCGGTTCACCCGAGCCGCTGGCCATGATCGAGCTTCCGACCATCCGCAAGCTTCTCGATGACCGGGCGATCGTCATCTGTGCCGGTGGAGGGGGGATCCCAGTGGTCCGGGGATCCGACGGTCAACTTCGCGGGATTGAGGCAGTGATCGACAAGGACCTCGGTGCGGCACTGCTGGCTCGTGACCTCGAGGCTGATGCACTCCTCATCCTCACCGACGTACCGAGTGTCGAGATTGGCTTCGGCACAGACGAAGCACAACCGATCGGTCGCACCAATCCGTCGTGGCTGAGGGCGCAGTCGTTCCCGGCTGGGTCGATGGGACCCAAGGTGGAAGCGGCGTGCCGCTTCGTCGAGGCGACAGGCAAACCCGCCATGATCGGCGGACTGAACCAGGCGGCCGAACTCCTCGAAGGAAGGAGCGGCACGATCGTTGAACCGGTTGGACTCGAGGGACCCGATCAAGTCCCCAACGGACACTTGGAGGACAGAGGTACGTGAGTCCAGGCGACACGTCACGGATGTTGGTCGCCACTGCGCTCGTCTTCTTCTTGATGCCCGGCCTGCTCGAGTTTGTGGCGCCGCCCGATGTAGAGCACGGCTGCTAGAGCAGAGGCGCCGGCCTGCTCATGGACAACTGATCCGCCTGCGAAGTCCACCGCATGCAGAAGCTCCGAGCGCGAGGGAGTTGGGGGAACTGGTGGCCCGGGGACCCAGCAGTCCCTGAGGGAGGGGCTGGGTGAGCAGGCTCGGGCACGACTACCAGCGCATGCCGAAGGGCGGACGCGTCTCCACCCGGCCCGAGAATCCGAGCCGGGTGGAGCGGTACTTCCCTCTGTGAGAGGACTCAGACGGCGGTCGGCTCGACGACCTTGCCGTGACCGTTGACTTCGCTGTGGACCATCAGCTCGTCGCTGTGGACCGTGAGCTCCTCGTCCTCACGAGTCCGGCGGGCGTGCCAGAACCCGAA